>Ga0066648_10000697_pt1 | contig 21086 bp, 21 predicted proteins | sample CryGeyCG12114_NA_FD_59537 | JGI IMG/M metagenome (GOLD analysis project Ga0066648, IMG submission 59537) | Groundwater microbial communities from aquifer - Crystal Geyser CG19_WC_8/21/14_NA | ecosystem: Environmental > Aquatic > Deep subsurface > Groundwater | place: USA: Utah: Grand County... | reverse complement strand
CGTCGAGCTTGCGCAACCCATGCTGCAGCGACCGCAATAATGGTGTTTGCCGGCACTGTTCTGAGGCACGACCTTGGCCGTCAGGCCTAGCCGACGTGCTCCCTCAAGGAGAGCACTATTGCCGAAGCTATGTTCAATTTGTGCCAGTCCAGCGGGATCGGTTGGTTTACAAACACCCATTTTGTCGCAGACCTCGTCAAGGCATGCTTGGAAGTCCTGAGAAAGCATAAACGGCAATTTGTTCTTAGTAGCCCACTCTTGCCGAACATAGTGCTGAGGCTGAAGTGAAGCAGACCAGTTAACCGTACCGCCGCCTCCCCAGGTACTTCCTGCCAGGACTGCTATGCTACCATCGTCAGCAAGGATACCACCACCACCTTCTTGGAGGTTGACGCCGGCCGCAGACTGGTCCATTGGGAAATGGGTGCTTGGAAAGTGGTAGCCTTTCTCAAGGACAAGGATTCTTGGTTTCGGGTCAAGGCTCGACAAGCTGGACGACAAATGTTCTGCGACAACGCCGGCACCGCATCCTGAGCCAATGATGACAACATCAGCCGCTACCTCAACTGGTGTATCTGCGCTCTCACTCGAGAAACCCAAAAACTGGAAATCGTAGCCTGGATGGCGTTCAACATCCTTAGGAACTTTCGGATAGTCTAAGACTTGGTGTAGAACAGATGACTGTGCGAGCCATGTAGCCTTGGTAAGGAATTCAGTCGCCTGATACAAAGCTCGACATGGCCCTATATACGAGTCTGCCCATTTCATGACGATTTTCGTACGTGTAGCTAGATCTTGTGTATGTAACAGCGTCGTACTACTAGTCATCGCTAGACATCCTATCTTTGAATTTAGTGCTGAAAGTAGGAAGGCAAACCCTTGGACCTGAGCTTGGGGTATGTAACCAGCAAAACGTTGTCTAAGAGCCTCCTTAAAGTCTTGACTGGCTACCAGTGTTTCCGCGAGGTAAATGTCTGCAAGATTAGCATCTGCATCTTGGGGGAGAACAGCTGACACCTTGTCACGAGCCTCAGCATAGGTGGTTTCTCGAAGCGACGAGGTTGATATGCTGGGCATAAATACTTCGCAAATGGACATCAAAGTCGTCCATTGGTCGGAGGTGAACACTTCGCCTGCCGAGACAGGTGGTAAAGGCGTGGGTATAGCTGCCATAGCCGATAGATTGCTGTCTTCGAGCATTCTGATCTTGAACGAGTTGCCGCGACGATGTTGTCCAATGCTCGAGGATTCAGGCTTTTCTATACTGAGTAATATAGGCAGTGTGTTGCTGCGAACATCACTTCACCGTTGATTTCGATGGGCGTGATCTTGTGAGCCACCATACTAGATCGCGACCCGATGGAGTGAAAGTTGACATCCAATGATATGTATCTAATGACGCGTTGGCATCATACGGAAAGATTACTCGCCGTACCGAGGCTCCTGTGCCTTGCACTCATGAGCCTATCATAACAAAGGGTTATACGTGTAAGCTTTCGGACCTGACAGCATTTGGGTAACATTCGCGAAGAATGTCATATTGATATGTGCTCTTGCCTTCTGCGACAAGCAAACCAGGCGCACAGCAGATCGGCTTAAACCTGGTTTCCAATGCAGCTGGCTGTGACCAAGAAGATCTCTTCAAGCACATGCAGGTGCAAGCCACATGCAAACGCACTCCACTTTGGCTTGGCACCAGCTTTGTCTTGACACTGGCTTTCAGTGTCCGCGTGCTTTTCCTTCGACGACAGGAACGTCGCAAAAGACTCGAATACACAACTGCTCAATCTGCTCGAGTGTTCCAGTATGTCGTCCCTCATGGCGATCTTCCTAAGATAGACAGGTTTGGTAGACAGTTTATGACCCTGACTTTCCGGATCTCAGGCTCCTGCAGGGAGATTATGCCTCCCCAAAAAATCCCTTAGCACAGTGTCATCTCTACGACTTGAAGCAATTTTTTGGTTTAGGCGGCTGCATGTTGAGTCGCCTCATCCAACAGATATGGTCAGCTGTTTTGGCGTAGCTTCGGAGAGTTGGTTCCTTCGTGTTTCGGAGGGTTACCGTGCATTTTTATTATGGCTACCTCCCTTGGTCGTTTTTCGGATTTTGCAGGCCATCTCTCTATGGGTCATGCTGGTCTTGATACTCATGGCCTACATGTCCTCTTTACACTAACAAGAAAGCGCCCGTTATCGCTTCAGGGCTATCGAATGAAGCACCATCGGAGGTAGTAGCCGGGTTCCTCCCTACCGTTCACAAGGTTAATAGATCTGCACCAGTTCCTGCAACTGCTCAAGTCCATGGGAGCCAACCACCCAACTCGTGCGTATTAACAAGTTAGGGAAGAAACCACAACGACGTTTCAAGTCATCAACTTCACACCTGTCATATCATAGCAACAGTTGTCTCAACGAACCTGCGTTACTACGCTCATGGCTACCCATCCCACGCATCGTAACAAAGGACCTGGTGCATTTGCATAACCCTGCTCATGTATTGTCCACCTATGTACCCAAAACCATTGCCACTTTTACAGTTCCCCCACCAAAATCAAAACTTGTTCGCCCAAAGCGCCTTCCCGTACCCGACTTTTCCACCCTTAGCCACCATGAAGATCGCCGTGCTAATGACATAGCTAACACCCGTAAAAACAATCAAACCCCAATACCTATTTCCAGCAGTCGCACTCACAATTCCTCCAGCTAACGGTATCCCCGTCAAGGTCGCAAAACTGACAATAGTGTAACAAGTCGCATAGTACCGCCCGTACTCCTCTGTCCGACACAACTGGCCAACACAGACAGGTATCAAACTGATCCCACTCCCACTCCCGAACCCAAACACAACCGAGAACACAATCAGCAATGCTTTCCGCCCACTCTCCGACTCCACGCCAAGTAACTCCGATGGCAGCCAGAATGCAAAAGCGCCGACCCAGCAGATGACAGTCGTGAAGATCATAGCGTTGAACCTTCCGATGCGATCTGCAATCAACCCGGGCAACCAGCGGCCAAGGCAACTCCCCGTATTGAAGATCGCGATAAGCTGGTAGCTGAACTTCTCCCCGAGACCAATGTCCAACGCGAAGTTCGTAAGATATCCGACTGGCACGAACAGGCCCCACTCCACAAAAAATACTGCCGCCGTGACCAGCGAGAACGTCGGATCGCGGAAGATTCTTGGGTCAGGCATGATCTGGCTCCTTTCTACCGGCCTTCGCGGCGGAAGTCGGCTGCGCACGAAGACGTTAGCGCAGATAGCGAGTGGAAGGTTAATGAGTGCGACGATGCGCTGGGCCCACGGCCATCCCACGGCTTCGATTTCGAAGAGAGCTTGCAGCGTCAATGGGTAGACTATGCCACCGAGTGCACCGCCGACGCATGCAAGACCGGTGAACGTGGCGCGGCGCAGGTAGAACCAGTGGCCCACGGCTGCTATGCAGGGCGTAAACACCAGGCTGGTGCCTGTGCCGCCGAGGACGCCGAAGACGAGCATGAAGTGCCAGTACTGCGTGCACTCTGCTAGCAGGACATAAGTAAGTAGAATGCAAATTGAGCCGGAGAAGACGAGCCACCGGGGCCCGTAAGCGTCGAAGAGCGGGCCAAATTGGAGGCCAAGGAAGAAGGAGAGGAAGGCGTAGGTGCCGAAGATCCAGCCGATTCTTGAATGGCTCATGTCAGAGAGTTGGTTCGTGGTGACGTAGGCTTGATAAGTTCCGAGCGTGTTCATCAGGCCGAGGGAGATGAGGCAGCCGCAGAAAGAGCCAAAAACGACGGAGTAGGCTTTACGACCGCCCTCAGGGTAGACGTTGCCAGCGGGGTCGGTGGAGACACGGGAGATGGTGTTATCAATGTCATTGTCATTTTGCGGTCTGGTAAGGGTTGAAGAGGAGGATGATAAGCGGCGGGATGGGTGTATGGCCTTCTCATTAAAGTTCCGATCTTTGTGGTTCCACGGTGGGTGCTTCTCGTCGTCTCCTAATGTTTGTCGATGACCATGGTCAACGTGGTCTTGCTCTGGACCAGAGCTGATCGGAGCTAGAGGTGCAGCAGTAGCAATAGCAGGCGGTGGATGGCTGATTGTTCTTTCTAGAGTGCTTTCGTGGCCGGAGATGTGCCTCCGCGAATCAGATCGTGTCATCTGAAGCTTGTTCTGTTGTTGTGAGGTTGTGGTGGCCGTCTTTCTCTCCAAAACAACGCGTTAGCCGTGATGTCGTCTAGTGTTGTGCCTTGTTAGCATGAAGAGATTTGAGGAATTGACAGAGACCGATGAGCAGAAACCACATGCATTATTGGCAGCGCGGCTCACCGACCACATCGTACAAAATCTTTACCCAATGTACGAGTCAGAGTTTCGCTCAAGTCCGCCCCTAGATGACGCCGAGGGCGCCAAGGCTGCACGCGGTGCCGGCAACAACCGCCCCTTTTGGGAACAGCTGGGGAACTCCGTGGTTGCTGCCTTAATCTAGCTGGCGAATGCCAGGAAGTCGGTGTCATTGCCTAAAATGGGAGTGTGATGCCTTTTGAGCGCTCGAGTGATCAACGTCGATGAGAACGAAAGGGAGAGCCTAGCGAGTGAACGGATTGTATACTGAGCACTAGTTTGATAATGAGGAAGAATGGGTGTGTTCATGTCCATGGATGAGTGGATTGTGCGATACCAGCGAACACTGTGATCGGCACAGAACTACTGCGTCGCAGTGTGTTGTTTCATTGCTATACCTCCAATTCATGGGAACATGACCGTGAGCTCGTCCTCTGCGGCGCGACCAAGGAAGATATGATTGACGCTGGGACGCACCACAAGATTCCTGCGGCGCTTTGATTGATGTTGAACTAGATACCAATATGATTGTCTCGCATCTAGCGGCGGATGTAAGCAGTGTTGCACTGCTGACATTGCCACAGACCTCGCGCTAGATGTCCGTGGAGAGATACTTCATTTGATCTGCTCCATTGTTCGTCTGGAAGTTGAAGGGGAAGTCCACAGTTCCGTCAAGAAGCCAGTTCATGGGATCAAAGACCTCGTAGTTCGACGCTGCATACGGGTCGGTGATGAAGTCGTCCGCGATACCTGTTGGCATACCGGCCATACCAGGGATAGCTGGGGTCGACACGGCGGCCGCAGCCGCCGTTGCTGCGAGCGTTTCATTGCTGTTGGCCGAGGATGCAGGAGCCAGTGTTGGGTCTGTCGGTCGACCTTCGCCATTAGCTCTGAAAAATCGCGCTAGACCTGTCAGTAAGTGGTTCAGTTAAGGAATCTATTAACAAGTGCTTACCGGGCGGAGGTCGTTGATCTCTGAAGTTCTTTCGCCATCTCCACACAGAGTCGAACACAAGAGACATGGACATTCGACATCTCACCTTCAACTGCAGCTCGTCCGAAGGCTCCTCAGAAGCATCTGCAGATATTTGTTCTGGTAGTTTCGCGCCAGTTTTCCAGACTTGGGCTAGCACTTCTGATAGCCTTTCCGCGAGATCATTCTCAAGCACACTCGAACCTCTCAAGGCCCACAAAGTTCTTGTGAGCAGGCCGCTTGCGCCTTGAGTGTCGAGACTGTGCTGTGGTAGAAAGTGTTTCATGAGACTCAGCAAAGAAAAGCCGGCTGCCAGCATCATGTGGAAGATGTAGTTTGTGCCGTGCGATAAGGACAGTCCGTGGGAGTAATTCGAAGGCAGATTTATGCTATAGTCCGACTCAAGGTTCAAGCATGCTTCAAGAAGATTTACCGTAGCATGATAGAGAGCCAGCATGTCAGTCCGATAGGAGGGCAGATCTCGATGGGAGAAGAAGGCACTCAGATAGAGGTGCAAGGCGGCCGCATTCAGGTAGATTCTGGTGATAGCAGAAGTTTCTGATTGGTCGCCTTCCATTTTCTGCTCAAGCTCTTTCAGATCCTGGGTGAGTATCTGGACGAGCTGGTAGCGAGTGTGGTCATCTGGCAGACCGACTGGATCGTTTGGGTTTCTGTAGATGGTCCTCGAAACCTTGTCGACGAACCGCTCGATCTGTAGACGGGTATAAATCTCTGCTGGCAACTCGTAGCTAGGGTTCGACTCTATGGGCTTGGGTCCCAAGGTCCAGTCATAGACAGTCTGGGCTGGTTGTCCGTATGCAGTAGCTATTCTCTGGGCAACCATATTGCATACACACCAGGTGACGACGCGATCTTGAAGCTCAGCTTGTCTCATCTCGATGCGAAACTTGGAGAAGTCTTGGGCATGATCGGGCCTGTGGAGGCCGATCTGTAATGCGACCTGCATCATCATGCCTGCCAACATGAAAGTGGGATCTGTAGAGGTGCTGCTGCAGGGCAGGGGCCAGGCACAGAGCAGGACCAGAGCTTTCACATGGTGGTAGTTCTGTGGGACCTCTGCCAGAGTCGACCAAGTCAGGGTCTGAACCTGTCTTGCAAGTGAGGCGAAGAGATGAGGCTCAGCCGAGTAATGCCTTGACCCGACCAAGATTATCGTCCAGAACAGCAGCTGTGACTTTGCATAGTACTCTTCGGGCGGGCGTTCTGGGTTGAGAAAGGGCAGGAAGGGGTGACTGAATTTGAAGAATCGCTGGAACAGGTCCTGTATTCGATCGACTTGCAGAACAACATCACCGAGCCGCTTGTAGGAGCCACCTCTTCCGCCGTCTCTAAGGTCGAGCAGTCCTGCAGCCGCTTCACTCGTGCCCACCGCAGCCTGATTCATCGAGGGTAGTGGAGGTTGAGGCAGCTGGCTATTGGCAGTGGCAGTGGTATTGCTGTTGACATTGGTATTGACATTCTGAGCAGCGACTTGCTTGCGTAGCTGGACTATCTCACGTTCCATCTCAGCGTTGCGCGATCTCTTGCCGACTCTTCTGAAGTTCTCCTCGATCTTGCACTCGAGGTTGAGGCGCTTGCATCGACTGCATATCTGATACGCGGGCTCGCTGACGACATCGCAGCGCAGCTTCTGCTGGCGACACTCATTGCAGGCTCGCTTCACCGGCCTCTTTCGCGAATGGTGGTCGTCGGCATCGTGCTGGTCTGGTGACTCGATGCTCCCTGGAGACGCGTCGAAGCCTGCTACCGAGGCATCTCTTTTGCGGCTTTGCGAGGTGGCAGTGGCAGGACTTGTGAGTCCTCCGTCGCTGCCGTGGATTGGAGATGTGTGGGAAGCCAGCTTGTGGTCGAGTTCGAAATACTGCCTACTGGTGGGATGATGATGGCCGATATCGCTCTGCTCGCTGTCTCGAGGCAGCTGCGCCTGCACTGTCACTTCCCTTGTGGTGTGGGCTTGCGCTAGCGCCGGTAGCCGAAAATGGAGATTTGGCTTGGCGGATTCAGCTCCAATCTTGAGCTTGACCACCTTCCCAACTACTTGACCTGCATGCTCAGCTGCTGCATGAGATTCTGGTGCTCTCTCCCTTGCGCTCGTATTCCTGGTAGATTGCATCGTGATTTGGTATAGCTCGAGTGCGATCGAGAGCTTTGTGGGATGTCTTCAAAAGCAGCTCGACCTTTGTTCAGGTCTAAAGTGCAGAAATCAAATGATACCAAGGCTCAAGATGGCACTATCAAGTACCATAATGAAATTGTGTTTGAGTCGAATGCTACTGATCAAAGAGGTGCGCGACTAACTTCTGACGCCGGCACATGCAGGGTGCAGCCGGCAGTAAGCTGACTTCTCTGTAGTAACAGTGTTTGATTCTAAGTCTGTACCAGAGCCTTTCATGGACACAAAAGTGCTTGAAGAACTACGCAGAAAACACCGTAGCGAGTCACGCTCAAAGACATGATCAAATCATATGGTTAGCTAGTAGCTTCTTGATTCTGGGCATCGGGTGGGAGGTGGATGCAGCAGACAGCAATCGATCGCAAACTGCAACCAGAGCAGCGTCCCTGCAAGTCATTAAGAACTGAACACAGCACATCCGCTCGAAGTAGGTGCGCGTTCACCTTCACGACGCTCTCCTAGTACTGGATGTCGAGTCCTGCGTCAGATGGCACTCATCGCGTTCTTTGACCGTGATTTTCGAGGAAACAATGCCGACAACGACAAGCACAATGGAAAGACTGTCCACTGCACGAGCTATTTCTGCCGTCAAAGGATACATCCCTATTTCTGTCACAAAGAGCATAGCGTTCATTATCAGGTATACTCGAGCACGCTGCGTACAAATACGAGCACCATCCGCCTCAATTATGTCCATAATCACATCGATCAACAGAAACATCCACAACCCAGGAAATAGATATCCTACAATAAAACATCTCTTCTTCAGGCAAGATGAGCTCTTCTTCAGCAACCACAACCGGCGGTGCCGGCCAAGCAGCCCTACTCCCAAGAGATGTCCGATACAAGCAGCACATGGCGGAAGTCCTGGTGACTGATCGCAAGTGCAGAGACAACAACGCCCGCGCCAAAACGACCGTCGAGAGCCGAACCGCCTATGAGGACTATATCGGCATCCCACGAGCTGAGAGGTTGAACCAGATAGTAGCGATCTTCATGGCTCCGGAGCACCCTCAGAGAGCGCTAAACAGTGTCATGGCTCGATCGGTCGCTGAGACAAGATTGGCATTGGAGGAGGCGGTCTACGACTTTGATGGGCCGAGTGGCGACAGCAAGGATGCCAAGGTCTACCTTGAGTCCCACAATGCAGAGCTTCGACAGAGACTTTTCTAGGGGAAACTATCATAGGCAGGTACTGTGGACAGGTAAGTAAGCAAACAATCAGTGGTAACGTACAGAGAAGAGTGATATCAAGTAATAGTAATTGACATTCGTATACACCAGATATCCTGCATGATGTTCGCCCAAATCTCGTTCCCTTAGCCTTCCCCCGTCATCTCTGAAGTATATGTCAATTACTCTTGGTTGTTGCCAAGTGTCCCAGACCAATAATTCCGTTGCGACCATCCGTTGCAATCATCCTGTTGCAATCCTTCCATGCCCATAATCCCATGCCAACCAATCAAGAATTCCTTTTGAAAAGCTTCAAAAGCGACATCTGAGCTCGCATAGCATCGTGAAAGTCCCTGGTCTGTTTGTCGTGCGCCCATTGCACTAGCGATGGGCTGTTCGAGGGATGTTCGGTAGTGTTGTTTCCTCTGAGCCGTTGAGGAACCCCGAGCTTGAAGGACCTCTCACGCATGGCATGGTGGAAGCCGCGGGTTTGCTGATCTTGTGCGCGTTGCACCAGCGATGAACTTTGTTTCAAGGGTTTTGCTGATGAGCTTAAGGCGTCCTGTGTGGTTTTGGTGTGGTTTGGCCTGAGCCGCTGGGGAATCCGAAGCTTGCTGAGCGACCCCTGATGCATAGAGGAGTAGAAGTCTCGAGTCTGTTTGTCGTGTGCCCATTCCACCAGCGAAGACGTGCCCGGAGAGTACGTTGCCCACGAGCTTAAGGAGTTTTGTGTGGATTGAGTGTTGTTTAATCTGAGCTGCTGAGGAACCCGGAGCTTCATGGGGGGCTTCTGATATGGTAAGCCGTGAACAGCAGAGTCTATGGTGTCACCAATTACCTTGGGCGATTCATGAGGTGTTGAGACTTGTGAGCCTTGTGTCCAGTCGACCTCGGAGGATCGTGCTGTGGAGGCTGTCGATGGCGATGTATGTGTGGCTGCCATCGTGATATAGCAGGAGCTTGAGGAGGCGTGCTTTGCGATTATGAAGGCACCAGGTCGGCTTGGTTGTGTGGTGAGTATCTTCAAGTCAACTTACTCTAGAGGTACGAAGTCTGCCGTAATCCGCGAGTGCTTGGGATACAAAAGAATCGCAAGAATGCACAATGGGAGATGTTCGATTTATACTCGAAGAGCTACCACAGGGAGGATCAGATTTTGCTGCGCATCCTCTGGTTACCCGAATAAGTCCTCACAGCAGGTCCTCGCTGGCAAATTCTCGTAGGAGAATCTTCGCCGAGCAGGTCCTCACTCCCTGGCCGCGCTTTATGGATGTGGAGAATCAGAACATGCGACAGCGCAACGAGCTCCTCTCTACTATCCTTTTGTCCATTTCTACTACTGGCAGGAGCAACCCGAGTTTGACCACACGATATCGCAGCTGGGGTTCGCTGTGTCTTGCCTGGGTGCTTAAAGCGAGTATACATTCTCATGTTGTCCGTGCCCGCTCTGTGTCGACGACCAATGCTAGAAGATGTTGTAAACCCTCTGAATACAGCTGACATTGACATGTTGCACTCTCGTCTTGTGATTGAACAGACATTTTGAGACACGGGTAGCATGTCCACCAGCAGCGCTCAGGCAACTAGAAGGCTTACCAATTTATACATCGTGCTTAACTTGAGTCTACCTTGACTGTGACCCGAGTTTAACTTGCTAGCCAATGCATCCGCAGAGGGATAGCGTAAAATCATGTCTCGTCGTGGTAGTTCATCAATCGTAGCTATTCGTATTGACCACGGATAGCGACACTTCGCTGGAGGGGCCGGCGGATGTGCCGAAGACCAGCATGATGAGGTTGAACGATGGCGGGCTGAGGAAGATTGACGTGGGCACCTGCTGAGTCAAGGTGTAACCATCACTACTGTGCAAGTAGTGAGGACCTGAGGTCCCGATGTACATTAAAGTTAGAGCAGTGCTCTGGGAGCCAATCACGCTCATATCAAGGCAAGCATCCTACGGACAAGCAATGTGGCCAGTACTCAAGCACTTTTGACGACAAGGATTCACCGTAGCACATGCCGCGCTGGTGAGCTTGCTCGGTATGACAAGTCAGACGAGCTGGCGACGCGTCCCTTCCGCTCTGCAACCATCTCCGTGCACGTATAAACAGTAATTGCAGGAGGTAGGTGGTTGACGAGGGTTTGTCAAGGCCCATATATGCGGACTAGAAACCCGAGCTGCCAATGCGGTGGGAATGTGAAAGGAGTTCTGCTAGCAGCGTGAATGCCAGACAACCTGAGACTCTGCGGACGGATTCTAAGGCAAGTCCTTCCTACGTATCAGATCTTGGCTACTTGTAGCGCAAGCGAGCAAGATTAGTATAATGACATCGCTCTACACATTCTTGAACAACATGCATGAGCATAGATTCGTTCTATTTAATGAGATGCACCGCTGAAATCGCTCAGGTCTCAAAAATCTCGTCGCTATGCGTCATGACACATTGCTCAGTGTGCTCACACCTTCCGCTCGAAGAGAGTCAGCGGGGCCTGTGAATTACTATGCAAGAAACTTGCAACGTTCGCCTTCACGCTCTCCTCCAGAGTCGTCCATCGCTCCTGCCCATATACGTCCTTCAGGAGCTCAAGACTCTTTCCATTCTCAACCGTACTGATATCTCGGCCGAGCTGCATGTCCTTCGGAAACTGCTTGTCTGGGAACCATCTTCTGAACATCGCAAGCATATCATTCCAATTCCATGGCTCTGCATACCCAAGTAGTCTTTCGCCTTCGGCATCTGGATGGATCAAAGCCGCCACGTGAAGACGTGCACAATCGACTGTGTCAACGAAGTACTGCGGCTGGATCCATTGCAGTATGTCTAGTCCCTGTCCATCGAAGAGCATGCGGATCAAACCAGCAGTGGATGGGGTACCTTGGTGCTCGGGGTTAAGGACGGCTCCAAAGACAGTGTCTGGCAACACGGAATTGAACACAAAAGCAGGGTGTCTCTCCCGCATAAATTTCCAGCATTCTCTCTCGGCCATCGTCTTACCAGCCATAAATATGCTCATGCCGTTACTAGCCGGTGTATTCGTTGCATATGCGTCCTTAATCGCCTGTTCGTTCCAATCATTTGGGCTGACGGTGAAGTTCGTGTCTGGTCGTGGAGCTGAGATAGACCATGCTGAGGATGTGAGAACGAAGCGTTGCACAGATGTCTCCTTTGCTGCACTCTCTAGACAGGTCATCACTGTCTTTGCGTTGTTTGTGATGGTGGGCTCTGGGCTTGAGGCTTGCATCTCGATCGAGGAGGTGGTGTGGATGATACCCGTGCAACCGTGGACGGCGTCGTCGAAGCAGCCATCAAGAGACATGTCAGCTACTTCGACGAGTTCAAATACCACATTCTTGCGGGCGTAGCGGCTGGCGAAGAACGAAGGCATCCAGGCACATTTTTCGAGGTTGCGGACTGTACCACGGACGTTGTAGCCGGCAGTGAGCAGTTGATCGGCGACATGACTAGCTATTAGGCCGTTGGCGCCTGTGACTAAGATTGTTGACCCAGGATCGATTGCTGAAGTCTCGTGCATGATGATTAAAGGTGGCTCTGCTGGTTGGGAGTAAATGGGTGTGCGTCCGATGCACTGGATTGCACTAAACTGATTAATTGTGCGCCCACATGCTTATACCATCTAAACGTGCGCCTAAGTACAGCTTAACACACCAGACCTTGAGAGCTGCAATTCACCGTATTGTGAGCGGGGAGTATGCGTCCTGCGGTGTAGCTGAAGGTTGTACAATCGGCAGTCAACATACGTGGTATGAGCTACCATGGGAGAAACATGAAAGGTGATGCAACATTGGGGCTAGATATGCAGAGCTCTAGGGCCATCACGGGATTGCTTTCGCTGGCATGACTTGCAGCGATTCAAACCACAATTGAGAAACAATCTAGGGTCGTGAGTTGTATCTCTGGCCCGAAAGATAGTGAATACCGTGGACTCCGTTTCATCTGTATGCACACCTTGGCGGCTCGGTCCTTCCATCATAATTCCTTCCGTTGAACAGCTTCGGCCAGGATTCCGATTGATTTTATGTCGCCGTGACACCCTGCATTTACGAACATCCCCCTGTTTCTTTCACTGTTGCTTGCTAAATGAAGACAGCATACAATCCTCCATTCATCAGCGGCTTTGGTAATGTAACTTCACTGAAATTGCTGCCGCGGTTAGGCTGCACGGCTTCTCCGCTATCACATGCGAGAACTGAAACACTTTCCTTGCGGCCAGCTCGCCATCTATGGCCAGGAGAACCCGACAGTTCGGCTTATTCACGCAGAGGCCTGTAATCTCGAAGACCTTCTTTGGAGACAATACCATCGTACACCATCATCTCGCACACAATCCTCTCATATCGCACAACAGTATCAATTTGGGTTATGTGTGAGTAGATACGTACTGTATTCACAAGTCCAGCAGCGCAGAGCTGGCAGAAGCATTCGAATACATGTTTCAGTGGTATACAAGTTCTTACACGTGCGTTGTGATGCTCTCGCATCACGTCCCCTCAGTAGAGATTGAGGCTACGAAAGCCATAATGGCTTGCCATTCACGGACCAGAAGACGGACGCTTTGGGAGCTGACCACACCCACCGACCTCAGTTTCATGATTCACTGGGTGTCTTTTCTGGCTGGCGGTAAAGCCGCTGTGGAAGGATCAGGATACACGCAAAGACTCCTTCTGAGTACTTGAGTGTCAAAGCACACTGACGAACATGTGCATTGCAGTCATGTCGGCGATCTCCTAGTCAGTCGGGGCCATCGGAAAGATTCGATATCCTGCTTGGACTTGGAGACGCACGTTCCATCGATCTACCATCTTTCTGATACTGTTGAAGTTGACATTGGTACAGGGTCCTATGGTACACGTGTCTCGCTTCACCAGCAGAGCGTAGAATCGGGTTCACCACTAGATGTCGTTCTGAACATATTCGTAAAGGTACGGTGATATGTCTCATGTTTTGACAGTTATCAGGTTCTTTCGCTTTCAGACTGACGTGCAGCAGCAGTAAACACGGATCTCGTTCGAAGATGAGAGACAACATATGTGGTACCAGCCCTTCTACAGCTGCTGTGGCCGGATAACTACTGGACGGATTGACATGCTAGGTGGAAATCGTGCCCTGACATAGGAGAGTGACGGCCAATTATATAGTGAGGTAGAGAGGGTGGCCCGAATAGCGGAGTCTGAAGCTTAGAGCTGAAGTGTCTCAGGATTCTGCGAAGAGACGTTTGTGAAGAGAGCCTGTATCGCGGACACGGCATGTCAATCGTCCTACGTCGTGGTCGGAAATGCAGAACATTACTGCTCATGACGCTGGAGTGACGTCAAATTTGATTGAGATTGTGAGGATTGGTATCATGAACAAGGGAAGCAACTGCATGATATGCGAACAATACAAGAAGGTAGTCCTACGAGCAGTCGGTGATTAGCAGTCTACATAAGCTATCAGGTCCAAAGCAAACATGGTTCATGCCGAATTCTTCAACTCGAATGGTGCTCACCGCATCGCAATCATTTCCGAAGAACCCGAATCAGTCCGAATTAAGTACATCGACACGGTGCAAAGTTCGGGTACTTGCAAGGGCACCATACTACTCCTACATGGCTGGCCGCAGACATCGTATCAATTTCGAAAAGTGATCCGGCCGCTGGCTGACAAAGGGTTCCGGGTAATCACCCCGGATTATCGAGGCTCAGGAGACTCGTCTAAGCCGATGGACCTTGACGGTTATCGAAAAGTAACGATGGCAGCCGACCTACACAGCCTGATAGTTGACCATCTTGGTATCAACGACAAGGTTCACGTCGTTGGCCATGATATTGGTGGCATGATAGCCCATGCCTATGCAGCTAGTTTTCCCAGTGATACAGCAACCATTACTTGGGGCGAATGTCCACTGCCAGGTACGACCTTCTACCATGATACGAAAGGTAGCGTACAGCTGTTTCACTTCAATTTCCACCGAGTGCTTGATCTGCCCGAGACACTACTCAAGGGCAACGAAAGAGCTTATTTGAAGCACTTCTACGATAAGCTCGCATACAATGCTGCAGCTATCACGCCTGATGACATTGATTATTATACAGAACAATATGCACAGCCGGGTGGCATCCGCGCAAGTATCAATGTCTATCGAATGTTTGAGAAGGATGCAGAGGACAACGTGACAATGAGGGAAAAGAATGGAAAGTGTACCGTGCGGTGCCTCACGTTGAACGGGAACAAAAGCTTTCTTGCCACAGCAGCTGCAGATGAGGCTGCAGAGTTCTATGAGCATTTCGAGACAGCTGAAGTCGCAGATGCCATGCATTACATCGCCGAGGAGAACCCTGAAGGATTTGTGCAGGAGTTGTTGAAATTCATTGAGGGTTGAAGATTGCTATTTTCATAGCCAGCTTAATTACGGTTTCAGGGACAGGGATCCAAGTCTTCCCACCGTCGCGATTACGATCCATGTCGTGTCTGCTAGCCCTGACTAAGTAGGAACTATTGCCTACAGAATCCATCTTCGGGGGCCACTTTTCTATACTGCCGACGTTCACACTGGAGGTTGCCTATGACCACAAGCACAAAGGCGGAAGGCTTACTGGCCAGCACAGCTATATCTTTCCGTTCCTTCGAGGGTAAAGTTGCCTTCAGGAGCCAAGCAGCACATTCGTGCAGAGTACTACCGCTGGTCACACGGCTCTCCGAAGTCGAAGTCCGCTGGTTCTCTATCATCGGCCAGGCCCCTCGAGTCAAGACTTTTTCTCCATGAATCACTACGAAGTTGTCTTGATAGCGATGCATCCAACCAGACGCCGCGGAAAAAGTGTCCATGTATCTACGAGCCCTAACGATTCGGTCGTCGTGCTAGCTACGAGGCTGTAGGCCCCTCGAGTCCGGAAACAGCCATTAGCCCCTCGGTACATTATGAGTAGGGACAGCGTTGCTTGGTATTACCCGATTAATCGCTGGCGGGGCTCAATATGCATTTGCCTTGCCGTGTCCGGAAAGCCGATGCCTTGCACATTTGAGGACCTGCTGTAACCGCGCGAGTTTGTTGCCCACAAGTCTGAGCTGCGCATATACAAGTTTCGAGCATGAAGGGTAGTCACTGACCGACTCTCCGAAATGTTCGGTGAAGCTGTGTTGCAATAAGTGATGCTTGGGTGATTGAGCAATTTAGATCGATCAACCTATAGCTTCAGGAAGGCGGGTGCTATCAAACGGTGAACCGAGCGTACCGTCTGAGAAAGCAGTAAAGGCTGTTGTTGGCATCTAAGTGTCATCGTGCTGGATCGAAATGAGCTTACTGCATGGGTATGTGTGGAGGATCATGTCCCGTGAGGGCAACGTGGCCAGCACTCAGGCACTTTTTGCGTGTAATTTCCATCGTAGTGTCGATCACCTTGCTCAGGCGCTGTAGGGATACGGCATTGGTGGTTATGGACGACCGCTTTTCCACGCTAGTGAAGAACACGCGTACCTTAATTCACCGCTCAAATCTTCATCGATTGTTACCCCCTCCTTCCGCGGTAGTACTATTGGTCGAAACACGGTTCTGGTCCTGCATTTCCATCTTCAATCCCTCGCCTAAGCTGGAGGGTGGCTCAATTGTGCAAGATCTCATCAAGATCGCGTAAACTTTGACCCGGCAGTTGACCGCCTACATCCCGGGCCCAGAACCAGGCAAATGGATAATGTAGGAGACAGCCAAAGTATCTCAAGTATTCGTCGAGCACACCGGAAGTCACGGGGTGGATGCAATCAGTGCAAAAGCCGTCGCATCAAGTGTGATGAGCATGGCCCCCCGTGCTATAGTTGCATCGCCAGGGATCTGAGTTGCCAGTATTCTGCCACAGCCGAGCTGGCACGAAGATCTCAATCTACCGCGGATCCGGATCGGCATGTCTCCACTCAGTCTCCTGCATCGTCTGACATAAGCGAAGTCCGAGAGGAACGCCATCTATTCGAGCTTGAGCTCACGAATCTATGGGCAACCAAGACCTTCTCCACGTTCTGCCATCAACAAGGCGAGGCCCTCGAAGCGGACGAACGCCTACTTTGGCAGCATGTCATGCCAAAGGAAGCACTGAGGCACGACTATTTGCTCAATTCCTCATTTGCTGTAACGAGTTTGCACCTGGCAAGTCTCACTGACGACCATGTTACCAGAGAAAGATATGTCAGGACTGCAGTCGCATATCATAATGCTTCCCTGCTGTCTTTCATGCAAGCTTGGCCACATGTCAATGAAAGCAGCTGTCGGGCAATCTATGTTGCTTCGATGAGCTATTTTGTCCTTACCATGGCCATGCTGCACATCGATCCCTTGCAAGGAGAACGCCCGACGGTAGAGCAGAGTATATTCGCTCTGCTTGTGCTTTACAAAGGTCCGCGAAGGCTTCTGCGTTTGTTCGGAAAACAGCTGAGCGAACGGCCATTCGCTGCAACCCTGGCCAAGAAGGACATGCGGCAGTTTGTGAAACACGATGATGTGTTCTTGCAAGCAGTTGACCGTCTGCGGAACATCAACAACACGCAGTACGCGAAGCACTTCCTCAATTTTCATAAAGCTAACGAGTTTGCTCTCGTCGAACTTTCAGAGTGTTCTACCCGACTTATCAATGGATCACATCTGGCTCTCGTCGGCTGGCTCATGAGACTTGACGACGATTTCATTGAGCTTCTGCAACAACGGCAGAACCTTGCTATCTTGATCCTGATGCACTGGGCAGTATTGCTGAACAGACCAACAGATACCTGGTGGGTGATCCGGTCCGGGCGGACCTTGGTCTATGAATTATCGGAGTCGCTCTCTGATCTCACCAAGGAGGAAGATGATGCACGCGCCTGGTGTCACCTACAGGTTGCCAGTGGGAATAGCCCAGCTACCAATGGACACGCATCCCGTGCACGGGAGGGTGGTGTTCCTCTCAAACATCCTGCTTAGAGCCCAACGCATCTCACAGAAAGGTATTGTCAACAACATGCAGCACGAGATAAAGGTTCATTACCATCGTGACTGCGTCGTACTCTCGCTTTCCAACAGCCTAACCGATCACTGAGTCGAGGCATGCGAAAGAATGCGCGATTCGAAGCGGGTTTCGAGATCGTGTTTCCCGCAACTAAGCAGCCATCCAAGGCTCATCGCCCTCGTCAACGTGAAGAGACCCGTGCTTGTGCATACACTGATCTGGATTGGTGTGAAAGCTCTGCTCACCGGCTGTGTTTAGGTCCGCCGGCGATGCGCTGTGAGCGGGAAAGCTGTGAGCATGAGAGTTGGTGCAGAGGGAGCAAGAGTCCTGTACCTCAGTTCACGATGTCTAAAAGGTTCTGTATGCCTACTCAGCTGTTTCACTGTTGACAGCTGTGGATAGTATGGGTAAATCAATCCCTACAACGGTAGGAGATTGGTATTGAGCGTGGGACACTTGAGGTTGTTACTTTTCCACGTACCCCTCACCTGACGCGACATGTTGTCAACTGAATGGCACGGACTGAGCATACACGGAGAGCATCGATGGTAGGGACTTTCTGGAACGTCGACAAAGACGCGGGTAGAAGCTGCAGATAATGAGCTTCGGAGGGATGAACGAGGTCATGGCAAGGCCTGTAAGAGAAAAGCGAGCATTAGCCGTAGCATGGAAGACCATGCATGCATTTCTGGGAGTAGTCGGCTGGTTCCTTGGGTGGTTCTTTGAAAATGCTACAGATAATTGAGAGTGGTAATAGTAATGTATGATTTGTACTCGTCTGCCAATTCGAGGACGCTCATTGCCCGAAGATAGGCCGTGGTGACCGTGATCGTGAGGGAGATGCTTTGCAGCCTTGTCAATCTGCAAGGCTCCAAAAGATTTCGCGACCACTGACTTGCGACCACGAACAACCACGACTACCACCACTAGTACCACCACCGACTACTCGCAGTCGCATACTCATCTACAGGCTCTCCAGTCCTCGAGCTCTGCCTCTCCGCCCAATCCACCCAAAGTTACCCTTTGTCAAACTCGTTGACCTTCAAACTCTTCCCCAGCCAAACCCTCAAAATGATCATCCCAATCCGCTGCTTCTCTTGCGGCAAGGTGAGTCCTCCCTCCTCCTTCTCCAAGCCATTGCCCGCTCACTGACACCCTTTATAGGTCGTAGCCGACCTCTGGGAACCTTACATCGACCTCCTCACGCAGAAGGTGCCCGACGGCGAAGCCCTCGACAAAGTCGGCTGCAAGCGCTACTGCTGTCGACGAATGATCATGACGCACGTGGATCTGATCGAGAAGCTGTTGAAATATGACCCTTCGGAGCGGAAGGTGAGAGCCGCGCAGTAGATGCGACTGAACTGCACCTGTGGGCTCTCGAATAAAGTCCAGAAGAAACAATATTTCTCGTGGTGGCGGTGATTGCTTTGAGGAAACGACTGCATGTGATTCAATTTCATTGGCGATGGAGTTTGGGGGATCTGGAGGGACGGGGTTGGGACGGGGTCAACGCTAGAAGGAACATCGATGAAAGAACGACTGAAACAACGACGGCCGCGCCCTGAGACGAGAAAGACACCAGACCTTGCAGACTAGCGGTGACATCCGCGAGAGCAGCATTTGCGTCTGCTGGCAACTCAAGGAGCAATGTCGGACATGTTCAGACTCGAGATCGTAGCATCTACAAGATCTCATGGTTGGTTCCACACAGGTCAGAACAATTCGTTCCGCAAAATGGCCGCTCGAGGTGCTGTCAACCTCTGGGTGGAATGCAAGTTCTGCAACAGACAGATGACCGCGTAGACGCAGACAACACATTTCGACGGGATGGTGTACGGGATCGGGTCAGTGTTCACAAAGCCTAATCAAGCGCAATCGTCACGTTCTGGCACGTTCGAAACCGGGTCATGGGGGCCGAACCAACAACTCCTGTTCTCGTGCTTGGATTTGTTGTGGTCCGTGTCGTACACACCCTTCAGTACTGTTGGCTGCACCACTGTTATTATGATTCACGATGCCAGCCTGCCGACCTTTTAGTTTTGGGTATGTGGAAGCCTCGAGGGAGATGATTCGAAGCCTCTCAGCAATCAGCTCCCTCGAGGTTCGATGCCCCAGAGAAGAGTGCAAGAGGGACGGCATGAAACAGACTGGACAGCGAGGAGGAGACAAGGGTGACCAGTACAGCCCATACGCCAGAGCACGCGCGAGATGTATGGCACCATGTATTGACCAAAAGTGTCGTTTCGTTATGCAAGCCAGGAACACTCCATACATCACTTGGATCTCATCGTGGTCAAAAGAAGAAACCCGGATCCAGAGTAGAAGAAAACCATCGGTACGACCGTATACATACATGCTGTACATGCATGCCTTGATGTGTTATTCTATCAGTTCCGCGCCCCAACGCGTGATTGGTTACTTGGAGCCTAGCAGGCTGTATTACTCCCTGTCTTACTCCCCCACTCCCATGCGAAGCCCAGTGAAAAAAATCATGCTTAGCGGGCTGCAGAGCTGTTGGAGCTAACCTTGCAGTCAAGACCGAAGCTGTAGAGCCAGTTGGCGTTGTCGAACTCGGCGTAGTTGACCTTGATCTGGCTGAGGTCGTCGCTGAGGATCATGTGGTTGATACCCATGACGTTGGCGTGGGTCTGCGTGGTTGCCTGCCATCTCCATGTGATCTCGCTGCAGCTGTGGGACACCATCATGGTCTCGACGGACAACTCGGGCTGCATCACGCCCTGGCCGTAGTCGAATGCAGCTCGCGAGCCGAAGGTGACGGAACCGAGCTAGAATCATGTTAGTGACTGTTGCGAGACAGATGGGAAGTGGATAGACGGGAACTTACGGGGATACCGGCCATGAAGTTGATCGAGTCAGAGTAGTCCTGGAAGTCCTCGGCGAGGTACTTGGCCGAGACGTTGTAGTGGTAGCCACTGCCTGGGGCTCCCTGGGTGCCGTTGTACGAGGTGTGCTCGAGGAGGTCAGCGAAAGCGTCCGTGAACTCCTTGGCCTTGGCATCGGTCAAGCAGTTCTGGCCGTTGCTGTTGTTGCTATCGCTGTCACTGTCGTTGTCGTCATTGCCTTTGTTGTTGCTCTGGCCGTTGTTGCCGTTGCCAGCAGTCTGAGTGACAGTGACTGTCGCCTGTGCTACGGTCTTAGTGACGGTGCTGGTGACGGTCGACACACCGCCGTTGCCACCCTTGCCGTTGTTGTCACCACCATTTCCGTTGTTACCACCGTTGCCGGCAGTCTGAGTAGCGAAGACAGTGGATGTAGAAGTGCAGACACCGTTGTTGTTGTTGTTGCCACCGTTGCTTCCCTTTGCAATGTAGACGGTCTTGGTGCTTGTGGTTGCTGGGATGGTGATAGTGGTGTCAGAACCGGACACACCGAAAGCTGAGCAAGCGCTCTTGTAGCCAGCCTCGTTGCAAGCCGAGGCGTAGTTGGGGACCTCG
>Ga0066648_10000695_pt1 | contig 21174 bp, 17 predicted proteins | sample CryGeyCG12114_NA_FD_59537 | JGI IMG/M metagenome (GOLD analysis project Ga0066648, IMG submission 59537) | Groundwater microbial communities from aquifer - Crystal Geyser CG19_WC_8/21/14_NA | ecosystem: Environmental > Aquatic > Deep subsurface > Groundwater | place: USA: Utah: Grand County... | reverse complement strand
TAGATCCACGCTGTGTCCAGGTTGCGACTTTTGCTTTGTGGTTATGTGCGCAACGTGCGTGGACCAACAGCGCTGTAATACGCTCTGAGCGACCCTGCATAAATCGCAGCCGAATCATTCTAGCTGAGCCGATGCCCGGCGACGATATCCTAATGCAGATGTTCGCTGCTCATCTCGCTGAGCCGGTGCTTGTGGATTTATTTGAGAAGGTTGTCGACGGTTTTAGGCTTGCAGGGGAAATGGGGCTATTGATGAAGATCGAGAAAATTTTGGAGGAAGCTATTGCGGATGCGCAGAAGACTTGGCGCCAGAGTGATCTCTTCGGATCGAGAGAGTTGACGGGAGATTTCTGGCAGCATATTGAGGGTCGCCTCGTCAAAGAGCTCACTCGTTTTGCTGGTGCCGAACCGGGGCGCAACTACGAGCGACGACGGATGTTTCGTGAAGACTCCGCGCACTGTTTGTCGCTACTCGATGCTGCTCGGACGAAGTTTGATGTCGTTCTAATGAATCCACCGTTTGGTGCGGGAAGTGCCCGGGCTAAGAAAGAATTCGATAGGGCTTATCCTAAGACAAAAAACGACATATATGCAGCATTCGTAGAGCGTGGGATCGAACTCCTCACGCCGCGAGGTTACATCGGCGCAATTACTTCGCGTACTGGATTTTTTCTTCCTCGCTTTCAGAAATGGCGAGAGGAAATTATTCTTAAAACAGCACCGCCGGTTATCGTAGCTGACCTTGGGCTCGGTGTAATGGACGCGGCAATGGTAGAAGCCGCCGCATATTGTTTAGAAAAGCTTGAGAAGGAGGCGCCATGAAAACAATTTTTCTGCGTATCCTAGAGGAAATTCATAATAAGGAAAGTGCTCTGCGCAATGCCATCGCAGCTGGCGATTTGGTTACCGGAAAGCAGTTTTTCGAAGTCAACCCAACTAGCTTTGCAAGCGTTCCGGGTTCACCTTTTGCGTATTGGGTAAGTGATTCGTTACGTAAGCTATTCAGTTCCCTCCCGCTCTTTGAAAACAATGGAAGAGTGGCTAGGCGGGGGGTGAATACTAACGATGACTTAAGATTCCTCCGGTTGGCATGGGAATGCAAGGGTTCGAAATGGGTTCCACATGTAAAGGGGGGTGTATGGTCGCCCTATTACGCGGATCCTCACATGTTGTTGAATTGGGGTCTAAGCGGTAAAGGTGAGGAACTCTTAGCAGAGCGGGTTACGACACGAGTTTATAAGACCGCGATCGTTCCGAGCCGAGATTTGTATTTTCGCCCAGGTTTAGCTTGGCCGCGACGAACCAAAAGTGAACTTTCTCCAAGGGTGATGCCGGCGGGCTGCATTTTTGGGGACAAGGGTCCGGCTGCTATCATCGAAGGCGATAGTTCAGAGGAACTTCTTGCGTTGGTCGCGATTATGAATAGTAGCGCCTTTCATGCGCTTGTAGAATTTCAACTCGCCGCGGGAGATGCAAAGCCAGGTGGCGCGGCGCATTCGTATGAGGTTGGTGTACTTCAGCGTACGCCAGTGCCAATCCTTTCCGAATCACACAAGAAGGCGTTAGCGCCTCTTGCTCGTCGAGCATGGCATCTAAGGCGCCTACTTGATACTCGTAGGGAAACTTCACATGCTTTTACACTGCCGGGACTTCTTCAAGTCTCTGGTGACTCGCACTTAGTGCGAATTCAGAATTGGTACGATCGGGTACGAAAGGTTGAATATGAACTTCAGGTCTTGCAGTCAGATATCAACACTCTGTGTTTCGAGTACTACGGGATTTCGGAGTCCGACCGTCAAGTTATTCTTGAAGGATTCGATGTGTCAGATAATTCTCACACTGAGTCGAATACAGAGGATCAAGAATCCGATTCTGAAGATGAGGAAGTAGAGGACGATTCAAATGAGGAATCAAATCTTGTTTCAGAATTGTTGAGCTGGGGAGTTGGTGTAGCCTTTGGACGATTCGATCCCCGTATAGCGACGCACGTGCGCCAGTTACCGTTAGAACCAGAACCGTTCGAACCTCTTCCTACGCGTTCGCCAGGAATGTGGCCCGAAGACGATGCACCTATAGAGCACACGGATGTACTGGTTGATGACGAAGGTCATAAAGACGACATCGTAGTGCGTATCGGCTCCGCATTAGAGCACGCCAAATTTGACGTCCCTGATGATCTCCGTTCATGGCTCTCAAAGGAATTTTTTCCGCTACATATAAAGATGTATAGCAAGAGCCGTCGCAAAGCTCCGATCTATTGGCAGATCGCGACGCCCTCAGCGACATATTCGGTTTGGCTCTATATCCCAGCCTTCAATAGGGACTCAATGTTTCGTGTTCAAAATGATTACGTCGCGGCTAAGTTAGCCCAAGAGGAGCGCAACCTGGAGGCACTAGCTAGAGAGATACGGAACCAAGCGACTAACACTCAACGAAAGGAGTTGGCTGCGAAGTTTACTTTTGTTGAAGAGCTGCGCGCCTTTCTAGAAGAAGTTAAGCTCGTGGCACCTCTTTGGAATCCCAACCTTGACGATGGTGTAATTATTAACTTCTCCCCTCTGTGGCGACTCGTACCGCAAAACAAACAATGGCAAAAGGAATTAAAAAGTACATGGAACGCGTTATGCGAAGGGAAGTATGACTGGTCTCACCTCGCAATGCATCTTTGGCCGGAGCGCGTAATCCGCAAGTGTGCAAACGACCGAAGCATGGCAATTGCTCATGGCATCGAAAACGTATTCTGGTCAGAGGAAAGCGACGGAAAATTCGCACCCCAAAAGACTCCAACGAAATCGGTCGATGATCTTGTTCGAGAAAGAACATCGGCTGCAGTGAAGAGTGCTCTCAAAGGCCTGCTAAATGCTCCGGTTCAAAGTGGAGTAAAGAGGTCCTCAAAAAAAGGTAAGCACAATGCTTAAGTGTATGAGCAAGCGGGAGGAAAATAGTGCATCCGCTTTATGAATATGTGGCGACGCAGCTCGCCGAAAAAGTCAGATCTCGCGGTTTGGTTGTCTGGTACGACGAGCGGAGTGAGTTCGCGCCGTTTGTTGCTGAAATGTGCTCCAGTGAATTGTCAAAATGCACGCCTGTGGATGTGCTACTATTAAACCAACCTGTTAATCTTGTCCACTACACTGGTTCGATGTTCGAGCTAAGAACGGCAGTCGAACCCTTTGTCGCAGGTGTGGTTCCGCGTCCGACTGTTCTTTATATATCTGGATACAGGCGAGATCGACGTTCTTCGGTATTGATGGAGTACGAGAAGGCAGGAGTAACGTGGGAGCCTGACCTTAAACAATTGGCGAGAAATGTTCTACTAGGGAAGTACACCTTGGGCGTCGTCGATGACATGCTGCCTTTTGATCGAAAGGCTTCGTATGTGGATATCTCCCTGGCTTTGTCCGAAAACAATAGCTCGGAAGCACCATCAATCTTAAGAAGTATTTATCATGGCGCGAGAAGCAATGAGGAGATTTTGGCGGCATGGCTTGCAAGCGACCAACGTGACGAAATTGTGAGAAACAAGGAAGCGATGAGCGAATTGAAAAAGTTGATCAGTGCTCGTCTCGGTATCGACCTTGAAGAGGACATAACGCTCCAGAAAATTCGCGCAGTTACTTTGAGATATGTTTTGGCTAACGAATTCCGCCTAGACTTGACGTTTGCCGCGCCTTCCTCGCTTGAAGGTGTTCAAATACCAAAAACGAAGGATAACGAAACTGCAATTCGCGAACTTGCGCGATTTATGCGCGGAAAATTTGCTGAGTCATACTCAATCCTTGCCAACCGAGTTGAAGAGGAGCTTGGACTACGAAACTTCAAAATTCCGCCTGGAAGTCTCGGAACAATCGATACCTTCCGGTTCGAAGAACTTGCTATCCTTGGGCATGCCGGAGATCTAATAGTAACTGCAAAATTTGAAGAAGCCTTATCTCTTGTATCAGAACGAGAGAATAGTTTCTGGCTTGAACATGATGTGGGAAGAAAAGCTCATTGGGAAGCTGTTCGTCTGATGGCAGAACTAGGAGTCCTAGCTACAAATGTGCGAGTAGACGCGCAGAAAGCTAATGGAAATCCGGTTGTGTGGCTGAATTCCTATACGACTAAAGGCGGATGGTATCGATTGGACCAAGCCCAGCGGCGCCTTGAAGCATTGGTGGCAAATCTTGATAGCGAACCAGAGGAAAAACCTCTCGCGGTTGCACGTAAATATTATGAGGATACCTGTCACGCAATGGCAGAGGGTTTTACGAGAGCGCTTGTCAAGGACGGCTGGTCAATCCCTGGATCACTCCACCAGACAGCTATCTATACTGAAATCGTTGCCGAGCGTCCTAAGCCTGTCGCTTATTTTCTAGTGGACGCTATGCGTTTTGAAATGGGCATGGAGTTAGCTGACCGGTTGCCAAACACTTCGGAAGTTACTGTACGACCAGCCATAACGGCTCTGCCAAGCATAACTCCTATGGGTATGGCGGCGCTCATGCCCGGGGCATCATCTAGTTATACGGTGGTCGAAAAAAGTGGGAAGTTAGGCGCAAAAGTTGATGGCGTTTTCTTACCAGATCTTGCAAATCGGAAAAAATTCGCTGCTGCACGCGTACCAAAGCTCGTAGATATTTCTCTCGACGAATTATTAAGTCTCCAGCTCTCAAAGGTTAAGAAAAAGGTCGAAAACGCTCAGGTTGTAGTCGTTCGTTCTCAGGAAATCGATCATGCTGGAGAGACAGGTTTTAGCTTTCAAGCTCGTCAAGTAATGGACTCAGTAATCGATAACTTAGCAAGGGCGCTTCGGAAGCTGGCAACAGCTGGTATTGAGCATGCAGTCGTTACAGCAGATCATGGACATCTATTCTTTGCCAACGATCGTGATGAGTCAATGCGTACGGACGCACCAGGTGGTGACACGGTGGAGCTCCATCGACGGTGTTGGATTGGGCGGGGAGGTAGTACTCCCCCTGGATGCACGCGAGTTGCTGCATCAACTTTAGGATACGATTCAGATCTCGAAATGATTTTCCCAATAGGATCGGGTGTGTTTAGAGCAGGTGGGGACCTTGCATTTCATCACGGCGGACCTTCTCTACAAGAGATAGTTGTACCTGTTTTAACGGTGCGCACGATGATTTCTGGTGCAGTTAATCAACCCGATGGACCTGTCTTCGTCGGTGGTTATCCCGAAATCGTAACAAACAGAATTTTCAGTGTCACCATGAGCTATGGCACCCAGCAAAGAGATGTATTCGCGGAGGATATTTTCGTGAGGCCATTGCTTACGACAGCAGGGAAGCGAGTCGGAGCAGTTGGAATGGCCGTCGACGCGGAGTTTGATCGAAGTACTGGTTGCGTCAAACTTCAGCCGAGTAAGCCAGTTACTGTAGCCTTTATCCTTAGCGACGAAAGCGTGGAGTCGTTACGAATTGTTGTTCAAGACCCGGCTACAGACGCAGAACTCTATCGTTCACCTAAAGATATTTCGGTTCGGCTTGGAGTGTAACCTATGAGTAGTAGTTCAACGCTTTCCCGTGATTCGCTTGATGACAAGTCTAATCGATTATTTGCCGGGAAAGTGGTGCGTAAAGATCTTGTCCGTAAGGTCAAGGTAGGTGCAAACGTACCTGTCTTTGTACTTGAGTTTCTTTTGGGCAAGTACTGCGCATCTTCTGACGAAGTTTCTATTCAAATGGGACTGCAAGTAGTCAACGAAACGCTTGCAAACAATTATATTCGTTCTGACGAATCGATGAAGGCGCAAGCTAAGGTTAAGGACCGTGGCAAGCACACGTTTATCGACAAAGTCAAAGTTCGTATTGTTGACTCTGATTATTGGGCGGAGGTCGCCAATTTTGGACATAAGAATGTTCATGTCCCCGAACATTACGTTCGCGAATATGAGCGGCTCGTTATGGGCGGCGTGTGGGCTCAGATTGATATGCGTTTCGAGTATGATGAAGACTCTCGTGGAAAAAATCCCTTCTGGATTGATAAATTGACCCCAATTCAAATTGCAACGTTTGACCTCGAAGAGTATCGCAAGGTGCGAGGCGAATTTACATCTGACGAGTGGTTGGATCTTATAATTCGAAGCATGGGGTATGAGTCTAATGAGATGACTCGTCGTCTCAAGCTCCACATGCTGGTGCGACTTATTCCTCTGGCTGAACGCAATTACAACTTGGTTGAGCTCGGACCCCGAGGGACAGGTAAGAGTTATGTAGTTCAGGAGGTGTCTCCATATTCAGCGCTATTGACCGGAGGAACGACTGTTGCAAACCTTTTTGGTCACATGTCTGGCAGGCAAAAGGGAATGGTTCAAATATGGGATGTCGTCGGTTTTGATGAGGTGGCAGATCTACAAAAGATGCCAAAAGAAGTCATCACGACAATGAAAACCTATTGCGAATCGGGGACTTTTCAACGTGGACAAGAAGCGGTATCCGGTGATGGAAGCATCGCGATGTTCGGTAATACGAACCAGCCAGTAGATGTAATGGTCCAGACGGGGCACCTTTTTGCACCAATGCCTGACATAATTCGTGACGATATGGCATTCATAGACAGACTGCACTTCTATCTCCCCGGTTGGGAGATTCCAAAAATGCGCAACGAGCTTTTTACGAATCACTATGGATTCGTTGTGGACTATCTTGCTGAAGCACTTCGCGATATGCGCAAACATAATTTTACGGAAATTATTGATCGTCACTTCTCATTAGGAACACATCTGAACGCTCGCGACCGGAAGGCCGTGAGAAAGACTGTATCCGGTTTGATGAAAATTCTCTATCCACATGGGGAGGTAACTCAAGACGAGCTTGGTGAAATCCTTGAGCTTGCTCTTGAAGGGCGGCGGCGCGTTAAAGAACAACTCAAGAAAATGGGATCATTTGAGTATTACCACACATCATTTAGCTATACGCTGCAGGAAACGGGAGAAGAAAAATTTGTCGGCGTTCCGGAGCAAGGGGGGCGCGACCTAATTCCAGCGGAACCATTGTCCCCTGGAACGGTATATAGCGCGGGAGTTACATCGGATGGGACTGTTGGATTGTTTCGACTCGAGGTCTCAATTGCGACCGGCACCGGTAAGCTGAAGCTTGCCGGAGGTATCAGTGGAAACATGAAGGAATCAGTGCAAAGAGCGTTTAGCTGCTTGCAGTCAAAGAAGACTGATTTAGGTATCGCTCGTGAGGTAAATACATCCGATTTCCACGTTGAAGTAATTGATCTGCTCGGAAATCGAGTGGAGGCGGAACTTGGAGTGGCGTTTTTTGTTGCAGCCTTTAGCGCAATTCGTAAATCGCCTGTGAGTGCGGCACTTTTGATTCTAGGGGATACTAGCGTACAGGGTAATATCAAGCCGCTGCGTTCACTCACCGAGCCATTGCAGGTTGCTAAAGATAATGGAGCAAAGCGTGTTCTTATACCGATAGAGAATAAGCGCAACTTCCTCGATGTCAGCGCGGATATCATGGAACACGTTGATCCAAGTTTTTTTAGCGATCTTAAGCAAGCTGCATTTAAGGCTCTTGGATTAAACTAGGGTTGACTAATATTGATCTTGAAAATTTCAATATAGATGTCGCCTAGCATCGACAAGATGAAATTGGAGTTGTTTCAATAACCCTAATCTTATTTAAGTACGCCTATTAACTCAGGGGCCAATGCCTACTCTAATCGCTCATCGAAAGCACCAGTTGGTGGGACAAGGATGGTTTCAAAATGGTTGGAAGAAAATTGATTCTTCCAACCTTTAAGTTCTGGCATCATGGGGAAAAGGGAGATTGCCGATGCTGGAAATATCTCAATCGAATGTTGGTCTTTTACCAAGCCTTGTCCACTTTGAGCCACGGCTTGAAAAAAGCATCTTGGCATTTCTCCATTCCCATGGCTCCGAACTCACGGGGCGCGAGTATGCCCGCGCAGGACGCGAGTTTCTTTCTTTTGCCTTTGAAGACATCGGAGAGATCTCAGATCTTGGACGCGATCACCTCATCCTCTATCAAAAATGGCTGAAGGCACGCGGGCAGGCGCAAAAGACCATCCTTAAAAAGATGTCGGCGGTCTCATCGCTATGTAAGCACCTCGCCCACGAGGGCTTTATCGATAAGGATTTGAGTTATGGGCTAAAACGCCCGCGCTCCGACAATAGGCGTGAGACGGCCGATTTTTCAGACGATGAGGTAAGGCGACTTTTTTCAGCTCTTGATGAAAGGAGCCGAGCTTTTACTTCCCATCGGGCGCTCCTTGCCATCGGTTTTTACACAGGTCTTCGTTCGGCGGAAATCCGGCACCTTAAGATCAAAAATCTTTCGGAAGTCAAAGGCCACCGGGTCCTTTCGCTTAGAATCAAGGGCGATAAGCCGCACGAGATTCCGCTAAATCCATTCGCCTACCGCTGCCTCACAGAGCATATCGAGCGCCTTGGAGAGTTTGGCTTTTGTGTGCGAGATCCTGAGCAATGGCTTTTCCCCTCGCTAAGTCCAATTCGCAACGAAGCGATATCATCAACGACCCTTGAAAACATTTTGAAGAAGCTTATAAAAAAGGCTGGGATCAATGTTTCTGCGGTCCGGCGTTATTCGCCTCACTCTATGCGGGCGACTCTCGCGGGGCATCTCCTAAACGTCGTTGAAGCGCCGCTCGATCAGGTTCAAAGAACACTCGGGCATGCCTCGCCTGCGACCACGATGAAATACAACAAGCGCGAGCAGAGCCACGACAAGAACCCGCTCTATCGCATCGAATACTGATATTTATCTATTCGTCGTGAAACTTCTAGTCTTTGACCTCAGATTACTTATGGAAGAGTAGAAATATGAATTTTCGTCTATAATCGACTCCACAATATATTAATCCTAAGTCGCGCGGTCGAGATTTCGATAAAGGTAGGGGTAAAATCATGAGTAAGCTTACAAATAAGATCGAAGCCCATGATCGAAAGATTTGGGAAGTTCTCGAAAACAAAAAATATACGGTCGATTACTTTCAACGAGAATACAATTGGCAAAGGAGGCATATTGAGCAACTGATTACTGACCTCACAGGTGCTTTCTTAAATGAATATAAGGACGGTGATACCCGCGCGGATGGTGAAGACTACAATAACTATTATCTAGGTCCCTTTGTAGTGAGCGAGGAGGCAGGAAAACGCAGCATAATCGACGGTCAGCAAAGACTGACATCTCTCACCCTTCTACTCATATATCTTCATAATCTTCAAAAGTCGGCAGGCGTGGAAGAAACAATCGAACCGATGATTTTCTCCGAGCATCGTGGAGTAAAATCTTTCAACATTCAAGTTGAAGAACGCCAGGACTGTCTTGAAAAGCTGTTCCAGACTGGTGTGTATGTGCCGAAAGCTGGCGATGATATGTCTACAATAAATATGACCGAACGCTATGCGGAGATAGCAGAATGCTTTCCTGAGGAAATCAAAGAGAGAACTCTTCCATTCTTTATAGATTGGTTAAAATATAACGTCGTCTTGGTGGAGATTATCGCTTATTCCAGTGAAAATGCTTATACAATATTTGAAACCATGAACGATCGAGGGTTGAATCTCACTCCAACTGAAATGTTGAAGGGGTTCATTTTGTCTCGTTTCAATCAAGTTGCCAAACGCAACAAAGCTAATGAAGAATGGAAATCATCAGTTAAAAATCTTAAAAACTACGATGAAAATGAAGATCAAAGTTTTTTTCAGTCGTGGCTGCGTGCTTGTTATGCTGATTCTATACGACCCGGCAAGGCCGGTTCCCAGAACGAGGATTTCGAAAAAATTGGTACTCGATTTCATAGTTGGGTAAGGGATAATTTAGAAAAGATGAATCTTGATCCTAATGACCCCGATGACTTCAGTCGTTTCATGACCGAGGATTTTCGATTCTATAACGCAGCCTATTTGCGAATACTAGAGGCTCAGAAAAATTTGACTCTCGCTCTGCCTCATGTTTTCTATATTGCTCGATGGGGTATTGCTTCTTCGCAAAGTTATCCTTTAATGTTAGCTCCACTTAATCTTTCTGATAGTCAAAAAATAATTGATGAAAAATTAGATCTGGTAGCGAGATTTATTGAGACCTTTGCTGTGAGGCGATCTATAAATTTTCAAAAATTTTCAGCAAGCTCCATTCGGTATACAATGTTCACTTTGGTTAAAGAGATTCGGGGTAAAGACCTATCTTCCCTTCAAGCGTTGCTTGCAGAGAAAACCAAATTAATGGAGGCTGGATGGAACGGTTTTGAGAACTTCATCTTGCACGGCCAAAATAAGAGATTTGTGAAATTTCTCCTGTCTCGAATTACTGCGCATATTGAGCAAGGTTCTGGAATGACGACTACGTTTGATACCTATTATGAGAGTACTGGCGGTAAACCATTCGAAATTGAACATCTTTGGGCCGACAACTTTGACAATCACAAAGATGAATTCCAAGAAAAAGGTGATTTCTCGGACTGGCGCAATAGCATTGGAGCTTTAGTTCTCCTTCCCAATGGAACTAACCAGTCTTACAACAACAAATCTTATGTCGAAAAAATGGAGCACTATCAAAAAGAAAACTTACTAGCGCGCTCGCTATGCCCTATTGCGTATAAGAATAATCCGAACTTTACGAATTGGATTAAAGCAGTTCGCTTGGATTTCCAACCCCATCTACAGTTTAAAAAAGCTGATATTCTAATCCGTCAAAATCTATATCAAAGAATTTGTGAGAATATCTGGGAAAAGCCCTGGGCTACCGACGTTTGATATGCTTCGACTGTTAGATTGCCGAAGGACTTTGGCCGACGTTGAATCCAATTCATATCAATTTTTTTGATCGGGAAGGGGAGTCATTGATTGATTTTAGCGACAAAGAAATTGCAGTTGTGGTCATAGGAGTGCTTGCCGCTTTGATTCAAACCAGAATCTACTCGATACCTGAAGGATATTGGGGCGGACCACCGGCGCTCGTTAAAACCACGTCAGCAAGGTATAATAGGACGCTTTGGGTTCAAGGTATCGTTTTGCTTATTATTGGTGCCTTGGTGGGAATGAGCGCTATCTCTCCTTTATCTTCCGTTTCAGGTGTCTTTTGCAGTTTTTTGATTCTCATCTCATCTTGGGTTAGCTTGGCCAGTGACTATCGAACGCTTGAAACTATGCGTGCTGAAATTCGCGATGAAAGTTTTAAAATTGATAGGCCTTGGCATGACTCGTTAGAAAATGAAGGGTCGATAAGAAAGTTTCAGAGTGAGGTAACCGTCGGAAGCGTAATTAAGTCTCTATTAACAGGGGAATGTCTTCCCATGATAGAAATACACTTCGATTTGAGGAAAAAACCAGAGTCATAATAGCAAAATGTCTGTCTATTTTGAATCTGAAAGAGCAAATCAATCTGTGTGGAGCTATATGCAGCTTTCTTTATTTCTTCTTCTCCATCAGGGAAGCCAGCCTCCCCTTCAGCTCGCCGAATTCTTGAAGAAGTCTTTCGTGCCGGGACTGTAATCCTTCAGCCTCAACGAGCTGCTTACTTTGAACGGCAAGTTCCACTCGTGCTTGCTGTAAAGCAGTCCGATATTCTGCCAACTCACTTTCGAGAGCTATGCGGGCATCCTTTTGTTTGACAGCCTCTTTCTCAAGCCGTTCTATCTCCGCAGTACCTTCAGTCTTTTCCTGCTCCACCTCTTCGAGGCGAGCCTGCATAGCCGTCTTTAGCGCCAAGAGGTCTTCGTTTGCTTTGGATTGGGACTTATTCCAGATCTGAGCAGCGAGACTTTCTACGAGGCCGCGAATATCTTCTGGTGCCGAAAGAGAATCGGGCGCGGGATCTGTCGCCCGTTTTTCCTTCCACTCCTTGAGAAGGGGCTGGATCGTTGTAAATGAGCCTCCACCTAGCATTTGTCGAACCCTGTCTAGGGTAGGCTTCTGGCCTTTTTCGTTTAGCTCATCACAAATTTCGAAGACGTTCTGGCGATCTGCGGCTTTCATAGGACCCTCGTTCGACAACGAATTTCAATAATAGTATGTAATGATATTTAAAGAATACTATTACATATCAATTTATACATTTTCGTTTCAAAAGTGTCTAGCACCTTAGAAATTTATCAGCTTTTATGGTGGGTTAGTGGTCCAGCTGTCCCGCCAAACGATTGGAAGCGATGTCTTGATGAAAAGGTATATCTAATATATCATTTGAAAATAATATGGCTGGGAGACTCAAGATTTGTATGATTGGGACGATACGAAGGATAGGGAGAAACGAATCCAGTTTGGCTTTGGATTCAGTGAAGTGATGGCTCTCTTCAACTCCCCATACTATTTCGAGGCAAGCGAGACCTACCCCGGCCAGTACCGGGCTATTGGCTATGCGAGCAATCAAGTTCTTGTCACTGTTGCCTGTGAAGACCGACTTGATGATGACGGAAATGAAATAACCTGGCTTGCCACGTTTTGGAAGGCGAGTGCGGCAGAAAGGAAGAAGTATGAAGAATAAGGATCTAAGTAACGAGGATATTCTTGCGATGGAAGCTCGTGGCGAAAACCTTGAAGGAGTCGTCCGTGGAAGTGGCCGAATGATGCCAGCTCGGGAGATCGCGCCCCAGCGCGTGGCTCGGAGTAAGGAAGAGGTCAGGATTGTGGCTCGGGTTAACGTCGATTTTACTCCTGAGCTGCTCCAAGCCTTGGATGCCGTATCGGAACGATTGGGGATTAATCGTCAAGCCTCCATAAAAGAAGCTGTTCTGGCATACATTGATCATAAAATTGACTCGTTTGAAAAGCAAAAAGGCTTTTTGAGTGCCTCGGCCAAGTAAGACTTCTCGCTAGTTCTGCTACGCTAGTGCGTTTTCATCTTCTGAGTACTGAAGATGAAAGCCGCTGCAAAAATTTGTCTTCCGACGGCCTCAGGCGGTGACTGCTCGATCAGGTTTCAAAGTGTTCCCGCGCAAGTAATGCCCTAATCTTAATAGCTCGGTCTAGCGTCATCATCCGGTGGCGGGGAAGCAAAAAATTCTGGGACCCATGGCTCAAGAACAATGGCTGGTGCATGGTGGGTAGCTACCTTATTCGATGTGCTTTTTTTCTTAGCCTTAGGCGCCGCAGGAGCGTCTGATGTTTTCGGCAAAGCCGGAGGCAAGACCAGCGAAGAAAATGGCGATGCTACGGGCGCGATCGGGGCGTCGGCTGGAGCTGGGATCGTGGCAGTAGGGGCGGCTTCTGCTGACGCTGATTGATCGGCCCGAGAGGGCCCTGATAGATCTGTAGGGGCCGGAGTCGGCTTTACCGAAGCTAGGGCCAGGGGCGAAGGCTTTGGAAGCGTTAGAAGGTAGCTATCTAGTGCCGAGAAGTCTTCGACTGGTACGAACGAGGTAAAGCAAAATTTCGGAAGCTTTCTGGGCTGAAGAAATAGGCAAACATTCGGCGGAAGTCGTTTGATACTGTTCTCTGTGAAAAGGGCTTCTTGCTCCTTTGTTACAGTGGACTTTTTGCCCCAGGTCTCAGCCGCTCCGCTGTTCGCTTCGACCTCTGTCATGGTCGTCACTTCTTTATAGATTGTGCCGCAAAGCTCCGACATGAATTTAGCAGTCGCATGGTCCCAGCCTCCGTAGACGAGTTTGATCTGAGCGTTCACGTTTACGGCGTTATAAATGTAGTCGGCATTGATACTCTGATCCTCAAGCGACTTCATGTCTTGATCTGACTGATAGGCGATCCCCATGACGACGCCAGCCGAGCGGATGGCGGCGAGAGACTGGGGAAGTTCCGCGACTACGTAAAAGCTGACTTCATCCCAGAACCAAACCGCCTTCGGTTTTTTCACCTTCTTAAGGTTCGTCGCCTCCTGGACGGCCTCCATCATCATTACCTTAAAGCCGTTTTTCATGACCTTATCCATGATAAAGCCTTTGATGTAGACCACATCGCCACGCTTCAGTGATTCGCCGATTGAAAAGCCGCCAGAAGTGGCGCAAACCGATCGATAGGTCTTCCAAATATCAAGCTCGGTCGTGATGCGGGAGTCTTCCTTTTCAAGCTCGCAGTATTGAAAGAGTCCGTCCACGGTTCGTGTCGTATTCAGAGCGTTCTTGGTCATGCGGAGTTCGCGGGCTTTATGGATGGAGCTATTGTCGCCAGAGTCCTTGCCGATGCCGAAGGCTGAGCCGAGCCTTTCCCTTGCATCGTTCAGGGAGCCGCCGAGGAAAGGCCCCCATTCGCCTGGCTCATCATCGTAGAAGCTAAAGTAGGTGAAACGGCGGCCCATCTTTTTGCACCGCTGGTACATAATGTGAGGAATAAATTCGTCGTGCTTAGGGTCACTGTAAAAGACAGTGATGCCCTGCATGATTAGCTGATCCAAGATCACCCCAATGAGCACGCCCTTGCCCGCCCCAGTCTTTCCCATAATCTGGGTGTGATTTGACAGATAGGTGTCAAGGTCGATGTATATGGGATCGTCCTTTTCATCGAGGCCAAAGAAGATAAACCCCGGCTTATAATACTGCTCGGGAACGTAGCGTTTGGGGGTTAGTGTTTGGTCAATTGTGCGGATATCGGAGAGCGATTCCTTGCTCTGAGAAATCGTGTTCGCCTTGAACATCGATGAGAGCTTCGGTGAGATCTTCCGAAGATAAAATAGTCTGATTCCATGGGCTGCCGCCGTGGCCGGAATAAGCCAAAGAGATGAAAGCAAAAGCTTTAGGGTGATCGCGCCGATTCCGGTGCGAATGTCTCCCGTGTTTGCCGTCTGAAAGATGACAACCAAAGGGAGAGGAAGAAGGATGAGAAAGGCCGCATAGTAGAGCGTAAGCCTTCTTAGCCAAATGGCGATAGCTTCTTCTGTTTGTTCATCCCCCCGCCTCTTCAAAGGGGAGAGTCCTAGCGATCCTATGAGGATCGCAACTGGGAGCATTAGTGCCGCCCAGTGATCGTGAAGAAACATCAGGGCTGAGCCCGAGATTTCTGCTATCCACGCCTCGGCAGAGCCTACGCCGTTTCCAAGCTGATTTTTAAAGTTCATGGGATGGCCCGCCTACGCCGGTACTTAAAATCAAATTATCGGTATGCGCGCACCTAGCGGCGCATCCTTCGGCGCTTGCGCGCCTCAATGTATTAGAGTCAAATATTTCTTCGAAAATTTGACGGCTTACGCGGCCCGGATTTGAGCAAATCCGGGCCTTGATAGGATCGGAACAATTACCTTGTTCCTCATTAAACCTCCTACCCCTTTCGGGCTCGCCCCATGCCTTTGATGATGCACGGTTTGGGGCGGGGTGGGGCTTCGTCTTTTGGTCTTCTCGGAGGGAAGAAAGATGACGCGAATTTATGAGGGTATTCGCTTTACCCTTAGTGGTAGGAGGTTTAATGAGGAACAAGGTATTGTTCATAGGAGTGGGACTCCAGTATGGGCCTTGATAGGCCCATGGGTTAATGAGGTTGAAGTTCCAATGTTCTTGGATCTTCGTGAGGAATTTTTTGAGGCCGGAGGCGGCTCGAAAAAATATCGGATACGAGATCCCTGGCAGGTAGCCAGGAGATCTCTCGGGTGATGTGGGGTAGAGGGGTGATGGTGCTCGAAAGCTCGATGAGCTTACCGGCACTGTTTTTTCTGAAAACGGGCCACTCTGGGGCGGAGAAAAGGTTTTGATAGCGCGAAAGGACCGCCTCGCTTTCCGATGCGGTTATGGCCGCATGATAGTGGCCCTGGGAGATTGATTCATAGTTTCCTATAAGGCGCTCGTAGAAGCGTGAGGAAGACTTTGCAGTTCGGTCAAATTCGACCGCCGCCTTGAAGCCGTCGGGCCGGACTAAAAGAAGGTCTGGGCGCTCTTTCGATTCGGTCTTGATGTTATGGTCCCAGTGTATTTCTGAACACTGAAAACGCTCCATGAGCTGAAGGCCGATGCTTTGTACACAAAGGTCATGAAGGACCGTCGTTGAGCGCGAAAGATTATGGGCTTTGATGATGGCTGTTTGGGTGTCTCTGCCCCAAACTTCAAGGCGACCAATGCCGAGCTTTCCGAGGGCGAAAAGCCGAAGGCCTCGGGTGTGGCTATTTTCAAAAGAATGGATGAGTCCTGCCGCAGTCATATCAGACAAAAGTTTATGGCAATTGCTCACGGCGACGGCAAGCCTTCGGGCGAGAATCTGGGCATTCGATGCCCGAAATTCTGCGAGCCATTCGAGGACCATTAGAACTTTTTCTTCCCGCTGGGCGCGGCAGACTTTCAGCTCCTGATTTCTCTGAGTGATGATCATGATGGTTATGCTCCATGGGGGATGAAGGGGGGCGGGCAAGGCTACCCGCCAGGGCGCTTTTAAAGAAGGCCGAGATAGGTATGGATGAGGGTATCAATATCGCTCTTTGAGGATTGGGCCTGAGCGTCCAAAAACTCCCAGACGGCCGGGGGAAGCTGAACTTCCACTTCCTCGATTTTAGGAACAGCGGGTAGCTGGTGTTTTTTTCGGCCCATGGCCATGACGGAGGCGACAAAGATCGCGTCCGAAGGCGCGGCCTCGGTGGCCGACGTCCGCCCTTTGATAAGGCTCATCGTCGAGCCGGAAAGCCGAAGCTTTCGCGTCTCGCCGCTCGATAGTCCTGGGATAATGGGAAGGGGCGATTTGCGCGCGGTTTGGCGTCTAGGCTTCTCGGAAGCTGGCGCAGCCTTTTTATTCGCCTTGGTGGCTCCTTTGATGGTCTCGACTTTAGCGCTTTGCGTTTCCATAAGTTCTCCGTTTCGATGTTGATCGCTCGGGCTAAGGTTTCACCAGAGCGGGGTGTCTTTAGTGATCATGACTCTGACGATTGCGCCTCCCGAGGCTCGGCCGCCGTCCCTCTCCCTTTCGAGCCGTTCGGCACTCAGGTCGAAGGATTTTTTCCAGGCGGCTCCTGCCGCGCCCCAAAGGGCATTGCTCTGGCTTTGATCCATCAGAACGCCAAGGCTTGTGACGCTCTGGGTCATTCGGCCGAGCGAGTAGACCTCGCCAGCCGTTCCAAGGATCGAAAGGATGCTTGGCCAGATGCTTGGCGAATAGATTTCGTTTCGGAGCCCATCGGTCCCATCGAGGCTTTTGACATCGCCTGAGCATGGGATAGAGCGAGCGTTGGCGTTTGGAGCGGTGCAGTCTTTTATTTCGATGAAGATGCTCCGGCCGTCTTCGGCAAGGCTCGCCTCGCCTACGAGGACGAAGGGCTGGTTTACGGTGTGTTCGGTCATCTTTCCGATGACGGGGATGTTGAGCTTTTGCTTTCGGTTCCCCCGGACATCGATGGCGTCGGGGATCTTTGCCAGATAGACCGATCCCATCTTAAGGAGATCGCCTCGGACGTAGGTGCTCCTTGAGCCCATGGTCTCCGTCACCTCCTCGTCGTCGAGCCTTGCCATGACCGAAGGGGGATTCTTTGCGTAGATGCCCGACGCGATGGGCATCGGGGTCGGGAGCGGGCGAGCGGACGAAGGCTCGTCGCGGCGAGCGCTAGCAAGGCTCACGCCCTCTGGACGCTCAGGGCGCGAGGGCTCACGGGAAGGACGCGTAGGCTTCTCGTTAGGAGGAGAAGACGATTCAATTCCTTTTGATGGAGTCGAAATGACGCCTCTGTCAGGATTAGGCTTTGCCGGAGCCGCTTCCTTTGCGGGCAGGCCTAAGAGTTCCGCCGCGCGAGCTCTTGCCGAGGCTTCGGAAGGGCTCACGCTCGGCTCCTCTTGCTTTAAAGGAGCTTCCTCGGCCCTCGGCTTAGGCGCTGGGGCCTCGCTTCCTGAGAAGGCCTCTTGGGCCTTTCTATCGGCGAACTCGTTTTCTGTAAGTCTATGGGCGGCTCCGCTTTGAGCGTCGGCCAGCTCAAAGTCAGAAAGGTGCTTTCGACTCTCAGTGGAATCGAGGGGGCTCGTCTCCGAACTTTTATTCAAAGCGGCCGTACCGGCTAAGATCAAAAGGCCTCCAGCGGCGAGTGGGAATTTATATTTCGAGATATTATTCATTTCTGTTCTCCAGAAGCAGAGCGAAAGACGCTCCAGTCGCGTTTGGTATCGTTGGCGATAGCAGGGGCCTCGGCCCTTGGTAGGGAAGGAGAAGCTGGGAATTTAGGGTCGTAGGGAGCTGTTTTTATACCGGCTGGTATGGAGCTACCAGAGCCGGCGAAGGCCGAGTAGTCGCGCCTTGCACCTGGAAGGACGAATTCGACCGACATATACGGCCGTGGGGCAATCTTCAGCATGATGATAGCGATCTCGCCCGATGTGAAGCGGCAGTTCATGTTCCCAGGCTCGGCGCTATAGATGTCACGGCCGTAAAGGGAGAGTTCCTGGGAAACCTGGGCGATGCCCTCGGGTTTGGTGAAGACGTCGATCTCGGTGAAAGGGGTTCCTCCCGAGCTATCACCGTCGGCAGCTCCTTGCCGACCTTTGATTCTGTGACTAAAGAGGGTGTTTTTTTGCGAGCACCATTCCATCTCTTTTGGAAAGGTAATCGTCGTGAGGTGGCCCTGCTCGACGAAGACGACGGGAAGGTTTCTCGTGTTATCGAGGACAAGCTTAGGGGCAGGGACCCAACCCTCGGGGACGGGGATGTTTTGCTGTACCGCTTGATGATCAAGGGTTTGGCAGATCAATGACGCCGGCGTCGAAACAAATATCATGAGCAAAAATTTACTTCGCATTTCCTGTCATCTCCCATTCGGTCACGATTAATGCTTGCTGCGAGTCTTTACGTTCCCCGGTTCGAGTAGGCTTAAAGGAGAGCATGATGCTGACGTCTCTGCCTTTTTGGTTGTCGTTTTCATCTACGGCAATACCAACGAATTTTACGACCCAGCGGTTATCATCGGGATTACTGCGTTCGATAAAACGCACGTAGGAACTCGAGATTTTCCAGCCAGAGGCAAAGCTTGCCGACTTTCCGATGATCTCTTCCATGCGGCGCTTATATTCACCTCTCGCAGGTGAGCCCTCTTCAAAGTAGTCGATAGTCTTAGCCGCAGCCTCGCGGACGACGGCCGGGTTTTGAGGATAGGCAAAAAGAGAATTTCCGATCTCTTCGCCTTTGGCAAAGGCGAGGCCGCTGATAGCCTCTCTGTCTTCACCTTGCCAAGTGACTTTTTCTTGGCATCGGGCAAGCGGAACGTCAGGGTTTTTGACGGCTAGCGCCCGATCCTCGGCGCTTTGAAAGTCGCGTTCATTGCAGTAGACTACGATGACAGGCATCTCAAACCAACTCACATTGGTTTTCGCCATGCTTGAGCAGTAGGTAAGGACAGATCCGATAAGGAAAGCCGGAAAAATAAGCGTTCGCGCCCATCCGTTTACCTGCCTAATGTGATACCAAAATTTATTCTCGTTCACGCGAAATCCTCTCCCTTACTTCTCATGATTTCCGAGAAGATAAGCTTTGAAATATAGATGACCATGGCAACCATCGTGATAACGAGGCAGCCCATGACGACGGCTATCGATAGAAGAGCATCGACCCATACGCCGACCGTGTTGCTTGAGATCTCGCCAAAGTTATCTGAGATATTGAGCTGATTTATGGCGCCCATCTGGGCGACGATAAAACCTCGGCCTGCCGCTCCGTAGCCTATGAGCCTCAAAGGCTTTGTAATCTGATAGCTTCCCGTAAAGATCCCCATTGCAAGGGTCGAAGGGATGAAGGCGAGGAGAATGGTTTGGACGGCATAGAGGATGACGTTTGCATAGCTTAGGCATCCGAATAGGATTTCAAGGATAAAGGTTAGGACGCTTCCAAGCGCCCGACCCGCATTCTCACTTTCGATTTGAAGGGCATCGAAAGCGTCGAATTTTACTTTCATTTCGCGAAGGATGACATAGGTCTGCTCAAGCTTTCGGTAGGACTCGGCGTGATCATAGCGGCCAAAGGATAGGAGGAAATCTGAGTAGTAGTTAAGCTGCGTCTGAATCTCGCTCAGGTTATTTAGGATGAGAAAGGTCACAATCATCGTCGCGATAACACCGACGAGAGGCTTAATGCCGCCCTGGACGAGGGCCTTACTGTATTCCATGAGGACGAGCATGATGAGAAAGGCCGAGGCGATGAGCGCCTGGCCCTTGGCAAAATTTGATTCGGAGATGAACGCCTTGATCTTTTGAGCGATGTCATAGGCCCCTTGGGTCGTGAAGAGCCAGCCGTTACAGTCTTTGATCGTCTCGCCGTAAGGCGTACAGACGATCGAGTAGGTATCACCCGCCTCAAGGGCGCTACCCTTAAGCCAGTAGAAGATAAAGCCTGAAAGAAAGAGAAAGGCCGCGAGTTCGCCAATCCGTTTCCAGTTGAAGGCTGTGCGGCACATATAATAGACGAGGGCCAGAAGGGCGCAAAAGCCAGCCCCAGCGCCAAGGATATCTATGACACCGCTTGCTCCGTTCATGTCTTTGCTCCCTTCGCAGGGGGAGCATCAGCTTTTGAGCCCCAGTTGCCGGAGCCCGCTGCCTGCACCTTGCTCTTGGCTGCCTGAGACATCTTGGTTTGAGCGCTGTAGCGGCTATCTACGTCTCTTGTGGCGTTGAATTGAAGAAGTCCTTCTAGAAGATCATTATTTTTTGCCATAAGGCGGACAATCTCGTCGAGCTTATCGGAAATCGAGCTGAGTTTGATGCCGTTTGCCGAGTGGACTCGATCGACTTTACTCGATGTCGATAGGTCAACCTTTGCAATGCCCTGACGCTCGCGCTTATAGATTTCATCGAGTTTTTTCTCGGAGGTGACCGACTGGATACGGCTTGCGCCGACCAGGGCGTTGACCCTTCTTTTTCCTTCTAAAGATTTCCTTTGCTCCGGGGTCACATCGCCTGCAATTTTGTGGTGCTCTTTTTCGAGGATCTGGTTTTTCTCTTCGATGGGCGCGAGCGCCGTAAGAAGATCGGTCAAAAGTTTGATTTGCTCGCTATGGCCGAGGCTTAGCTTTGTCTGCTCAACGATAGAGCCGACACAGGTTTCGAGTGCGGCCTTTTCTTTTCTAACAGTATCAGAGGTTTCGATTACGGCCGCTGCCGTATCTCGGGTTTCCTTGTAGGCATCGACGGCAACCTTGATGTGTTCGTCGTAGTATTCCTTTTTGAGATTCTTCGCCTGCTTAATGCCTTCTTTTACCTGGGCTAAGATCGCCGCGAGGGCTGCGTTCTCTTCGCCAAGGGCCGAGGCCTTGGCCTCAGGCGCTTTTAGGATAGCGGCGGCTCCGGC
>Ga0066648_10000693_pt1 | contig 21206 bp, 20 predicted proteins | sample CryGeyCG12114_NA_FD_59537 | JGI IMG/M metagenome (GOLD analysis project Ga0066648, IMG submission 59537) | Groundwater microbial communities from aquifer - Crystal Geyser CG19_WC_8/21/14_NA | ecosystem: Environmental > Aquatic > Deep subsurface > Groundwater | place: USA: Utah: Grand County... | reverse complement strand
GGCGACCTTGTTTATTATTCTCAAAATGATCCGAAGTGGGCAGCTAAGCCATACGGAACAGGCACAATCGGGATTGATGGATGCGGGCCAACATCTCTCGCTATGATCGTCGCAACATTAACCGACGACGATACAGTTACGCCGGATATCATGGCTCAACTTGGCGCCGATAATGGATCGTATAGCCCTGGTAATGGTACACTCCATCAACCACTTATTAATGCCGCAGTTAATAAATACGGAATTAAAGCCGCAAATATGACCGGTGAAGATATTTCAAAGTTAATCTCCTTCGTCCAGGAAGGTGGATTAGTTTATCTTGCCGGATCAGGACCAGCGCCTTTTACAAATGGTGGCCACATCGTTGTCATGCGAGGCGTGACAAATGACGGTAAAATCATTATTGCCGATCCATACCGTGGTGAAACTGATACCTATGATCAAACCACTATTGCAGCATATAAAGGAACGACGTTCGGGATTACAAAGTAATGAATAGAAGAAAAATAATCATAATCGTGGCGGTTCTAGTGATACTAGCAAGTATTACGGGATTACTTTTTGCATTCTTTAATAAGCCGGATCAAAATGAGAGTACGCCGCCGCCCGTGGCGATCTTACATACAAACAAGGATACCGGAGAGCAAACCTTGGACGATCCCGGGCTGAGCGACACGGAATCCGAAGATACAAAAACAGTCATTATTTACGGTATGCCAGATTTTATTGAAAAAACTGATATCTATCAGTCACAAATTGATTTTATAAAAACTGAGCTCACTACCTATAATAATCAGAACCTAAAAGGAGCCTATACCGCACTTACGATTCGTCCACAAGATGTTATCATATCTAACGACAAAGCAACTACGACAATTCGTCTCGGTGATAGCGACATACTCGTAAATCTACAGGTTAATGGCGTTAAATCAGGAGTTATGCAGGTTTTATTAACCGATCCTAGCGGCAAGGGTGGCGGAAACTACTCAAGCCAAGTCAAAGAAAAATATAACGACTAAAGCGCAATCATCTCCGCATCACTCGGCATATCCTCACGAACATCCGTCGTCGTAATAATCGTTTGCACGGTATGAGCTAACTCAAGCAGGGAAGTGCGCCGGGTTGCATCAAGTTCGCTAAACACATCGTCAAGAAGCAGAAGCGGTGGCTCTTCGTATTTTTCCTCAAGCAGCGCCAATTCAATAAATTTCAGTGCCAGGATGATACTCCGCGTTTCACCACGCGAAGCCGACTCGTTCGCCGGCGCATCGTTAAGCTCAATCGTAATGTCATGACGATGCGGCCCAACGCTCGTGTAACCGCGCATACGGTCCGTGAATCGGCTTACGGCAAGCAAGGACAGTAATTGTTGTTCAAGGCTACTGGCGGTCTCGTGAAAGCCATAGGCGACTATTACAGAACCGCTGGCGTGAGCGATCGAACAATATACATCATTGATGCGCTCATTTATTTGCCACACCAGTTCCCGGCGGGCTTTAATAAGAGCAGCACCCGATTGAGCCAGTCCAACTTCCCACGCAAATAATTCATCATCACCCGCATTACCGGTTTTTAAAAGATTATTCCGTTGCAAGAGGGAGCGCTCATATCGGTGAAGTAACGTGCTGTAATGGGGGTCAAGCGCGCCACACATTCGGTCCAAAAATTCACGGCGTCGGCTTGGACTGCCATGGATCAACCGTAAATCTTCCGGCTCAAACAGAACAATCGGCATTTTTAGCAGGGGAGAAAGACGCTGTTTTTTAATTCCGCCAATTTCAAATGTCTTCTTAGCGGCCGGCTTGGTTGGCTCGTATCGCACTATCCGCGTTCGATCATCGGAATATTCAGCCGTAATCTTGTACCACTCACTATCGTGCGCAATTACCTCACTATCTGACCCGCGAAACGAACTCCCCCGAGCCTGAATGTAAATTGCCTCTAGAATATTCGTCTTACCGATTCCGTTTGCGCCAGTAATAACCGTCAAGCCCTTATTAAACACAAAGCGAGCATCAGCATGGGAGCGAAAGTGCGCGAGGCTAATCGATTTTAGCATTACCCGCTACTTAGCTCTTTAGTGGCATCACGATATGCTGGTAATCGCGATCCTTAGCCGCCTGACGCAGCACGCAGGCACTAAGTCGACCGCTGAACCCGAATACGATTGAATCCGCGTCTATCGTCCCGAGAGCCTCTAGGACGTAGCGAGAATTAAGCGTCACTTGACCATCACCCGTCACCTTGGCATCAGCTTCGCTTGTATTTTCACCCAATTGACTCGCAACCGAGTTAATAATAAGCTTCTTCGCCGTCTCATCCGCCTTAAGGGTAATACTTCCACCAGACTCTCGGGCAAAGAGACTGGCAACCTTTACGATCCGTGCCAATTCACTCTTTTCGATATCCACTGTAATTTCCGTTTGCTCGGGGATAAGTTTGCGGTAATCAGGGAAGGCGCCATCAATTAATCGACTCGTCACCTCAATATCTCCAAGTTTAAAATGTACTTGTGAGTCATCGAATTCAATCTCTACTTGCTCTAGTCCCTCAGGAATAACGCGTAGTACCTCGCTCATTGTTGTAGCAGGTACAACAGAATTAATAGCAGCATCCGTTGCAATAAGGCGTCGCTCCGCTAATCGATATCCATCTGTCCCCACAAAATAAAGATTACCCTCAAAACTGTGGATATAAATTCCCGTCAGAATAGGGCGGGTACTATCACTACTGGCCGCAATAACAGTTTGGCTCACCGCTCGCTTAAAGATTTCTGTACTTACCGCTACAGTCACGGGATCACTAATCGTTGGAATCTCCGGAAACTCCTCTGCCTCTACGCCGTTGATCGTACTTGAAAAGTTACCCGATACAATCGACAGTCGGGCGTGCTCAGCATTTAGTTCTACGTTTGCCTTTGGAAGGTTTGAGATAAACTCTGTCATTAGCCGGGCTGGAACAGTAACTGCTCCATTTGTCGTTACCTTGGCGCCAATGTGCTGAACAATTGCGACTTCGAGATTTGTTGCTGCAACGATTAATCGGTTATTGTCTGTTCGAAGCAGAATGTTATTCAGGACAGGCAAGGGTGTCTTGCTACTTGCTACCCGACTGACTGCACCCAACGCTTTGTTCAGATTTTCTTGTGTGACGCTTAGCTTCATAGTTTTTTTCCTTCTCTCCTCTTTATATATAAATAGTAATAGTAGTAATAGGTGGTGTGGATAATGGGGATAAAAGGCGAGATAAAGGGGTTAATTCGGCAAATTTTGCAGGGGATAAGGCAGCGGAAAATAAGGGAACAAAATGGGGATGAGTTGGGGGTTGTACGAGTAAGTCGTGGCTATAGCCTGGGTTCCCATAGTCGTTGTGGATGACCTGTGGACGTATGCCCACAGACTTATCCCGTGACTCACGCACAGGTTGTACAGAGCTTTTCCACAGCCGTATTTCACGCAGAACCCTATCCATAGAGCTTCTCCCGGATCGAATTAACTTGCTCGCGTGTTACAAAATCGAGCTTCATTGCCTTTTCAATTTTCTCAACTGAGTGGATGGCGGTGGTGTGATCCTTGCGACCAAGTTCAACGGCAATCTTAGGAAAACTAAGATGAAGTTCGCTACGAAGGAGATACATTGCTACCTGGCGAGGCACGACAATGTGTTTATCTCGTTTTGCGCTGAGTATATCAATACTGGCAATACCAAAGTGCTTAGCAGTCTTCTCTACGACTTGCTTTGGAGTGACGTGATGGGGGCGAGTGGCGCGCACGTCGCCAAGGAGACCCTCGGCCATTTCAATGCTAGGGGTAACGTTGCGCATTTCGGCGTGAGCCAGTAAGTGATTAAGGGCGCCTTCGAGCTCACGAATATTCGTCTTAATATTATTTGCTAGGAACTCAACGGTTTCACGTTCTAGGGTGACGCCGCTTTGAGCGGCCTTGGTTTCGATGATTGCACTCCGCGTTTCAAAATCTGGCATTTGAATATCAATCGACATCCCCCATTCAAAGCGACTCCGTAACCTCTCTGTAAGGGTAGGGATGCTCTTTGGTGGTTTATCACTTGTGATAATGATTTGTTTGTTGGCCTGATGGAGATCGTTAAAAGTATGGAAGAACTCTTCTTGGGTAGCGGTTTTATTGGCGATAAATTGCATATCGTCAACGATCAGTACGTCAACGTTACGATAATGGTCGCTAAAGCCCTTCTTCTTAAAACGAACCGAGTCGAGGAATTCGCGAACGAACGTCTCTGTACTTATATAAAGGACGCGCGCATTTGGGTTATTTCGGACAATTTCGTTACCAACGGCCTGAATAAGGTGGGTCTTACCAAGTCCAACGCCACCGTACAAGAAGAGGGGATTATATTTTTGCCCAGGATTAGCAGCGACGTTTTGACAAGCCGCAAAAGCGAGATCGTTACTTGAACCAACGATAAATGAGTCGAATGTATATTTAGGATTAAGTGAACCGTTACCATACCCGGTATTTTGTGGCTGGATGCTAGGTAAGCTCGTGGCAAGTGAGGTTGCGCGACTCGTGCTTGAAGTGTCGGCGTGTCGCTCGGCTTCGCTAGCACGTGATTTGGCGCCTTCGATCACGTAAGAAACATACTTAATAGCAGGATTATTCTTTTGGAGAAGATCACGGACAAGTCCATCGTACTTTTTTTCGAACTGTGTTCGTACGAAAGCATTGATGACAGCGATTGTAACTGAATCGTCCGACTGGTCAATAAGCTTAGTGTGAGCGAACCAGGCAGCATACGTGCTTGGTGGCACTGTAATCTCGATTTCACCGAGAACTGTTTGCCATAATGTTTGGTTTGCAGTCTGATTCATTACGCTCTGTCCCTCACTTTGATACCCCTATAGACAAGTCCATTCATGATGGCTTGCCCCCTTAATCCTCACTTGTTCTACAGTCTATGATAGCGCTCCCCAGAGTTTTCCACAAGTCTTTTAAGGGGTGTTTAACAAGTCGTGCACACAGGGAGGCTAGTTATACACAGATTCGCCTAACAGATGGAAAACTGTGGAAAGAATGATGCTTGTGGTGGATAAGTGAATATATACGGAAATAATTTCTGCTACTATTCAACCCTTACTTAAAGGAATACTCGTAGTAGAAGGGGTTGGATTTTTACCCGGACTAGTGTATAGTAACTCTTTAGTTATGCCAAAACGAACCCACCAACCAAAGACCCGCCACCGAGCACGTGTTCACGGATTCCGTGCACGGATGGCAACGAAAGCCGGTCGCTTAGTATTGAAGGCTCGCCGCTTGAAGAAGCGCGCTAAACTTTCAATCTAAATGATTGTAATGACTCGCAATTACCGCGAGTCATTTTTGATGATTTATAATAGATCGATAATGCTTGTAAAGTACTATGCTTTCGTACGCTAACCGCTTTCACGGTCACAGTAGCCTACGCTACGTTTTTAAGAATGGGGAAACGGTACGTCTTCGAGTACTCACGGTCCGGTTCGCCACGAACAAACACCGTAAAGAGTCACGCTTTAGTGTAAGTATTTCTAAAAAAGTACTAAAGTCAGCTGTCAAACGTAATCGAGTGCGACGACGAATCTATGAAGTAGTGCGTCTTTCGCTCTCAGAACTTACTGGTATATATGACGTGGTGTTTATTGTAACGAGTCCCGACTTACTGCAAATGGCCCACCCGGAAGTTCGCGAGGCAGTCCTGCGCAGTCTCACGGAAGCTGGCGTGCTGGCATCCTCTACCCCGTAGCCCGGAGCTATGGTAGAATAAAGGGTAATTATGAACTTATTTGAACGTGTGATCGTGCAGCCATTATTTAACCTGCTGCTCGGCATTTATGCACTCGTGGGTGATTTTGGTATCGCCATTATTATCCTCAGTATCCTGGTACGTTTTGCGCTCTGGCCACTCCTGCGTCGCCAGCTTCACCAAACTAAATTAATGCGCTCAATTCAACCTGAGCTAAAAAAGATCAAGGTAAAGGCCAAGGGTAATCGAACACTCGAAGGCCAGCTGATGATGGAGCTCTATAAAGAGCGGGGCATTAAGGTGTTTAGCTCAATCTGGATTTTGGCGATTCAGATCCCGATTCTTTTTGCTCTATTCACCGTATTAAAGACTATTACCGAGCAACGCGATCAAATTAATAATTATGCCTACGGCTTTTTTAATAACATTGGACCCGTTAAAGAAGTTCTAATTAACTCGCAAAACTTTAACGAGCGCCTCTTCGATGTCCTCGATTTAACGCAGAACGCCATGCACTCATGGCCAATTGCTGTGTTAGCCGTGTTAACGGCGATTTTCCAATACATTCAATCACGCCAGATTATGCCAAATATTGAATCTGGACGACGCTTACGGGATATTCTTAAAGAGCAGGCCGAAGGTAAGTCGGTTGACCAGAGTGAAATGAGTGCACTCATGAGTCGAAGACTCGTCTCTATTATGCCGGTGTTGGTACTCTTCTTTATGATTTATCTTCCAGGTGCACTTGTGTTGTACTACGCCGTACAAAGCCTGGTTGCTATCCTGCAGCAACGCTACTTCCTCCATAAGGATGAAGACGAAATGATTGCAAGCGTTGAAACACCTGCGAACACCAGTGGTAAAAAAGCAACCGCTAAAGCTCGGGCGAAAGTGGCTCGAGAGGCCGAGGTTGTGCCTGAGGATAAAAAGTCGTGAATGCAAGCGAATCAGTAGCATTCGCTAAAAAATATCTTGAAGACGTCCTGTCTTTTTTTGGGGTTAAGGCCGAAGTGAATGCGGTCGTTACTGATGAGGTTATTGAACTGAATGTTGCGATGGGTGAATTGAGCGGTTTCCTTATTGGCCGTGGTGGTGAAACGCTTCGAAGCTTACAGCAGGTTACATCTGGAGCGCTCCGAACACGTGACGCCGAGCTTACCCGAGTTAGTATTGATATTGCGGATTACAAAAAGCAGCGCGCTGAACGGCTAAGTAGCGAAGTAGCGCAGTGGGCACATGAGGTTCTTGCAAGTGGTACGCCACTGAGTCTAAAACCAATGAACGCGAGTGATCGCCGCACGGTACACCACGTCGTTGATTCAATCACCGGTTTGACAACTCATTCCGAAGGCGATGGTCGCGACCGACATATCGTCATATCTAAGCTGTAACTTTTTAAAGAGTATAATGAGCGTATGCCTAGTAAGGATCCTCGCTCGCTTCAATCGCTTTACCCCGAGGCTCACGCCCGATCTGGAATGGATGCTCGCGCGCCAACGGAGTTTAATGTGCCTATTATTAAACTCTTCCTCTTATTGTTTTTGCCCCCGTACGCTATTATTGCGACAACCTCGCTATTTATGGTAATAGACAATCCAACGTCGCGCGCTGTTTATTTTACATCTTACCTAGTTGGATTAATGGCAATAGGGTTAATTGGACTCGTGTTTTTAGTCTATGCCCGAGCAATTATTGCACGTAATTGTATCCGGTTACCTTTGATTGAGCTGGTATATCTTGGTTTATCGTTATTGGCGGGATGGTTATTTGTTAACCAGTTTACTGAATGGTTTTCTGGTCTGACAATTGGCCAGGTATTAGGTATCGAAGCGGCTGTATTTGGCGTCATTACATTTGTAACGGTTTTACTTGCGCGACGACTGAGTCGCTAGCGCAGATTCGTAAACTGCTAGAGTTTGTTCTGCCATGCGCTCCCATGAGTACATGGCTGCTCGTAGGGCGCCATTCTGAATCAGTCGAGTGCGCAGTACTGAATCGGTTAGCACTTGGCCAATCTTTGTCACCATGTCACCGACATCGGTTGGATTAAAGTAGTGGGCCGCGTCGCCGTAAATTTCCGGTAAACACGTGGCATCGCTACTGGCGACTGGACTGCCGGCGCGCATTGCTTCGAGCCCCGGGAGTCCAAAGCCCTCCATGAGCGAAGGGAAGACGTAACAGGCGGTGTGCGCATAGAGCCACGCTAGTTCGCTGTCGCTAACGAAACCAGTAAATACAACCTGACGGTAATTATGTTTCGTTGCCCACGCCTCATTCATTTGAAGCGATTTATTTTTACTACCAACGAGGACGAGGTGGAGGGTAGGATGTGTTTTAAGTAATTCCTGGTGAGCGAGAACGAGGCGCCGAATGTTTTTGTAATCGCTCTGTTGTCCAACATACAACAAGTATTCTTTGGACGGGAGTGAATACGGAGTTGGTTGGGCGGTTAATGTATCGGCCGCTTCGTAAGTAACGGTGATCTTAGACGGGCTAACATGTAATGATTTTTGTACACCAGTCTTTGTAAACTGACTCGGTGTGAGGATGGTTCGAGAAGTTTGCGCGACTGCCCAAAATACAAATCGACCGACAAGCTGCTTAGCGTGGTAAATAAACCAGTTTTTATCTGAGTTATACGTTTGCAGGAGAGTTAAATCATGAATCGTCGTCACATGCTTGCCTCTGTAAAGTACAGGCTGCTGGGGGAGGGTAAAGTGCACGAGGTCGGCATGGAGGTTGTTAAGGAACTTTAAAAACCCTGCCTGCTCGGCAAAGGAATAATACTTGAAGTCGGCGTCTATTATCGTGAAATGAGGGTTGGTAGGACGCCAATAATCATGATCCCGACTTTTAATGAGCACAAGATATGTATTGGTTTGATCAATCCGCTCAAGATAGTGGAGGAGCCGCTCAACGTAGCGACCGGTGGAGCTATTGATCATTCGAGCGTCGATGGCGATTTTCATAGGGCTACTCTACAGGCTCTTTTGGAGTGGTGTCTTTAAACACGAGGCGAGAATAGAAGATATAGTTCCAAGTAAGCGTGACGACACTCGCAAGGAGCTTACCAATAAAGAGAACGACTACGTCACTTAAGTTTGAGTTTGTAAATAAACCACTCACGGCCCATAGGACGATTGGTTGGAGCACCCAGAGTCCAAATAGTGTGACAACAAAAAAGAGGGCAAGTTGACGATGTAATTTACCGCCATGCACTTTAAAGGTGTAACTCCGATTGGCGAAAAAGCTAAAGATAAACGCCGTGCCGGTTGAAATATAGTTGGCAAAGATGACGCTAAGGCCTAAGTGACTTAAAAGGAATAAAAGACCAAAGTCGAGCCCGGTATTGATAACTCCGATTACGGCGAAGCGTATTTTTTGCGTATGCTTATCCACGATGATGTACCTTTGTATCTTTGACCTGTTCAGATTCATGGTACTGCTCAATAAAGTAAAGCGGGCGGTTCTTTGTTTCATTAAAGATGCGGCCGATATACTCGCCGATAATACCGAGGCTTAGGAGCTGAGCGCCACCGAGGAAGAGGATAACGGCCATGGTCGATGGGTAGCCGGCGAGATCGGTGCCAAAGAATAAAGTGCGTACAACGATATAAATAAGGTAAAGAAATGTGAAGAGAGCGACAATACCTCCTAGGTAACTCGCGAACCGTAATGGCGCGACGGTAAACGATACGATTCCTTCGATGGCAAGGTCAAGGAGCTTTAAGTAATTCCATTTGCTCTCGCCGGCGGCACGTGGATCGCGATTGTAAACGATTTCCTTCTTAGAGTATCCGATCCAGCTAAAGAATCCCTTCGTGTAGCGCTGGCTTTCACGGAACTGCTTTAGCGCTTCAACGCAACGGCGACTAAGAAGGCGAAAGTCGCCGGTATCCTGCTGAATCGGGATGCGACTGACGGTTTGGAGGGTGCGGTAAAACATCTTGCTGGTGAGCTTTTTAAGGAAAGTCTCACCCATCCGGCTTTCGCGACGTGCGTATACGTCATCGTAGCCTTCTTGCCAGTATTTAATCATCTCGGGGATAAGCTCAGGTGGGTCTTGAAGGTCGGCGTCTATAATTACAGTTGCATCGCCCTTAACGTGATCAAACCCGGCGATCATGGCGATTTCTTTACCATAATTACGTGATAAATTAATGTACGCGACACGGGTATCGATTTCGGCATACTCTTGCAAGATTGAAAGAGTGCGATCGCGACTTCCGTCGTTAATAAAAAGGAACTCAAAGTCGTAGTCTGGTGTGTCGCTTGCTAATTTACTAAGGCGACGGTAGAGCTTTTCAAGGACAAGCTCCTCGTTATAGGCGGGAATAAGGATGGAAATTAATTGTTGTTTTTTGACCATAATCTTGTTGTCAGTATACCATTTAGTTTATTAGTAGGGGTATGTGTATTGCCGAGTGAGGTATGCACCGTAAACAGTGTTTGCATTACAAATCGCAAGAGTTTGGCAGGTGGCAGGGTCAAATTTACTAAATGAAAGGAAAGCGTCTACTTTTTGGTTATAGTCTTCGCCGGAGACATTTTCAGGAAGATCATGGACAGGATAGCCAAGATAGTAAGTGAGCGTAGTAGCGGGGTTGGTTTCGCTATACCCCTGGTACGCTAGCGTTGCAAACTCACCAACTGCGTTATGATCACTGTGATCCTTTGTGCTGGTACCAGAATAGGTGCTCTGAACGCGTAGCTCATGGGGTTTATATACCGTCATGAGGCGTGTAAGGGATGTCGAGAGATCGCCATATGTATAGGTGTTATCGCTACTATCTATAGAATGAACCGCTGGAATTGCTCGTGTGTAAAGCTTACGGAGGCTCTCGAAGTTTCGGCTGGCGTAACCGGTTCCGTAAGGGCTGCCGTCGGGAAGGTGTAAAAAAATAAGGGAAATATTGTGGTTACCGCGCGGATTAGCGATAGTAACGCTATGGGATGAATCTAGCGAAACGATACGCTCCGTCCAGGATTGATGTGGTTTTCCAAGTATAGTGTCGTAGGCCGCTTCAGTTCCGTGCTGTCGACCAAGCCAGTAAAGTTCATTGCTTCCTGCGTCACCAGCTGTAAAGAAAACGGTCCGAACGCAGTTACCGGCTTTGATATCGTGTGTAAGGTCAGGGTTCATAAAGAGGATGTCGTCATCCTCGTGCGCAACAAATTGCATAATTGTGGTAGTAGGGCAGGTGGTAAAGGGTATGGTATTAAACGACATTGGATTAACAGTACCTGAGAGCAGGCTATTAGAGGTCGTTGTATTTAATGTGTGGGTGCCCCCGTCGTAAAATAATAGTAGTTCCTTAGGATTCGCCCGGTTGCCGGCAATAACAAGACTAGAATCTGGGTGGCCATAAGTATCCGTGATCTGTTTTAGGCTACAATGTTCATATCCGGCTAGACCCCCGTCAAGTCGCAGTAGATAGGTAAAACTTGTTGTACGTAGATCCGGTTGCCACGCCTTACTACTGAGTACTTGGCGAGGGGTTGTACAGCTTTCAAGAGGAGTGATAGCAACGCTTGAAGACTTTAGTTTTATAGGTAATACACGCCAATAATTACCAACTAAGGTAGTCCCTGTGTGGGATTTCATGGCGGCCGCTACAAGGGTGTTTCGACGTTCGATTTCGTCCAGCGCACGATTACTATCATTTAAATTTTGTAATTGGAAAATAACTCCAAAAATAATCGGAATGAGGCAAATCAGGCCGATTGATGTGATACGGGCAGGCTTGAATTGAACCTTCGTGTAACGACTTGTTAGAATAACAAAACCGGCAAATAGCGCAATTGTAAGATACCGTGAATCGGCAGGGTAGTAGTGGTTTGAGGTAATGAATACTGCGTAGGCACTCACGGTCGTTGCTATGAGAAGAAGCGACAAGTGGGTGTGCCATTTAATTACCGGTCTACGACCAACTCGATGCTTCGCTAGGGTTGTTTTAGTCGTAACTACGGCACTACGTATAATAACAATGGCCATACTAACTGTTACGATATAACCAAGACCTATTGGCGATAAAAGACCCTTAATGATCCCTGTAGGCAGATCTTTGATGATGAGAGTATCATAGGCGGGATTTGCCCCTAGATTAGTAAGGATACCGAGCAGGCCGTATATAATAGCAATAATAAAATCTTTAACACTATGTGTAATACCATATGGACCGACGGGGTTACTCGTATCTGTATGAATAAGGCCGGTGGCATTGAAGAATGCTAAAATAATCCATGCTCCAGTGAAACCTATAAGTGTCGCTAGCAGTAATCGCAAAGGTATTCTTAGAAGGTCTCTTCTGTGAATAATGAGTGATACGATAATACCTACGATGGCCGTTGCTAAACAAAATGTTGCGAATAGTTTATCGCTTACAAATAAAATAATAAGAGTGAGACATGCAAGAATAAAAGACCGCGAACGAAGCTGAGGGGATTTTATAAGGAGGATAAGGGCTCCGATGTAAAAGATATATTCAATATTGCGGGTGGTTACCATGGCTAGGTTCGCGGGCAGTAGGGAGCCGGCGTAGCTCTGTGCTGGCAGGTAGAGAAGAACTCCCGAGAGAAGAAGGAGCCATGTGCCAAGAACGAGTGGTCGCTTTTCGATCTTTGATAGGATAAAGGCGAATAACCCAACGGTTAGGAGGCTTAGAAGTACGGTTGCAACTATAAATGCAAATGAACCTGCGCCGATGCTGTTGATAAAAAGAAAAAGAGGAATCTTTAGAAAAAATGAATGCTGACTTGGTAGGAGTGCCTCATTAAAAGTGGGAATACTTTCAAGTAAGAATGTGTTTGCTACCTGGTCGGAGTTCGATGATTCAATAACGGCGCCAATAATTGCCCAAAAGATAGTTGTAGTAAATAGGATAATATATGCCGCAGTCACGTAGAGGCGCGCGAAGCGTGATGTACGGATAAGTTTTAAGATACCTTGTTTACTAAATAGTTTTCGCTTCTTTTTAGCCATTATTTATTCAGTCTAACGGACCGCGAATGGTCAATTATATACAGTGGTCGTCGTTTTGCTTGAGTATGGATATGTGATATATAAAGTGCGAGCATTCCTTGGCTCATTAGAACGATACCGATCAAAAAAAGAATGAGGATACTGAGCATCGCTGTACCAGTGAAATTCCAAGCGAGAGGGTCACGCAGAATAATTTGCTCTACAAGAATCACCGTGCCGATTATGCCGCTTGCTCCTGTAATGAAAGTCCCAAGATAACCAAATAGAAATAAGGGAACGTTACTGAGTGAAACGAAGCTATTCACCCCAAGTTGAATGAGCTTGCGTAAAGAATATGTAGCCTCACCATAGGATCGATTATTTGCCTCGAATTCAATAAAAGCTCGCTCAAACCCTAGCCAGTCAATTAGCCCCCGAGTGATTCTGTTATTTTCGGTAAGACTTAGGAATATTTGTGCTACCTCTTTGTCGATTAGTCGAAAATCGGTTGAGTCTGGAATGAGCTTTTCACCTGAAATTTTATTAAATAGATAATAAAATAATCTTGAGCGCCATTGGTGTATCACAGAACGAGAGGCAGGTGCCTTTCGAATGCCAATAACAATTTTATTGTTCTCTTGCCATCTCTTAACAAACTGTCTAATAAGGCTTACGGGATGCTGGCCATCGGCGTCGAGCATTATAATGGCATCACCTTGCGCCTGTGCAATTCCAGCGGTTAAGGCATATTCTTTACCAAAGTTCCGTGACAATTTTATAAGCTTTACTTCACTTTGGGTTTTACTCATATTCTTTATGACTTCGTAAGAATCGTCACTACTACCATCGTCGCAGTATATAACCTCGTATGTAAGCGAAAGCGCTGAGAGGTGATTAATGAGTGATAGATGAAAAGATCGTATACCTTTATCTTCATTAAAAACTGGTACAACAACCGAAAGAGTGGGTGGTATTATTTTTTTCATGACTCAAACAGTTATTATATAAGAAAAATATAAGATGTAACAGAGAATGCTGGGCGAACCATTCTGGTATAATGTGATGAGTATGAGACCCCGCATGTTAAGTAAATACCGCTACTCCCTGATCTTGTTAAGAGAACTTGTTGTGACAGAGTTCAAGTTGCGCTATCAGGGATCTGTTTTAGGGTATCTATGGTCGCTCCTTCGACCTCTCTTTCTGTTTGTCATCCTTTATTTTGTATTCGTTCACTTTTTGAAAGTTGGGAGTGATATACCTCATTGGCCAGTTGCACTTCTCGCTGGAATTGTCTTATGGAACTTTTTTACTGAGGTAACAAATAATGGTTTGACTGCGATCGTAAATAGGGGGGATGTTATACGAAAGATTAATTTTCCTAAGTACGTTATTATTCTTGCAAGTACTATTTCTGCGTTTATTAATTTACTCCTAAACTTTGTTGTCCTGGCGGTACTTATGGCAGTGAGCGGAGTGAATCCATCGATTTCCGGACTTCTTTCGCCGCTGTATATTATGGAGATATTCCTTCTTGCCCTCGGATTAGCATTTATACTCAGCACCGTTTTTGTAAAATTGCGTGACGTAAACTATATCTGGGAAATTATATTACAGGCACTATTCTACGCATCGGCTATTATTTACCCAATTTCGCTCGTTGCTGCATCGAGTCCATTTATTGCTAAGATTATGTTATTTAATCCTGTAACACAGGCGATTCAAGATATACGGCACGGTCTTATTGATCCACAAAATACGACACTGTACGGTGAAACCCATAGTATACTCCTCTCTCTTATTCCTATTGCCGTTACTCTCGGTATTTTTATTATTGGTGTCATTGTATTTAAAGTGAGATCTCCTCATTTTGCGGAGGATATATAATGGACGGAGCTACGAATGACATCGCTGTTAGTGTAAAGAATGTAGCAAAAGACTTTTTACTGCCACACGAAAAAAATAACTCTATTAAATCTAGTATAGTAAATGTTTTTAAACGAAAAGATCGTCGCATTGAGGTACAGCATGCCTTGAAAGACATATCTTTTGATATTAAAAAGGGTGAATTTTTTGGTATCGTTGGGCGCAACGGTAGCGGCAAGAGTACTTTATTAAAAATTTTGTCCGAAATTTACCAACCAACTAAGGGCTCTGTTAGAACGTACGGCAAGGTTGTACCATTTATCGAGCTGGGTGTTGGCTTTAATCCGGAGCTTACAGGTCGTGAAAATGTCTACCTGAATGGAGCAATGCTCGGTTTTTCAAAGAAACAAATTGATGTTATGTACAATGATATTGTCGAATTCGCCGAGTTAGAAGAATTTATGGATCAAAAGCTAAAGAACTACAGCTCTGGTATGCAGGTTCGTTTGGCGTTCTCTGTTGCAACTCAGGCGAAAGCTGAAGTTTTAATCATAGATGAAGTATTGGCTGTTGGAGACGCGGCCTTCCAGCGAAAGTGTTACGAATACTTTAAGAGCCTTAGAGAAACCAATATTACGACTATATTTGTTACTCATGACATGTCAGCGGTAGAAGATTTTTGTACACGTGCTATTATGATCCGAGATGGAAATATTGTAGCGAGCGGAACACCTAAAGATGTTGCGAATGAATATACTCGAGCTAACTTTGTTGCTAAAAACGAGCAAAAAGACGAAACAGGCTACGAGCTTGGTTTAAACGACAGAGTGCCTTATTTTAAGGTTAAACCAAGCGGTAAAAAAACAATAATGCCTGGTGAAGATATGGTATTTGACATTGAATATGAAATTAAAGACGATACACCGGTAAACGTAAAAATCTCCATACGTGACACTATACGCGGAGTGGACATTTTACAGAATGGAGCAAAAGCGCTTCACAAAGCCGGTAGAAATCGGTTAAGCTATACTTTTCCTACGGCTGAACTAAATAATATGGAGTTAATTGTTAGTGCTGTTCTCGACGAAGAGGGAACTAACAAGCGGATTGCTCACACGAATGATAATAATTCTGGGCGTGTCATTATAGATGCAGGAGACACGGCTAACTTAGGAATAATTAATAGAGGCCATGAACTCCATGGTTACTGGAACGGCTGGCATGATATATAAGACGTACGATGACCTTTCGGATGTAATCCATAAAAATTTATCTATCCTAAGTAGTGAAAAATTCGATCTTATTGTAGGTGTACCACGGAGTGGTATGATACCGGCACTAATGATAGCGGCCGACTTGCAGATTTCGGTATGTAGTATGACGGATCTTCTTAACAATAATACTATCCAGAGACTTGGCCGTAGAATTATAAAAGATGAAGTCACGCAGCCTCACGAGGCAAAGAAAATACTAATTGTTGAAGACAGCTGGGGTGGCGGCGGAAAATTTATAGAGTTGGTAAAATCTCTGCCTCGTAGTATTCAGAAGAAAGTTAGTACACTTGCTATTTATAGCGCAGAAACAACCGCTAACGTTGACTTCGCATTTGAATTGGTACCAAAACCACGTTTGTTTGAGTGGAATATATACCATCACGAGGTAATGCTTGGTAACTCGTGCTTTGACATGGATGGTGTATTATGCGAAGATCCAACAAATGATCAAAATGACGATAGTTATGAATACCTTAAGTTTATTGAGTCTGCCGCACCTAAATGGATTCCTGTGTATACAATTAAGACTATTGTAACCTCAAGGCTCGAAAAATATCGCAAACCAACAGAGCAGTGGTTAAAAAGGAATAATGTAAAATACGACAAGCTTATTATGCTAGAAGGGTATACCGCAGAAGAGCGTGCACGCCAGGGTATACATGGTGCCTTTAAGGCTTTAGAGTATGCTAAAGATGATTACTCGCATCCTTATAGTTTGTTTGTTGAAAGTAACCCGCACCAAGCGATAGAGATTAACAGGATTACCAATAAACCTGTATTCTGTACCGAGAATAACACACTTATTAATGCGGTTGTTGTAGAGTCTACGAATTTCCATAGCCCGGTACCCACACGTAAGGCAGTAAAAGACTTTGCTAAAGCACATACGATTTTACGGATAATCACAAAGCCAATATATAAAGTTTACAAACGAACACGGAAGTTAATCCGCCGTAATAAAACGTCATGAAAGTTAATGTCTATGTTGATGCAGGTTCGTTGATTGACGAACGTATTAGCGGAATAGGGCATGTAGCTCTAAGAATCGTTAAGTACTTATCTGAAAACCAGAATTTCTTAAAGAATTACAAAATAATAATCTTAGTACCATATAACAAAACTGGTAATATCGAGCGGTTACATCTTAACGCAAATGTCCATGTGCGTAGAATATATATTCCAGCGCGCGTTTTAAATAAAATGACTAGTTTAAATATGTTACCGCCAATGGATGTATTTGTAGGGAAGGGGATTTATCTATTTCCTAATTTCAAAAACTGGTCACTACTATTCTCAAGATCAATTACATATGTACACGACGTTGCATTTAAAATTCATCCGGAATTTATAGAGCCAAAAAATCTTAAAATGCTATCTATGTCTACAGAGAGGTTTATGCGGCGAACGGATGTAGTGGCTACTGTAAGCAAAAGTTCGGAAGACGAGCTACTCCAGTATTTTCCATACGTAAAGGGAAAAACAGTGGTTGTGCGTAATAGTATTGACTATGCGGTATTTAAGCCGCAAACGGACGACACAGTAAGGGTGCTGAAGAAAAAATACAACCTACCTGATAGCTACTTCATCTTTCTAAGCAGTATTGAGCCACGAAAGAACATAAACGTATTGCTAAAGGCTTATGAGATGTTACCCAATACAACAGGCCTCCTTCTCGTTGGGGGGATGGGCTGGCTTCATGATGACGTGAATAATACGATTGAAAGCATGCAAAAAAATGGCTTGAAGGTTATAAAACCATCACACTACGTTCCTGATGAGGATATTCCTGGATTATTGAGTGGTGCGATAGCGTTGGTTCATCCTGCATATCACGAGGGTTTTGGTATCTCTCCGCTCGAAGCTATTTCTTGCGGAGTGCCAGCTATAGTCTCTGATATCCCTGTTATGCGAGAGGTTCTTGGAGATACGGGTATATACTTGTATGATCTTAATGACGCCAAGGAGTTGGCTAGCTTAATGAGAAGTGTGGTCGAATTAAAGCCAAGCCGAGAGAAAATGATAGCACGCGCAATGCTATTCTCACCTGAGGAATGCTATAAAAGTCTCATTGACACAATTAACGCACTACGCTAATTTACTTTGTTTGAAATATTTCGCTTAAATCCTCATGGTATAATTATACGTAGATAAGCTTTTATAAATCCTACTAATATATGACTAAAACAACCATAATAATTCCACTAGATTCGTCAATAACTGACATAAAATCAATCCTTAATAAAACGATAGAGGTTACTACTAAAGACGAAGCCGATATAATCGTTGTCGATACGGCGCACAGCGGACTAGGCGAATCTCTTGATGCGTACGGCGTGAAGTATATCTCGTACACTGCCGATACCATAGCTGCCGCATGTAATTATGTTGTAAGAGAGGTCGACACGACCGATAACGACATACTTATCTTGGATGGAGGCTATCCAGTTAGTAGTGATTGGCTTCAAGAACTAAAAAAAGTGGCCGATGTAAGCGAAAAGCACGGAATAATAGCTGCAAAAAGTAACGCTATGCAAGCCCGGTCGGATGACGAGCATGTGTTTGATATAGGCCTATCCTTAGATCAATTTAATAAGACGGCAAATTTATATCCAGAGTATACCTTGTGTCCTATCTTGCCATCACCTTGTATATATATTCGCAGAAGTTTAATTAAAAACCTAGGTCTATTCGACGAGCAGTTCGATAATCTAACTGATGCAAAAATAGACTACTCGCTGCGCTTAAGCCCTTATACAATATCTTCCGTTTTAGCTCATAAAGTATTCGTACAATCCACTATTAAAGATGTAACACCGCATGTTATTAATGAGCAAGTTGCCCATAGATATAAGTACCTTAATGGGGTTATTGTTCAATATACGTACAATAATGTATATGCCCTTGATCGTTTTATCGATGAAATAAGCGACACATCGGTAATTAAAGTTAATTTTAGTATGTTAAGAGTACCTGCTACCTATAACGGGACGAGTAGGAATGCGCTATCCTTCTTAAAGTACATCATAAGCAACAGCCCCAAAAATATGCTTTTTACTGTTACGGCAACCCAAGAAGTTATAGACTTTTTTAAATTAAATGATATGGGTATACGAGTTGTAACGCCGGAAGAAATTCATAAAAGCAGAGAAAAATTCCATGTAGGTTATACACCATGTCAACCGTTTTATATAAATGAAATTCTGTTTCTTAATAAATGTTGCTTAAAGATCGTCGTCTCGCACTTGGACGTGATAAGTCTTAGAAGGGTACGCGATATCACTGAATTCTTCGACGTTAGATCAGGAACGATGGAATATTTGGAATGGGTCGATGGAATCATTAATATTAGCGATTTTACCTATAAGGATACAAAAGATTACTTCTATCCCATAAAAATTGATGAAAAGAAGGTAACGACCATTCATCAAGGTTATCCAGGTGCTACGTTTGATTTAGAGCAGGATACAACCTATGAATTCAAGGAGATAAAGAGTGTTCTTAATGGCGACTATATATTCATGTCAGGTCATTCAGATCCCCATAAGGCAGTGGAGGATGTAGTAAAGTCACTGGGTATTGGGGGATCGCCAATACCGATTATTATCTTAGGAACAAAGTCCGGTTCAGATAAGAGTAAAAATTTGTATTTCATGAAGTCTGGTGGAGTTCCTGAAAGTCTTTTACAGAAAATTCAAGCAAATGCACGTATCTTTCTCTTTCCCTCCTATGCTGAGGGCTTTGGATTTCCAATTGCAGAAGCGGCGCATTACGATGCACCTATCATACTAAATAACACAGGAATCTCACATGAGACATCAAGTATCTACCCTGATTTATCGGCCTATTTCTTTGATCAATTCGATGAGATTCCCGGCTTAGTTAAGACTATCTTACAATCAAAAAAAAATACACGAAAGCCAAAAAACATTAGAACGCTTGATGATTATAACAGGGAAGTGGTGGAGTACGTGCATAGTGTAGGACGACAACCGGTAGATATGAAAAGACTTAACGATAGGATAAACCACTTTGTAAATATAGATAACTTCATTGGTATATCGCGTATCGGGACAATGCCTACGGTTGACGCACCATGGCTATTAATTGCAAAAATTGTTACTAAAAAAACATTGCCTAAGCGTATGCATGCGCCAATGGCGAGTGTATATAAAGCGGTAAAACCTCGAATCAAGAAGATTGTCGGTATTAAAGAATAGGTAGTAAAGATATGAATATAGTGCTTTCCTCGGACAACAATGGAGTTAATATGTTGGCCGTAGCGATATACTCTGTCATTAAGAATAACCAAGGGATTAGCCTAAACTTTCATCTGATTCACTCTAAGATAACAAAAGAGAGCCAGAAGCGTTTGAAGAAGCTTGAAAAGGAATATGCTAATGTTAAAATTATTTTTCATTTTGTCGATAGTCGTTTATTCGACACAGTTTCGCTCGATAGTGAAACGGTAACGATAGAAGCTTTTTATAGATACATGGCGGTAGACCTATTGCCAAAAGAGGCAAAGGCGCTCTACATGGATATCGACATGCTATGTTTGGATCGGCTTGAAGATTTATATAATACCGATTTGGAAAAAAAATGTTTTGGGGCGGTAGAGGATTATTTTATAGTACACGCCTCAGGATTCAGCGGATTCAGAAAAGCCATAGGGTTTGACGGTAAAAAATTTTATAATTCTGGCATGTTGCTAATGAATCTTCAGGAGCTCCGAGAAAGCGGTATTATTAAAATCTTTTGGGAAAATGCAAAAAATAAATCGAAGTTTATCCCCGATCCATATAATACATATGCAGACCAAACTATCTCTAATATCACATTTAGGGACAAGGTTGAATTCTTACCAGTCCGTTATAATGCGCTGCTCACTGCGCTGAAGTACACGAAACCGAAATCGGTCGTTATAGCGCACTTTACCGGCTTGGCTAAGCCATATAGTCTTAAGGATAAATATACAAAGGAATATGATTTTTTGTATTATCAGTATTATTTTGAATGTATGAGGATTATAGGTGATGATGGGATAATGATTGCGAATGCGTTGAAAGGGGCTGCAAAGTCAAAGCAAGACCTAGAATCCCAAGTCAATGTCCTACAACGAAAAATAAAATCGCTCAACCAAGACAACTATCTTTTAAGGCAAGATATAGATAAGCTGCAAGTAGTGCTTAATGATATTATTAACTCGGATAGCTGGAAGATAACCAGTTCATTACGCTCGCTTAATCGTATTCTGCGCGAAGTACGCCAAAAATATAACTAGAATTTGCCTGCGCTACCGCTACCCCAGGTAGCTTGATTATTACCTGCATATATCACAATGTTTCCATCGCCTT
>Ga0066648_10000689_pt1 | contig 21251 bp, 13 predicted proteins | sample CryGeyCG12114_NA_FD_59537 | JGI IMG/M metagenome (GOLD analysis project Ga0066648, IMG submission 59537) | Groundwater microbial communities from aquifer - Crystal Geyser CG19_WC_8/21/14_NA | ecosystem: Environmental > Aquatic > Deep subsurface > Groundwater | place: USA: Utah: Grand County... | reverse complement strand
TGAGCCAGGCCGCATTGCCTCGACGTGCTCTTTCAGTATAAGACGAGGCGCAGGCTTTCCCGGTATCATGGCGGTAGTGATGATGATATCAACATCTTTGGCTTGTTCCATGAAAAGTTTCATCTCTGCGTCGATGAACTCTTTAGACATTTCTTTTCCATAACCTCCACTACCACTTCCGTCCTCGTTTATAGAGACCTCAAGGAACTCCGCGCCCAGTGACTGAACCTGTTCTCTCGCCACCGCACGAGTATCAAACCCCCGTACAATAGCACCCATGCGCTTAGCGGTAGTTATTGCTGAAAGACCCGCCACTCCAGCTCCTATGACTAGCACTTTCGAAGGAGGAATCTTGCCCGCTGCAGTGGTTTGGCCCGTCATGAAACGGCCGAAATGGTTTGATGCTTCGAGAACAGCTTTGTAGCCAGCAGAGTTTGCCATCGAGCTGAGAGCATCAAAGACCTGGGCACGGGAGATGCGAGGAATCTGATCCATGGCAAATGAGGTTGCACCCCTTCCAGCAATAGCATCAACAAGGGCTTTGTTTTGTGCAGGCTGCAACATGGAAATGATGACTGTGCCTTTCTGTAAAGCGTCGACTTCACTATTAGGGCTGTCTGTTCGCGGTGCTCGGACCTTCAGGATGATATCACTGTCCGACCAGATCTGGCTTTGCTTGACAATGGTAGCACCGGCATGTTCGTACATGAAGTTGGAGAACTTTGCTTGCTCGCCGGCACCCTCCTCAACGAGCACTCGACCAAAGCCCTTCTTGCGCAACAGGGTGACATTCTGTGGTGTGATAGCTACCCTGCGTTCTGCGGGGAAAGTCTCCTTGGGTATACCAACGGTGAGCTTCTCATATGGCACTTCTTCAGGCAATGTCGAGATCGTGCGCCGTGCGGGAGAAGACCAGGGCAAACACGGCCTGACCAAAGCTAAAGGCCGTGGCTGATGTGCGGCTATTTGACATGATAGCGGCCGATGATCCTTGTTGGATTGCGTAAATAGTTTCCTGGTAGGGACATACTGCGATGCCGATTGCCACGCACTGCTCTTGCTGAGCAGCGGTAGCCACGATGAACGTGCTGCCAGTCTGGGACGAGCGTAGAAACAAGAGTATTTCCGTCCAGCCGTGAGCGAAATGCGTGAGGCCATGATGACACTTGAGCTATTCCTGTTCACCGCGTGGACTCGGAGAGTGTAGCGGAGTTCCGTATGTAAGATCCAATCTCATTCGCCGGCGAGCGACGGCACTCAACCAGTTGTTATCATCTGCCTTAACTTTCTAGCGGCGATGGACAATCGATATAGGGACTGATAGAGATCGCTTCTCGTGGTGAGAAGCTCTCAACTTGCAAGTAGTGGTCACATCCAGGACTGAAATTGAGGAGGCGTGTATGAGAAGCGGAACATCGAGGAAGCTACAGTGCTAGGCACTCGACCATAGTTCGCGCGAGGCACTGGATGTGGACTTCAGCCGCGGCAAATGTTGGTAGGCGACACGTTTCATCGCGTAGAAGACGCGTGATCTAGAGGAGTCGCAGGCCTGCTCGGAGTTGACCATTACAGCCCAGCTGGGGGTTACCAGTGGTCGTCGTCAGCGGCATGTGTTTTGCTTGTGCGAGGCAATGCTACCTTGTCAACCGCTGTTAGAGCTTGAGTGGACGTGTTTCACCCCACTCATCCTGGGGAACGCGCAGCCACGATGCAAGCTAACGAGACAGTGCGGGGTCAACAATGCATGTCTTACCCCATGGGGAAGTCGCGACAGTCGCCACCTCCTTGTGTGAAACCCGTATGAACATCTGAGGCTACATAGCACAAGCAAAATGATACGAATGGCCAGCTATCTAACTCATGTTGCTGAAGAGACGAATAAGCGAAACCCGAGCATCTGGCTGGCTGTTACCATTCTCGAAATCATGCTGCACCACCAGTACCTCGAAAACAATCGTTGCATAGGCGGCGCCCACTAAAGAAACCTCAACAGAAAGTCGTGCACCCTCATCACAACCCACAACACTTAGTCGTGTAGTAGCCATTCATCACCAGTCATCATCCTCGTCATCCTTTCTATTGCCCATAGCACTTTGCCTCGCTCGTAAGGCCTCTGCCAGTCCGCCTGCGAGACTGCCTCCGCCAATGCTGTTGGGCGTAGCACGTCCACTATCCGTGCCACTGCCCGTACTCAGACTGACAGCACTATCCCGCGCTGGCGGTGCAGGGGCCGGTTTCCTACCACCTGGCACAGGTCGCTTAGTTGGAGGCACCGGTGGGGTAGCTCTGCCTTTTGTCGCGCCATCTACTCCATGCCCATTGAGAGCGACCGCAGGCATCGGTCTCGCTGGAGCAGCAGGGGGTGGTGGTGGAGGGGGAGGGGCCGCTCGTGTATGTTCGATCTCTTCTACGTAGGCAGACGGTGTCCATCCTTGTGCGCCTGTCTTAGGATTCTTGCAAAGCCACCAGCCATTGTTCTCTTTCTGCGATAATTCCAGGATGTCTCCGGCTTTGATACTAAGTTGGTTGGCAGCTGGTGACTCAAAATCATATTTCACCTTGACTTGGGGCTTGTCTGACACCGCTGGGGCCGCCGAGGGTGGTGGCGGTGGCGGAGGCGGAGGCGCTCTGGCTGAGGCAGCTGAGTCGTTCCGAGCATGACCATTCGTTTGTGGCAGACTTGGCGTTGGACGCGCCGCTGGTTCCGTAGCAGCTTGGTTGAAAGTGGCTGCACCAGTCGCAGGTGTGGGTATTGACCGTGAGGCTGCAGGTGTGGGTACAGGTCTTGACGCTGCAGGTGCAGGTGCGGGTGCGGGTCGTGACGCGGCTGGTGCAGCAGCTGGAGCAGGCCTCGGTGCAGGTTTCGGCCGTGAAGTCATCTTCGATGGTTGCCCACCGGGGCCGCCTTTTCGGAGTAGCTTACCCGTCGTTATAGGTCTTGCGATCGCCTTGCCCTTGGGTGTAGGCCTCGAGACCGAACTCGGAGATTCTCCCGGACCAACATGGACCGTACCTGACTTGTACTGATCATCCCTTGGAACAGCAGGATCCTTAATGACTTTGACTGTGGCCAATTTTCCGGGCTTCTTGTTGTATTGTATCTGATCACCCAGTTGCAAGTTTGTTCCTCCAGGCGAGATGGTCTTGAATTGTAGGAAGAACTCGGTTTTGAAAACACAGTTGATCAACGGGTCGGGCTCCTGTGGGGACCCGACGCCAATAGAAAACCAGTCGTCTCGCAGCGTCGAGGCTGAGATGAATTTGACAGATCCATTGGGTATCGTTCTTTCTGCTGAGATCTGTAACGAGCTGTTGATGACTTGTTGCGCCACAATGTATATTGCTTTTGGTGTAAGTATGAGTATACGCGGCATCGGCTTGGATGAGCGACCAAACTTTGAGACCAGAAGCTCGCATCGTGCCGAGAACACGCAACGCTCCTGACTGCCGAGGTGGATCGAATCGCGGATGACTTGGCCAGCGCCTCGAGGCATATTGATACCCAGGTAGTCACCAAAGAATCGTCTCGAGCCGAGCAAACTGTATCTTCGCCTTTCTTTGCGTCCTTGTAGGATTTTGTGACCTTGGTCTCTGAACTCGATTTCTTTGAGTCCGATTTTCGACTTACGCCAACATTTCTGTATTCTTGTTGCTGCTTCGGCACGGTATCGGAGGTAATTGCGCCAGGCCCTTTGAATTCGAATTGCCATGTTGTGCCAGTATCGATCCCGCATGGTCTCAAGACCAAACAGTGTCTCAGGAGATTTCACAAATGCCTTCGTGACGCCAATCTGATACTCTTCTTTTGGTATGCTTGTGTCTTCGAAGACGATCTTGACAGCTTGCTCCATAGGCCCAGTGTATGTGTACTCGCCAGCGTATGACAATCTAGGTGAAAGCAGAGCAAACCTTTCCACAAATTTGTCAAAGGCTTGCCGATAGGCGAAACCTGCTCGTCGGATGCGGACGTTCTCCTGGAGACCAAGATACTTGATCTGATGCATAACGTTTTCGTTGTTGTACTCCTTGGGAGACTTGTTCTCATTGGGTTTGATGGTCCGGATATAGGATGGCTGGGCTTGCATGAGGGTGTCGACCAATTCGTTCGCAGATGCCTTGATCTTGTCGCCAGCGGTAGGAGGTCTTCGCTTGTCATCTTGGTTGACTCTCTCGGGGAAAAGCTCATGCACGAATGTGTTAGAGCTCTCGTCAATCAGATTTAGCAGGTCCTTTGCCAATTGATCCTTGTTCTTGTCCGTCATGCCCTGCACCTTGTAGCTCACGTCACCAGCGTAATGCTTGATAATGAACTGGCCTTGGCGATTCTCAAAGTTGGCATTGTCTGACAGAAAGTTGAGCCTGCCTACGAACGTCTGATCAGCCGCGCTCGAATCCGCATGCGCGGTGGCACACGCATCGTTCAACGCGGCGAACACGCCCGGCGGTCGCTTGTCCTCAATCAGTGAACACACGACCTTGTTGTCAAAATATTTGATGGGTGTCCATTGGATCTGTTCTCGAGCGTATTCTTCTTGCTCAGCCTTCAGGGTCAGCTGGATGAAGATTTGTTGCAGCTTCTCGTTCACGTAGTTGATACAGAGCTGCTCGAAAGAATTGTTCTCGAAGATCTCGAAACCGTAAATATCGAGGATACCGACGGTGTTTTCCACTTTGGTGCGCGTCTGTAACGATTTGTTTGTCCTCGCCACAATCCAGTCGAATAGATTGAAGTACAGTGCCTTGGCGAGAGCATCTCGTACAGCGGCTGCTTGGACCATATTCAGGGGTGACTCGTACACTGAGCCTCTTCGTCCACCTCCTCGTGCGGTCTCGACGATTCTAATGGTCAAAGCCTTGTTGACATGTGTGGCATCGACCTCGAGAAGATAGGCGACGAAGTCCACCACCGATTTATCTGCGATATCCACACCACCTTGGTCGTTTTCTCGGAAGGTCACGTTGCCGAGCCACAAGATTGCGGCCAGGATGCGGAAGATGTTGTCTTGCTCGGGCTTTGCCAGGCCGATGATCTTCATAGCCTCCAGTGTGTCTCGAAAGTCCGAGGTATCATCAATACCCTGCACATCGTAGCACTTGGACCGGCTGGTGTAGACGTAGGATTGTGGTTGCTGCACGCCGAAGGTTTCCCTGTATTCCGACGAGGCAGCCTTCGTGAACTGATAGAAGATATGGAAGTTCCTCTCGTTCGTAATCTGACCGACCACCCTCGACTTCTCGAGCAGGTAGTTTGTGATCTTCGCACCAACAGGTTCGCCTTGCTGATTGAACTCAAGCTCGAGATACTTGCCGAACCGTGACGAGTTGTTGTTTCTGAGCGTTTTCGCGTTGCCAAAGGACTCGAGTAGAGGATTCGTGGCGAGGACCATATCCTTGGTGCGCTGGATGGAAGAATCGCTGCCGCCGGACACACTGGCAATATACTGCATCAGGCGTTTGGCGGCTTCAGTCTTTCCAGCTCCTGACTCTCCGGAGATGATCACGCATTGGTTCTCGTGGTAGGCTTTCATGTTGTAGTAGGAAGATTCGGCCACGGCGAAAACGTGTGGGGGCACCTCGAGGCGGTTGCGCCCTCTATACGAGTCCAAGACAGCATCGGTGTAGATGCCCAAGTCTCGGAAAGGGTTGACAGAGACCAACACATGGCCGATGTAGGTGTATATTTCTCCATGTTCGAATCTCTTCTTTAGGTTGTCGTTTATGGCATCGTTGGAGACCTTGCTCAGCAGAGTGAGATCTGCTACACCGACTTCCTTCTTCTTGGTGATCTCGAAGGCGGCTTTCTTGATCTGTGGCTGCCCATCTCCAGCGTCCTGCTTGCCACCTCCGAACAGAGACGCCTTTCCGGGGCGCTTGCCCTCACGTCTTTTGGTTTGGCCCTACTTCGAGTCAGCAGCTGCTTGCGCCGGAGATGGGGCTTCGACCTTACCATCGCCTATCGTTCTGCTATGAGCATGTATACGAGGGCAAAGAACGACTGGAATGAGCACGAGAAGGCACTTACGAGGAAAGAGCCGCGCAATCGGATTTCAGGCAGCAAAAATGCTGTGATTGTAGTATCCGTACGGGCTTCGACAGATTGTGGCAGCACCGGCAGGCGATGACGACGATCTGGGGTCCGACAAAAGGAAGTGAGCGGCGCCCAGCGGCCGGAGCGGGACCCGGGACCAAGACGCGCAGCTCCTAGCGTTTGGAGCCTTATTTCAGGCACACTACTTGAATCATTCTTCGCTCCTCCTCGCATGGTGGCGAGTGCTTGAGGCTGTGAAAGGGTGACACGCAATGCCCTCAAATATTATAGTGCACACTGAGGAAAGTCACATTTTTCCTCGTCAAACTAGCGCATGGAATCTATTTGGTGCAGCTACGAGTACGCGCACTGCTGAATATCGTTTTTGAACACTACCAGCGACCAGCTCATCCTTTGGTGCGAACGACCAAGACTCCTGTCTTCAAGCAATCCACTCATCGTCCCAGAACTCGAACACACCCTTGGCGACGTTCGCGCCAAGATGGCTTTCGAGCCGCTGCCGTCCTTCTTGCGTCCGCGTTGCTCTCTCTAGACCTTCAAGTGATCCGCAAGTCTGCTGGATAGTGTGAGCTTCGTCGGTAGTGAGTGGTTTGCGCGGAGCCGAGCTGGTAGCCCATTGCATTGCGTCTGCTTGCTGAGGCTTGAGGGAGGGAATGTCGATGGCGGGTGTGCTGGAGCCGAAAATCTGGATCGTGGGTAACAGTCGGGTGACCGATGCTACAGGCAAGACCGGCACGAACGCTCGCTTTTCGAGTAAGCTGTTGGTGTGTTAGCACCCTTATCATATGTGTGCACGGTCCGCTCGACCAAAGCTGCAGCCTTTGCAGAGCTCTTGATGTTGTTTGATCCGTCGAGCCTAATAGCACGACCAGGCGTAGTGAGTTGGCTGTTCGCTGCAGCCATTTCTCCAATCTCTGGACTTCTGCTTCTGCGGCTGATTCTTCGAGGACCAGCACCGTGGTAGCTCGATCAGTGCCAGAGGCTTGAATGAACAGGTCAAAGTCGTCACTGGGTACCTCTGCACCGGTGGTCAGGCATGCCGCACCGACCTTCAAGCTAGCTTACCTTTCCAAGGAAGTCCGCAGTCTTCACCAAACTGCGGTGAGAGGGCTTGCCAGAAGGGACGTCGCCGTAATCTCGAAGAGAACATTGTGGCACGTGTAGAGCAGTAATTACAGCAGTTGTGCGTTAGCAAGGGACTAGGATGGGTAGTGCCATGAGGCCGTTTAGGTCGTGGTTCGCCTGAACATAATTTCCTCTTTGCAAGTCAACAGTGCAGGCGCATAGTCTAGGTCGTTATCGGCAAGAACCACATCTCTGCTAGAGAGCTGCGCAGTTCTGTCAAGAGCTCCCACTCTTGGGGTTCTCTGAGAGTCATTCGCGATTTTGAGAGCTAGAATTTCCGGCAGTAGTCACATAGTATTGGACAGGCATCACTTTCTTTTACCAAAGCTCTAGGCTAGCCGGCACAATTCCTGTCGAACACTAGGAACGTTGTGTAGTACGTGAGCATTACTTCATGAGTACATCCTTAGTCAGGCAGGAACTTTGCCCGATCGGGCTAGCAGCAGCTTGGGGGATTCTGCATGGGGAGATGATTGCCAGGTCGAGTGGATTTGGTCGAGCAGTGTCTCTGGAACTTTTTCTCGAGACATCCAAAGCACAGCACTTGTATCACCACCTTCGAAGTCCTGTTTTCCATCAATTTCTCGTCTTCATTCGTGTTGTTCTAACTTCTACGTTCACTACAATCCCTCCAAGATGTGAGTATGCATGCCCAACCGATGTTCATGTGACTGACCCTTCCAGGCTTCCCTTGCGACAAGCAGCAGCGCGACTGTTGACCACACGCTCCGTGTCCATCGCCACCAGACCTCGCAACATCACAACATTCGCTTCTCTTCCCTCGAGACCATCGCGCTTCTCGGCGCCGACACAACTTCAGCGAAGATGGGCATCAGGAGAAGCTGAGGCCAAAAAGGAGGACGAGGTGCCGATCTCTCAACTACAACCTACACCCCAAGAGGAGGTTGAGAACGCCATCCACGAAGACCATGCCGGAGGAGAAGCTACCAACGCCGGGGCGCAAACCGCCACCAAACCTCCGATGGCTGAATCTTCCAACCTCACCGAAGCAACCGACGATGCCACCACGACGGCGACCGAGCCCGAGGCTGTCCGCGAGACTGTTGATCGGGCGCCATCGCCTCGTGATGCTGCCGCCACTCTCACCGAGGGTATCACCAACCGAGGTACCATGGATGCTCGCAAACCATTCAGGGAACCAGCCACGCCCAAGCCAACCGTCTACGTTGGCAACCTCTTCTTCGACGTGACGGAGAACGACTTGGCCAAGGAGTTCTCGCGCTATGGTGAGGTCAAGAGGACGCGTCTTATTCGAGATGCTCGTGGTCTCAGCAAGGGGTCAGTAGTAGGCATGATTTTGGTGGGATCGCCGCTAACGTGTTTGATAGATTCGGTTACGTCGAGTTCGAAACCACGGAGCAAGCCCAGAAGACGGTCGACGAATTGAACCAGCAGCTCTTCGAAGGCCGACGATTGATGGTCTCATTCGCCCACTTCAACGAGGGAGAGAACCGACCGGAGAAAGGGCGAGACTTCAAGCCGGTCAACCCGCCGAGCAAGACGCTCTTCATTGGCAACATGTCGTTCGAGATGACCGACCGAGACCTGAACAACCTGTTCCGAGGCATTCGAAACGTGATCGATGTGCGAGTGGCGATTGACCGAAGAACGGGCCAGCCAAGAGGATTCGCCCACGCCGACTTTGTCGATGTCAAGAGTGCGATGGAGGCAATGAAGGTATTGACTGGCAAGGAGAACTACGGCCGAAAACTACGAGTTGACTACTCGTTCGGCCCTAGCACGGCGCCCAGGAACACCCCGAGGTGATCTGGTCTCTGAGAGAGTGATGTTTTGTCTTTTTGGAACACGTGTTTGTCATGTACACCATCTACGGGCGAGGACTGGCGGCACACTGGCCACACGAGGCCATGGAGAGTAAGAAGGCGGACTGAGGTCAGGCCAATGTACAAAAGTAATCCGTCCGCCAGGACATGCTGTATAGCAAGCACGGGCCTTATTAGGGGCATCTGAGGCATCTGAGGCAAGCGAAGAAGGAAAGGGCAGGGGAGTTTGGTGGAAGCCCACGTGAATGAATTCATGCCGTCAACGGTATAATTGCATGCTATTCTACTCTCCATCTTTCTAATGATCAAAAGTACGGCTTCAAGCCACTGGCTGACATGCTTGCCGCCCATCCCCGGTGTGCACGTGCAGCCGAGCCTTAGGGCCTCGGTTAGTTAGAGGGACCGGCGAAAGTGCAGCGTCCACGTTGAACTTGAATGCGGGATGCGTCTTGCCTTCAACTTTCCCCAGCACATTGCCAATTGGACCCCAGTCAAGCCACCAACGTTTACACATTGTCTCGAGTTTTTGTTGCAGTGTGTCTTACCTTGTCCATTCTGTATCAGTAGCCGAATCCTTGCGCGTCCAGATTGGACAGATCGCTCAAGCACAACACCACCATGTCTTTCCTAGGCGGCGCAGAGTGCTCGACCGCAGGCAACCCTCTTACACAGTTCACCAAACATGTCCAAGGAGACAACAGCCTCCAGCGCGACCGCATGGTCGGCAATGCCCCTGGGCAGCTGGGAGAGTCGATGCGATCGAGGGTGGCGCCGAATGGATCCGACCAGGTATGCCACCTCGCTCGGCCCTGTTCAGGCGTGACTAACCACGGTCCAGATGATGAACGACTTCCAGCAGGCAGGTCCTGTCCACCAACCCTTCGCCATGGAACAGATGCGACAAGACTTACCACAGATGCACGGCATGCAGCAAAGAACACCTTCGCCAGGCTGGGCCACCGAGTTCGACCCCGGTGAGCAGTCAAGAATGGAAGCTGCATTTGCCTCGTCCAAGATGGGCCCCAATAGAGCCGGTGCCTTCAGCCCCTCCGACTTCTCCAGGTTTCAACAAGTAAAACCAGCATATGAACGGGCCGCAAGTCCCATGCAGCAGCAGCAACCGTCCCAGTCCATCAACAGCATGTACCGACCGATGGGCATGAACAACTACGGCGGCGGAATGGGCATGTACGGTGGGGGGATGTATGGTGGAGGCATGCAGATGCAGCAACAACCACAGCAAGAAAGTGCCAAAGGAAAGTCTCGCATGGTCGAACTGGACGACAAGAACTGGGAAGAACAGTTTGCCGAGCTAGACCAGCAAGACAATGTCTCGGTCGAGGCCAGGGAGGCCATGGAGAGGGAACTCAATGAGATGGACAGGTCAGTCTCCTCCCACCCCGAACACTTTGCTGAGTTCGAAAGAGTGTGGAATGGCATCAAATCTGACCAGACCTCTAGACAAATGACCGAAGACATCGACCAGAATCTCTACGGCTCCGAGGACTATGCCGCCTGGGACAACTTCGACAGCAACATGGGCCTGAACACCCATCAGCCTTTCGAACGTGAACCTATGCTAGGGAACTACATGTTTGAAGAAAACAACCCCTTCACCCAAGACCAGGTCTCCCCAAGAACCGCCTTCGACAAAGGCATGGAAATCATGCGTTCGCACGGCAACTTGAGTCTCGCCGCCCTAGCGTTCGAAGCAGCGGTCCAAAAGGACCCGAACCACGTCGAAGCCTGGGTTCAACTAGGAAATGCTCAAGCCCAGAATGAGAAGGAAGCTCCCGCCATCAGAGCCCTAGAACGAGCCCTAGAACTCGACCCCTCAAATCTCGACGCCATGATGTGCCTCGCTGTCTCTTACACAAACGAAGGCTACGACAGCACCGCCTACCGCACCCTCGAACGCTGGCTCTCGGTAAAGTACCCCTCCGTCTGCCCCCCCGATCAACTCTCCTCTCCCGCCGACGTCGGCTTCAGCGACCAGATCATCCTCCACGACAAAGTAACCAACCTCTTCATCAAAGCCGCCCAACTCTCCCCCAGCGGCGAGCTCATGGACCCAGACGTCCAAGTCGGCCTCGGCGTCCTCTTCTACGGCCAAGAAGACTTTGAAAAAGCAATCGACTGCTTCAACAGCGCACTGCAATCCCACGAGGGCGGCACCGTCAACAGCGAAGGCCAGCTCCATCTCCTCTGGAACCGGCTCGGTGCGACCCTCGCCAACAGCGGCAAATCCGAAGAAGCAATAGCAGCATACTCGCGCGCCCTCGAGGAGAACCCCAACTTTGTGCGCGCGAGGTACAATCTCGGTGTGAGCTGTATCAACATCGGCTGCTACCCCGAGGCGGCCGGCCACTTGCTCGGCGCACTCTCGCTGCATCGGGCGGCCGGCGCGCAGGGCATGTCGCAGGCGCGGGATATATTAGATGATGGCCACGGAAACCCGATTGGCGACGCAGAGCTGGAGCGGATGATCTACCAGAACGAGAGCAACAACATCTACGATACGTTACGGAGGGCGTTTAGTGGGATGAGTCGGAGGGACCTGACGGAGAAGGTGGGGTTGGGCATGAATCTGGACCAATTTAGGGGGGAGTTTGATTTTTAGGTAGTGGGCAGGCAGGCAGGTAGGCAGGTAGATAGATACTTGCGTAGAGGGATCATTAAAAGAATAGTCTGGCTACGATGCATGGGACGTGTGGTTGCTGAACAGGCGGGCGGGCAAAAACGTGCCGTGTACAGATCAGATCCTGTGCTTGCTGAGATATAGATGGATGATAAATTGAGCTGAGCTGGGCTAGGCCGGGCTGTCTACCAACCGTCTCTGTGCGCGTCAGTATCCCCACCCACGTCATCTGATGGGCTCGTGCGCAAAGCATTGTTGAAGCGCGCGGGTTTGCCGGTGCTGAATCTCTGCTTCGTGTTTACGAAGTCAATGGAGCAGAGGGGAGAAAAAAGAGGTGTGGTATGAGTATGCTAGTCTTTTGACAAAAATATCCTGAATACGTGTCCCGTACCTTTCGTGCATGCTGTAACCTCACTTAGCGTGAACGGCTGAATACCGAAAGGGGTGGGGATAGCCCGACAACGAACGCCAAAGCCAAACCTTTCAGACAATAGGCAGATACCAGCCAGAACCGGGGTGGGCATGTGTCGGGGCAGGGCAGGGCAGGGCAGGGCAGGGCAGGCGACAGCTGTGGCGAGGGTTGATGGTTGTGGGTGCTCTCTCCGTCTCTCCGCCTCCCTCCGTCTCATCGCATTCGACCCTTCATTTGTCCCCTCGATCAACCCGACATATTTCTGACTCGACCGTCCCAGCCATCACACAGACATCCACACGACGCGGCCGGACGTACGGGGTTTGCCTGGACGGCGCAGGGAAGCACTACTTCAGCTGTGCCGGCAGCGCGTTCTTAGCCTGCTGGACGGCCTTTTCCGCATACGGCATGCCCCTGTCCTTGAGGGCGTCGCGGGCCTTGTTGAGCTGTTTCTGCTTCACGGTGCGGAGGTATGCGAACAGCACGACGAACAGCAGCTCGACTCGCTCCTTGGTCATCATGAGGAGACCCTGCACGAGCAGACCCTTCATCAGCTGTGGGCCGATGCCCTTGAACAGGCCCATGTAGCCTTCGTGCTCGATGATGTAGGCCATGACTTCCTGGAAGGTCTTGAATGGCTTGCCGGCTCGTGCTGGTGGTGGCCGCGATTGTAGGCCGACTTTGGCGACGATGAGGGGCTGCGTTACGATTGTTGCGAGGGATTTCGAGAGGGCGCCGAGCACTGCGATCAATCAGATGTTAGCGATGTCTTTTTTTGGAAGGGGGTCGGGGTTGGCTTACGGAATGCCTCGGCGGGTCTCAATGCCACTTTGCCGGGGAAGATGACTTCCCTCAGTCGCTGGTAGGAACCATACGTGATCGACGGGTTGATTACAAGCACTAGAGATGCTCTCAGGCCTCTCCACAGCCCGGTCCAGCCGTCTTCGCTGTCAATCACTTCTTGTGCTGTTGCCAGGATGCCTTTCTTTTCGCCCTTGGGTTGCGTCTGTTGTCGAGTGGTGACGACAGCGATTGGGATAGTGAACAGCTGCGCCAACGCACCGGCTAGAGCGCCCAAAGATAGCTCGACGGGCGTCGAAGGTGGTGCTGCCTTGGCTGCCCATTTGGTGTATGCTTGTCTGACCACCGAGTACCAGTAAAAGTATGCAAAGTTGGTGGAAGCGACGCCTAATAAACTACCGCTCAATCCACTGTAGAGACCTTGAATACCCTCGTCTTCCACGATCTTGAAGATTGCATCGAGCGTGCCCTCGTAGTGTCGGTCATTCGTCGTGAGCGGAACATCGGCCGTCTTCTTGCTGCGCACTTGTACTTGTAGTCGTGTCTTTACACTGTGTAGCTGTTAGCTCTGCCTCTCCATGGAACCAGTGACGTGGTGAGCTCTAACATGTCAAGAGGATAGACCATTGCATTCGCTATGACAGCGCCTGTGGCGCCAGCAACAGCCGAACCCCATGGTGGGAGAGGCTTTGGATGTGAGGTCGACATGTGCTATAGCTTGTGTATTGTTTCTCTGCTGTCCAGTACCAAATCCAAACCTACGAGATTCTGGTGTCAAGCTTGGGTTTCCTCAAACAACTAGTGAGGTGGATGCAAGGGAGAATTGTAATGGACTGTGACTGCAGTCTGGAGTCCGGCGAGCTGTAAGCAAAATGCAAGGCCTGCGGCACAGTTCAAACGATCGTGGACTTACTACAGCAGTCTCGCATCATGGTCCGGACAAGCGAAGCCATACAAGTTGGTGCTGCACAAGTGGGCAAGATCATGACCTAGTCGGACCTCGGCTGCCATTTTCCAAGCACAAGCCACACTGATCAACCATTGCAGCTTGGAGGCCCACCGACCCCGTCCAATCAACAAGCATCGTCATCGATCCCGGCCTGACGGGCGTCATACCAGGAAGGCTAATACTAGTAGGGCCTTCGGAAACGTCCCGGCTGGGTTCACATCAGGCACTCATCAAAGATGTCGTCCAAGAAGAGGCTGGACTTGGAAGCCAGAGCTGTTGCGGCGGAGAAGCGGACCACCAATAATGACAGTCGTGCTTCATTGGAGGCCACCATCACGGCGGCTGAGCTGTATATGCAAGCTCTGCGATTGACAGACAATGCCGCGGAAAAGAGAAGGTTGGATGCGAAGACGAAGGAGTTGATAGCAAAGGCTGAACGCCTCAAGAAACTGGGTGACAATGAGGGTCAGAGTGCGCGATCAGCTGGTCGCAGTCGAGCGCAACCTCCACTCTCAACGAGGAAATTGACTACGCGCGAGAATATTATTCTACTGGAAGGTTCGAAGCTGAACGGTGCGGTCTTCAAGCCGTGGACCACGCCTCCTGCGATTGACGAGTTTCTGCTCAAAGACGGCCAGGAGCTATGGACTGACGACTTTGAGTATTCTCTTTGTGAGACACAGTTGAAGCATTTTGATGGCTGGCAGCGACCTCACGAAGCTCTCTCCCGCATCAACGTCGACAGGCATGTCGAACCGTTTCAGAATGAGGTGACAATGGACAAGTTTGGATCTTGGGATATGGTACAAGATGCCGCCCCTGATTGCTCAGTAGTGGCTAGTTTGTGTGCCGGAGGAGCGAGAGCAGAAAAGGGCCACAGAAAGGCAAGTACGACGTTAGCTGAATACCAATCCCTTCCTAATATCCCTCAGCTCTTTGCTACCATTCTTTATCCGTACGACCAGCAGCACGAACATCCGGATGTGTCGCCCAACGGAAGATACATCCTACGTTTCTATTTCAATGGCTGCTGGCGACGAGTAGAAGTCGATGACCGCCTCCCTACTTCCAAGTCGCCACGAATACTGCACATCGTCGACAGATCGAACCCAGGCCGGATCTGGCCAACAATAGTTGAGAAGGCTTACTTAAAAGTCAGGGGCGGCTATGACTTTCCTGGAAGCAATTCTGGTACTGATTTAGCTGTCCTGACCGGTTGGATCCCGCAGCAGATATTCTTGCACGATGAAGACGTTGAACCGCAAACCTTGTGGGAAGAGTTATATGCAGCTTTTGTTAAAGGCGAGATCATGTGTACTCTGGGCACCGGTAAGCTTGGGCGGCGAGAACAGCAACTCCTTGGCCTCGGGGCTGAACATGATTACGCGGTGCTTGATATGGAGCAAACAGGGGACATCTCGGAGCTCCTGATCAAGAACCCTTGGGCCAATGGGGATGTGTGGAAGGGAGCAGCAAGACGCCGACCGCATCCAGGACAAGAGGACGATACCGCGCAGCCTCCAGTAGACGAGATGGAGCGGGAGCAGATGAAGCCCGGAACGTTCTGGATGGATTTCAACCATGTCTTCCAATACTTCGAGAATATGTATGTCAACTGGGACCCATGTTTGTTCACCTACCGCGAAGACATGCACTTTACCTGGCATCTACCCGAGATAGTTCAAGCTGGCAACCTCTTCGTCGACCACCCGCAATTCGCTGTCAAAGCTAAAAGAGCTGGTGAAGTGTGGATTCTGCTTAACAGGCACTTTCGCACCGGTGATTTCAGTGTTCAGAACAACGGTAAAAACGGCTATATCAGCCTCTACCTGTTCAACAAAAGTGGTGGAAGAGTCTTCTCAAGCGAAAACGCCAAAGTACAAGGTCCTTTTGTGGATTCCCCAAACACATTGCTGCGCTTCCAGACGCAAGCACATGAGACTTACACACTGGTGGCTGTCAGTCAGGACCTGCCAACAGGCAAGCACAATTTCACGCTCTCCACATTCTCAAACTCGCTCGTTGAAATTAGCGGCGCCTATCAGACATACCGTGATCCTCAAGTGGTCAAGGCAGCCTGGACAAGAGCCACGGCTGGCGGTAGCTCTAACTCTGCCCAGTATCTTCAGAACCCCCAGTTCACTCTAAGAGTCGATGGTGAAACACGAGCTGCATTGGTTCTCAGAGTCCTTTCCGATGGCTCCAACACGAAGCCAAACACTGACGTCCATGTAAAAGTGCTCGTTGCTTCGAGCGATGGACGGCGCATCACCAAATTGAGGCAACGAGACATAGTCGCTCATTCGGGCGATTACAAACGTGGCTCAGCAGTTATCGAGACGACTCTACACAGAGGTACGTATACCTTAGTCTGTTCTACTTTCGAACAAGGCCAGTTGTCAAAGTTCCAGCTAGACCTCCATACCACTCTGGACATCCCACTTCCTACCATAAAGGCTTTGCCAGCAGAAGGAAGTGGTCGCTTGAGCATTTTGGCCCTACCTGCGGTATTCACAAATAGCGTTTGTAAGCTCATTGCGTCAGTTACCATAGGTCGAGTCACGAAAGCCTTATGGAAAGCGTCACTGTCATCTGGCTCTAGGTCAGACATGTTCAAAATGTCCCTCGAGCAGAACCAGGGACCGTACAGACAGTGCATAGTATCCTCGTCAGCTGATGACGAAGAGTATAATCCAATAGCGAATGGCTTGAGGATCGAAGATATTGACCTGAGCACGAACATGTCTTCAGCCCAGAGCGGTGGTCTCTGGCTGGTGATTGAGAGACCCGGTCAATCGTCCACCCAGACCAAGGACACAACTGTGTTGCAGGTCGAAGTATTATCGGAGGAGAGGATCGAGATTGGTGAATGGGCACCTCTGGAAGACTAGCTCGGTATCGTTGGCGTCTGTGCCGACCTACGAGCTGTCAGAACATCTGGAGTAACTAGCCATTTATTCTAAACAACCATGCTCGGCAGGTTCGGCTCACTCGACCAACTTCCATCTTAAATTATACATACCGCTAGACAATATACACATTAAACAACACCTTCACCCGTGCTATACACCACCTCTCCGGGATTCCCCTCAGCCAGCCCTCTTCATGATCCCCTCCTTAACCCCAGGTACATTCCCGACAACCCACATCCCCAACCCCCTCATCCGTCCCAGCAATCCACCGACAACCCCGTCACCACTCACACTCTCCTCTCCCCCACCACCCATCTGATAAACGCCATTCAACAGATCGACGCCCCCACCCATCTCCACGGCCCGCCCATACCTCTCGCCCGCGTACCCCTCCAGCCGCATCACATCGCCCACATCCGCTCCAACACCCACACTGCCCAGGACACAGCGCGCGAGGGCCTCGGCGTCGGCCAGCCCGAGGTTCAGGCCCTGGCCGGCGAGCGGGTGGATCGTGTGCGCGGCGTCGCCGGCAAGAGCGATGCGCGGCGAGATGTACGACGTTGCGTTGCGCAGGCGCAGCGGGAAGGAGGCGGCGGTGTTCGGTTGCACGGCGGCGACTGTTGGAGGGGCGCGGGTTGGCGGCGGGTGCGGCGTGTGTTGGAGGCGCCAGGTGAGTTCGGATTCGTGCGTGTTGGATGGGGATGTGGAAGGGAGGGAGAGCATGTATTTGATGTCGACTTGGGAGAGGCGCAGGGCGGCGTTGATCGTGTTTGTGAGGGCGGAGGCGGAGAGGGATTTGAGTGTTGATGCGATTGCCGGTGTTGTGGACCAGACCAGGCTGGCGTGGTTGTTTGGGAGCGGGAGGATCGCGATGGGCCCACCGAGGGACGGGAGGAAGCGCTGGTAGGCTGTGGCGCGGTTGGTGGGGCTGATGTTCTGCTTTGCTTGTTGGGAGGTTAGGGTGGATTGTGGGTCGTCGTCGGAGAGAAAGTCTTCGAGAGCGGAGTTGGCGTCTGATGAGTCTGGGGATGAAGATGGGAAAGGCGAGTCTTCTGGCTGGGGTTCGAGCTTGAGCGTTGCGACTACACCGTGGCGGTTGTAGTCCCAGCCATTCGTGCTGATGCCTGCGAAGGTGCGCACGGGGGAATTGATTCCGTCTGCGCCTATCAGGAGACGTGCTGCGATTTGCCTCGTGCTTGAGGCACCAGACGTGTCTGTTGTGTTCAGGGAGAGCACGGGCCACGTAGACAGATTCAGTCCTTCCGGGTCGTCAATGCCGTTTCCGATGCTGGCCACGCTAGTGCTCGAGAGCAAGCAGTCGTCTGCGCCAAGCTCGTCGAGACGCCTTAGCAGAGCTCTCGTAAGGTTCGCGTTCTCGACCATGGTCGCGACAGTCCTTAGCGGCGCGTTGTAGCGCACAGCCTCAGCTTTCCAGTCGAATTGGATGGCGGCGTCATTTCCCGCATCCCAGACCTGCATCTCATCGTACGGCTGGACACGACGAAGATCGAGGTGCTTCCACGCTCCGATCGACTCCAGGAAAGATTGGTTGGTGGGAGTGATGCTGCTTGCACGATTCGAGTACTGGTCCGGCGGCAGGTCCCATGACTTCTGTTGTGGCAGAGCTTGTAATTCGATGAGAGCGCATTTGAGATGCGATGTTGCTGGGGAACACTCTGCATTTATATGAGCAAAACTAGCTTCCATGGGGTTTCGTATCCATACTCAGAGCTGTCAATAGCGCGAGACCCACGGGTCCACCACCGACCGCGACGACATCGTAGATGTCTCGAGGGTTGGATGTTATGCTACTCGTGCCATACTTCCGTTTCCTGCTCCCGCTGAGATCGACCCTGCAGGATTTGCATATGTACCTTGATGGCCGTGATGCTACTCGGAGCGACATTTGTGACTTTGATGAGATGTATGGGGTTTCAATTTCTTTGGGCTACCAGAAGTCGCTTATGGTCATCATGGTCACGTGACTTTCAAACAGCACGCTTCTGTCGACGGCACGTCGCTGTTCAGAGTGAACGTGATGAGCGATTAGAAATGTGTCACGAGTACACGGCTGGCGCAGATTGCAATGGCAAAGACAAGCACCCGGTCTCGAGGTCGCACCATCCTCTCAGTCCTAGGTTGACTGGACGACGACTGCAGCGAAGATATCTATTCAATCTCTGCCATTACTCGCCCATAGATGGCGTAAGCGTGCGCCGCAGGACTAGTCGGTATGCTGGGTCAGGTGCGCCCGCACGATGCTAATTTTACATGATATAGTTGTGCACATCCAAACGATATTAATCTTCGTCCTCCCATTCACTTCCGCTCTCTATGCCCTTCCGTCTCCGTGCCCGACCTCTACCAGCATCGCTGATGACATCGGCAGCGACGCCTAGGGCGTTTTGGAACTCTCCAAGCAATCTGTCAAGCTCTCTTTGGACAGTATCAGGGCTCGCATTGCCTGACATCGCAGCAAGACTCGGAGGAGCAGGTATCGGTAGGTTGACCGCATGAGCATTGTAACCGTCCACACCCACGCCACTGCTTCCAGAGTCTATACTTGTGCCGACGCTTGTCGAGACATTATTAGTGGTTCTTGCGCTACCACTACCGGTTGAGCTCCCTGATCCCCGGCTAGCGCCGCTACCGTTGCCTCTGATGTGTCCAAGGCTTCGCGGTGATGAAGGTCCTCGTGGCGAGTGTCGCGCGCTGACCGGAGCGGTCAAGGATCCGTTCCTGCCGTTCAAACCAGGATGCGGCATGCCATTCTCCATTCCGCTTGTTGCTTGGCTTACTAGATAGGGCGAGGTGCTGCTGTTCCCGTTCACACGAGGTGTGATAGTAATGCCAACATCTGGTCCGGGTCCTGACAGATCGGGAGGTAGCATTGTTCGACCCCGAGACGCGTAAAAGTCAGTCAGCCCAATGTCGTCGAGCTCTGCGTCGCCGGGACCGTCTTCTTCATACGGTGTTCTTCGATCGAGCGAGAAAGGATCGAAGTCAGTGGAGCTTGCTGAGCTCTCAGAATATGCGCCTGACATAGACGTGCTAGGTCTCGAGGAGAAATCCTCAAATGCATCGTGTACCTCTGACGAAGTCACGGGCATAGTCGTCGTCCTCAACAATGGAGCCGGTCGGCTATGCCTACCAGGAGTCCGTTCTTCTGGAGTGTCATCTTCTGGCTCCGTGTCTGCCTCTGCCATAGCCGTCGAGAACGACCATTCCATTGTCGCATGCTTTCTGGCTTTTGCCTCTCGTTCAGGGCTTGACGATGCCTTTTCTGTGACCTTTCGTCCACCTGAAAATGCTTCTTGTGGTGTATTAGGTTGGGAGATGGCGTTCATGGCATCAGCGAAACTCCAGCCCATAGTGTGTCTTGGGTTTGCATTATTCGTATGCATCGTAGGTGTAATCTCTGCGGCCTCTTGCAGCTGTGGTGTGTTTGATCCGTGCTTGGTTGTCCAGTCTTCTGCTGTCGGGTCAGAAACCCCTTCTGCTGAAGAGGCCGGTTTTGCCGTCAGACTCTGGTCAGTTCTCTCTCTTGGCCCTTTCGAATCCGCGCGCTTAGCACGTATTGTGGCCGCATCAGGAAGGATGAATGCAGGCTCTTCTTTCATCGGCGTCGCTGCGGCGTATGTTGTCTGGATTCGATCATCCCCTGTTCGTGGTGCTGCAATGGCATAATCTTCTTCATCAAAGTCGCCAAGATCGAGCGTGACTGAAGCAGTAGACATTGGTCTGTCCTCAGCCATTGCTCGCAACGGTAAGTCTGAGGTACGCTTGACAGGCTCTCTGATCGGTATGAAGTCTCGCTTCTGTCTGTACTCATACGCTGGCCGTTGTTGATCGAACAAGTTTGCCAACCCTTCGCCACGCTGCACACGTAAATCGAAGTTTGCTCTCTCTGTGACAGTCATTGGCTGCTGAGGCGACCTGAAACTGCTGCTCTCTGTCGAGCCTCTAGGAGTCGCTTCGTCTTCGCCAGATTCGAAATCAGCGAAGCTAGAGAAGTCAGGAATCTCCAGTATTGTTGAGACTCTCTTCTCAAAGTCCTGAGTCATGCTGAAGTTCCATTCCTCAGTCATTGTTGCGCCAAAGTCGTCTAGTTCAGATGCCGCTGCTGCTCCGCCCGGCATGAATAAGGATATTCTCTGGCCGCCTCCGAAAAGCCAGCCATAGTAATGCTGCACAAGCTCGATGAGAGAGTGCGTGGGGTACTGCTCCTCTGTGCCTGCTAAGAAATCGTGCTGTAGGATGTCATACATCGATGGTCGCGAAGCAGCATCGGGGTTGAGCGCGAACTTGACCAGAGATTTGAGCCCTTCGCTGAACTTCATTCCCTCCTTCTCGGGCAACTCAATAGACTGTTTCAGTCGTCTCATACGCACCTTTAGCTGTTGTCGTTCTCTTACATCACTGTTGGGTGGTGTACCGGTAGCACATTCGTAAAGTGTGCAACCGTAACCCCAGACGTCTACCTCATCATTGTACTCTGGTTTGTCAGCCCAGAGCTCAGGCGGCATCCAGTGAAGTGTGCCAACAAAGGTTCTTCTTTTG
>Ga0066648_10000687_pt1 | contig 21314 bp, 14 predicted proteins | sample CryGeyCG12114_NA_FD_59537 | JGI IMG/M metagenome (GOLD analysis project Ga0066648, IMG submission 59537) | Groundwater microbial communities from aquifer - Crystal Geyser CG19_WC_8/21/14_NA | ecosystem: Environmental > Aquatic > Deep subsurface > Groundwater | place: USA: Utah: Grand County... | reverse complement strand
CTGTGCTCAGGCGGTAGAAGTCGACGAGCAGGCTGTTCCAGGATTGCTTCTCTTCGTCTCGGTGCTGAAGGGCTTGGAAGGTCAGGTAGCCGACTCGCCAAGCAAATGCTGCAACGAGATCTTCGTCGTTGCCGAGGACGTCGAACGCGGCGCCGACATCTTGTCTCCGCTTGTAGGTCTTCAGGATGGCTGTGGTGTCATTGTCACCGTTGACGGCGTTGAAGTTGCCTGTTTTCTTGAAGTTGCTGTTGACTGCACGGGCAGTCTTGAGGAGGTAGCGGGAAACTTGCTGGGTGAGCATGTAGTTGTCACCTTCCCAGGTCAATGTAGGCAGATAGTCGGCGTACCACGAGGCGAGACCAGCGAAAGAGGAGTAGCCGTGGCCTCCGCAAGCTCGACGGCACACCTCGAGACCCTCACCTGCGGTAGTCGATGCATGTGCTTTCAGGGCACAAGACGTAGAGTGTAGATCTGCGAGTAGATCGGCACCTGGGTTGAGCTCTTCGGGACCGGCTCCACGTGATGTCTGGCCAGCATCCTCAGAGACCTTGCCCACATTCTTGTTGCCAGCCTTTTCCTTCTGTTGCATCTGTGCTTGGTTCTGGTTGTATAGCTCAATCATGCCGCGGCCGGTGAAGTGGAGGGCGAAGCAGGCAGCCAACAGTGGGAAGAGACGCTGCTGGACCATGGTATAGTTAATGACCTGGTTCTCGCGGATCTCGTCTTCTGGGGCATCGCGGTCCGTGAATTGTCGCCTGACCGAACAGTATCTGATCGCGATGGTGACACCGCGAGCTAGGACAGAGCCGGACTGCAACACGATGTTTGATCGAACCCAAGTCAGGGTGCCGTAGATAAGAGAGGGGTTTGATGGGCGCATGTATTTGTTAGTTTGGGGATCGACCCTCGAGAAACGAGCCAACATGTTGACGTGAGGTATCTTGACGTTGTTGAAGAGCAGGAAGCCGTTATCCATGGTGTTGTATCCAAACTTGGGGCCAATATCTCCAACATGGATGTTCTCCAATGGCTCGTGGGTCTTCATGTCTCTGATCTGGGCCACGAATGGATGTGGGCCGTAGTTCTTGCCATCGACGATGAGCTGCGCCATGACGACGGCGTGGTTGGCGACCTTTCCCAGAGAGCCAATCCACCATTTAGAAGAAGTCAAGTGAGGAGAGTGAAGGATGAAGGTCTTGTCCTCTGGGTTCCAGGTTGCCGTTGTCTCGAGGCCTCTGACGTTCGAGCCATGGCCGAGCTCGGTCTGAGCATAGCACCCGACATATTCGTAAGCCTCAGCTTTCTTCAAGAACAGTTCGTGCTGCTCGGGTGTTCCTTGCTCTCTGAGAGTGATGAGGAACATACTGGCGTGCAGGCCATACGGCGTAGGCTCGCCGGTGAGCTCGTTGGCCGCATTGTACTCCTCCTTGGACCAGTTGTGCTTGACGGTCAGCTGTCTCAATCTCTTTCCTCGAGCTAAGGAAGCTTCGATTCTCTCGATCCTGCCTCGGAAATAGTTCTGTGTCTTGTCGAAGACAGGATCGGCCTTGAGGATTTCCAAAATGCGGGCGTTGCGTTCGAGGATGTTGTTGGTGAAGAGGAAGGTAGCGAGCTTGTCAACATCGACGTTCGACTTCTCCCTCTCGAGCTCGAGACATTTCGAGCCAGGTCTGCCTGACTCCTTGAGAGCTTTGACCCAAGCTGGATTCGACGGCATCGTGTGTGATTGTGATGATGGTGATAGGATCAGCGAAGGATCAGCGAAGGATCAGAGTTTCTGGGTGACAACAACCTCACTTATACCAAAATCTTATTCTCAGACAAAGCCTGCACTGGCGTGTGCTCGGTGAACTACCGTGGTCAATTTGAGAGGACGGAGATCGGAATATTGTGCAGCTAGTCGGCCTGTCGTCATGCATCTTGTTACCGAGGCATCTTGTCGAGCTGGACGCGCTAACTAAGATCGAGCTAGCACGCTGACAAGCTTTTCACCAAACAAGCTAAGTCGAGTATGGCTACTGTCCCGCTACCTGACGGTTAGGGTTCCTCTCCTGCAGCACGTGAGCACGTCGCATGCTCGAGCCTACTGACCGGCGCGCTGGGCGCCAACAAGCGTGTGCCTGCAACGGCCATAGGGGGGTCTACTGTCCATGCCGGGCAATGTTTCGCAGTATTGGAGCGCGACCGAGGGCAAGGAAGAGGTGGAGATGAGCACTATGGACTCTCGAAACCCAGACAACGACTCAGCACCCAGTGCACCCCTGATCGAACGACGTGAAGACCAACAACAGGCCCTCGGCGCCCTACAGACTGGCGGCGGGAACGCCTTCATATGGACACTTACTCTCGCAGCCTGCGTGGGCGGGCTCCTCTTCGGCTATGATACAGGCGTCATCTCAAGCACCCTCGTTTCAATCGGTACCGATCTCTCGAATCGGCAGCTCACCAGTCTTGACAAGGGCCTGATCACCGCCGCGACCAGCTTCTTTGCCTTGATTGCGAGCCCCATAGCTGGCTTCCTGGCGGACAAACTGGGCCGAAAGAGCATAATCATATACTCTGACATACTGTTCACAGCAGGCGCACTATGGCAAGCTGTCACAACTTCCGTCTGGGGCATGATCCTTGGCCGCTCGATCGTTGGTCTGGCAATTGGTGGTGCGAGCATGATTGTGCCGCTGTATATCGCTGAGCTTGCGCCTGGTCATCTACGTGGCAGACTGACCACAGTTCAATTGCTGTTGATCACTGGCGGACAAGCGGTAGCATACATAATCGGCTGGATCTTCTCCACTATGCCCAGTGGCTGGAGATGGATGGTCGGCATTGGCTCGTTTCCCGCCATCACCCAGATCTTCATGCTGGCCTTCATGCCCGAGACACCAAGGTACCTAGCAAGAGTCGGACAGGAAGAGAAAGCTAGACAGATCCTCAAAAAGGTCTATCGCAACACTACACCAGATCTCTCCTACACAGTCGACACGACTTTAGCTGCGATCAAGAAAGAGATCAACGAAGAAGAGGAAGCAGCAACTTCTCTTAAACTCACGACCCCGTCCGCCTCGCCGAACAAATTCACGGCAACACTCACCTCCCTCCTAACCCACCCACCACACACCCGAGCTCTGATCATAGCTTGCCTCCTTCAGGGCCTTCAGCAAGCAGCAGGCTTCAACTCGCTGATGTACTTCTCCGCCACCATCTTCCAGTCCCTCGGCTTCACGAACCCAACACTCACATCCCTCAGCATCGCGCTGACCAACTTTGCATTCACAGTCGTAGCATTCTACCTGATCGACCGCCTCGGCCGCCGACGCTCCCTACTTTACACAATCCCAATCATGGCCGGGAGCCTGTTGCTCGCCGCGGCCATGTTCCGCTTCGTCGACCTGCCCCCGACAGACGCTGCACCAGAGACTAACGCCGAAGTCGCTCAGCCAGGACTACCACACTATCTCGTCGTTCTTTCTCTGCTGATGTACGTCTCCGCCTACGCAACAGGCCTCGGCCCTGTCCCCTGGCAGCAATCGGAACTGTTCCCGCTGTCTGTGCGCTCCCTCGGCTCGAGTCTCAGCACCTCGACGAACTGGGGACTGAACACCATCGTCGGGCTGACGTTCCTGCCTATGATGCAGGGTCTGACGCCCACTTGGACGTTTGTGGTCTACGCGGCGGTGTGTGGGCTGGGCTGGATGGCCATCTGGTGGTGTTATCCCGAGACCATGGGGATGGAGATTGAGGATATTGGGAGGTTGTTGCAGGATGGGTGGGGTGTCAAGGAGAGTATGGAGAGGTTGGAGAGGACGCGACGGGGACAAGAGAGGGACGGGGGAAGAGCATAGAGGATAGACAATTTTGTTTTGGCATAGAAGTTGATTATCTTGTCATGTCGATAATCGACCCGTTTCTCTGTGCTGTGTTTATATTATAGCCTGTTACTAGCACTTTCCGATCTCCGACGCGGTACGACCTTGCAAACATGATCTCAACTGAAGTTACGGCCCTGTATGTCCTACATAGACCCATGCCAGGATCTGGTTCGTGAGCTAACGTAGCCTTTCATCGTTGTACAGTTCCAATCTCCTGTTTCGTACCCAGCCTCCATGTCTGTGCGATGCAACATTCGTAAGCGTACAGTATGTTTCTTGATGACATGCTAAGCACCCCTGCACCATCAGCCCGTTCGCTTTCCTCTTCTCAGCGGTGATTATTGATAGTGCCATATCTGCAGCTGACACCGAGACTCGTGTTTCTGCTGATAACAGTTGTCGTGCTTCATCATACGTGCAGATGTATTTTGCAGCTTTCCTCCCCCGGACTCCCGTTGTCTTTGGTCGATCTCATGGCGTTTTCGATGCCTTCGTCGCCACCCTCACAGTCCCGAAACACATCCAAGTCCTCGAACAGGTAAGCCTCTGGCCAAGGGGTAGCGTGATTTTTCTTCGCCCTTTTAGTAGGTGAGTAGTCAGGAAGCTGCGCGTAGTCATCGTCGACGCATAGTCGTTTCTTTGGAGATGCAGTGGTTCGCGCGAGGATCGTCGTGTCTGGTGCGCATCGCAGAGCATCGAGAAGAGGTGTGTTAGTAACACCACAGGCGATGTCCTCAACTTTGTCGGTGAACTTCTTTAACCACATTCGCTTGGAGTAGCGTGGCAGCTCGGCGAAATGGACCTTCTTCGCGGGTGGGTTGGGGCTGTCTTCATCGACCATGACTGTGGATGCGGTGTCGCGAAACGTGGTCCAGACGTCGGTCTTGCTCGGTGTGAGTGGCGGCGGTCTTGGAGGTGGACTCGGAGTGCTGGGAGGTGATGGGTACCTTTCTTCAGCTTGGTGGCCTCCCCAGTGCAGTTTGCGCACAGTGTAACTGATTTGAGCTCTTTGCTTCTCATTCTTCTTGTCCTCCTCAACGTTGCCAGTGAACTTCAATCTGGACGACACCTGTGCAAGCTTTTCTTCCGTCCGCGAGTACTCTTGTTGCTCGGTAGTAATCTGGCCTACAAGTGCGTAGACGAGATCCTGGTCCGGGAATTGTTCAGCAATCTCGTTGTCGTAACGATGACAAATCGCTCTGAGGTGAACTCGTCGTTGTGCGACTTGAACACGCAGATCGTAATACTCTTGTGGCGCTTTAGTGAGATGTTTTTGTTTCGGTTTCACTGCCATAATGGCTCGCAGTGGTGTGGGTAATACTCAATAATGCTGCTTGAATATCAATGATGAAAGCGCCTGAGGTGACTAGAAAGTGCTGCGGACAGGCTAATATAGCAAAAGGAGGTTGTTGAGCGCTACCAGGTCCAGTGGTAGCGATACAACTACTATGCAGTCATTCAGACACTGAGTCTTGTGTTGTCGGGCGTTGCCATGGTGCTTGCAAGCAGTGACAAACGCCTTCACTTTCGACACGACTAGGAACAAATATGGCTTGGAGGCGTTCGACTTCGCGAATCGACTCGGACGGGCGGTTTCCAGAAAAGTCAGAGCCTGACTCTTCGGCTATCGTGTGGAACGAGGCGTGTTCGACGCTTTCCTCACTCTTTGCTCGTGTGTTGTGGGAGCTCATCGTCCATGCCAATGATCGGTTCTAGAAATCCACGGAAAGTAACTTTGTTGATGGTCCGCTTCTTCTCTGCATCCTCATCAGCAAGACCTGAGTTCGTGGACGTAGGTCTAGAGTCGGATGGCGATGTATCTTCAGATTTGCTAGTATCATCCTCGACATCCAAAGTCCATCTCATGCCGTACCCCAGACTGTTCCGTACTTCGTAGACTGCAACTCCAGGATGCAGCAACATCACATTCTTCCATGCTAAATCATCCAACATCTGGTCCCTAGTCGCTGCTGCCAGTCTTGTCTTATTGTCGTTGCTACCAGTGGGCAATGGCCAGAAAGGATGGGCTTTGCCATGTTCCGACGACGCACCACCTCTTTCAAAATGCTTACAAAGGGCTACAGCTCCGGAAGAAGACCTAGTCTTGGGCCGAGGAGGCGTCTCAAAGGCCTGGATCAGTGTGTCACGCTCGGGAGGAAGCATGAAGATTGTGCCTTGAGTCCTTACCAAGCCAGCAGAACGATACGTCGACTCTGCCTTCGACGGTGAAGCAGACCATGGGATTTGAATGCTCTTGTACATTCTCAGGGACGATCTGTTCATGGAAATTCGGCGCTCATTACATTATACGGCAATTGCCCAAATTGTTGCATATGCACTCAGTCAACGACAGCTCATCAATAGACACGCGGTACGAGGAAACCAGAAAAAGTCATGCTAGAGCCGTTTACTAGACATAGCAGGGCTTAACAACAGGAGTGCACGGAACGCGGACGTGGTGGAAGAGAAACTGAGACGAAAGGAGCGACGCCTCAGGGACACGTGACCGATAGCTCTCATGCCGAAGGCGCTAAGCCGTACTCAGCGCACTTGTTCCTGCACCCATGTCCATTGCAGCAACCTTCTTTCTCTTCCGGGACCTGGTCATCTACAGTCCAAGAAACCTCCACCTTCGATCGCCCATCCTACGATATGGCTTCGATGCACGTTGTCAGAGTATAAACGTTCCTGCGACAACGACCAGATTGTCCCTTCTGTTGCCCCTCTTTTGTAAGGTAGAGCGGTGCTTCAGCAATTGCTTGGTCCACTGTTTTGTGCTACAGTCTCGTCGTTTTCGTTAAGATTTTGGATATGGTAAATCTTGAAAATGTACGTGAGAGCGGGTACTGAATACTCGAGATATGTATTGGCCTTGCGGTGTGCCTCAAATATTTGCACAACATGCCACGGGGCAGGCTTCGCGCGAGACAGCCGACAGTTCAGATCATGATGATAGTCCTAACGACAGTGAAGAGCACAATGGAAACACGGAGCCGACTGGATTCGTACCCGCTACAGGCAATGGCTCGATCGCTGGCCAAGTGCCGGCATCTTCGATCGTTGACCTCAAGGTAGCAAGGCCAGAGCACGTTTTCGCGGTGATCTCGCCTGATGTGCTCTCCATCTGGTCCGTAAGACCTGCGGCGCCCATTACGTCTCTGAAACGGTCGGAGAAATCTTTGACGAGCTATGGCAAGAATGTGGGTGTCCATTTCCGACCTGACGGCAGTCTTGTGGTCCTGCATACCTCGCTTAGCTTCTTGTTGTTGTATGCAGTCGAGAGCGATGGTAACACGCGAGTGCTGCTGCAGCGCACTCAAGAGAGCCAGACAAGGAGGCAGAGCGTTGCTCGGACATTTGGCGCTGGAGGGGCCAATGGTTTGCCGGAAGTTGTCCTACGATTCCGCAAGACGATCAAAATAGACGCTGGCATCCAGTCGATCATCGCCACAGATCAAGATCTGATCGTTGCCACTGTGAGACCTGCAGCAATACAATGCATCAGATGGGAGACACAGAAAGGCCTGCACCAGACGTCCACTCAGGTGCTCAGCAAGATGACATGGATGGAGAACAAGTCAAGTATAGCATATATGGTTCATGACAGAGCGATGAATCTCTCTGTATGGCTCGATGTCGATGGTTCAGTCTACGCGGTTCGCAGAACGAGGCCGCAGCTCGCGAAAAGAAACTCTTCCGACGACAGCTCACAGTCATCTGCGTCCTCTGCACAGCCGGCGACCAGACTATTCGATGGCTACAGGTTTCACCACCCAGCCGAGTCGGGTGATAGAGCAAGTCTCGCCGCCATCAATGCCAGATTCTCACTTGTTGCCGTAGCAACGGTAAGCGGCAGGATACTGTGTTTCGCTGCCAAGGATTATACGGGCAATATACCATTGTCGCATACATTCAAGTCCGGTAATACCTCTATGACCGCGATGAAAGTGAACTCTTTGGCGTGGTCCCCGGACGGCTACTGTCTGTTTGCAGGCTTCGATTGCGGGTGGGCCACTTGGAGTGTCTTTGGCAAGGAGGGGGCTTCCACTTTCACAGCAAATGCATCACACGCAGAGTCTCATGGAGAGGGCTGGCTTCTTAGCATTAGCTCTGTACAATGGCTTAGTGCAGGTTCAGAAATGCTCCTGACAGCGCCTGACGATGCAAGAATCTGGAAGCTGGATTTCTCAAGGAGTGCTGCAGTTGGAATGTTTTCATGCGCCAACCTGGTTCGCGCCTTGCAGCAGACTCCGACCGAACTTGCTGTATACCGCGGCCACGAGCTGCCAGATCTTACCTCAATCTCGAACGAAGCTTCTCTGTGGCATCACGCCCAATACCCTGTTGCTTACCTGCACAACCAGTGGCCGATACGGGTTACAGTCATCTCACAAGATGGTAGATACATCGCTGTGGCGGGCCGCAGAGGCTTGGCTCACTACAGCGTGACGAGCGGAAGGTGGAGAGTATTCGCTGACTATGCTGTGGAGAACTCGTTCGCAGTTCGTGGAGGCATGTGCTGGTTCAATCATATCCTCGCCGTGGCCACCGAGCACACTCAAGGTTATGATCTAAGGCTGTACTCGCGAGACCAAGAGCTTGGTCGTGCGCCGCTACACTCTGAATCATTTTCCATGCCCATTGCTTTTGTCGGACCGTCGGGAGAAGACTCTCTGCTCGTGTATACTTACGAGAATGTGCTCTACCATTTTATTTTGAATATTACGAACAAAGGTGCTCAGCTTCTGCAAGTTGGGCAGATCGCATTCCATGGAGTGGTTAGGGCGCCGAGCCGTGTCAGATCAGTCAGTTGGGTTCTTCCGGAGCACCAGTTAAGGAACGGCGATCCATCTCGAGATGTGGAGCATGCAGCTGTCCTTTTCCTGATCGACGACAAGCTCGTGTTGCTGCATCCGTCCCGGACTCCCGAAGATGATATCAAGTACGACATGCGAGTCATTGCTCATCAAGTCGAATACTACATCTTAATGAGGGACCAAATATTCTTCAATTTCACCGAATCCCTTGGCGAATCGGCACCGACTACTCCATCTCCCGGCGGCATTTATGGTTCGATCGGAAATCAGATCCACTACTCTTTGCGGGATTCATTGTGGATCTTTACTGGTGAGAATCTCTGCCTATGGTCCGATGTACGGGATTTACTGCAGTCGATGGCCGGACTTGCTACGTCAAAGCAGTCGCTACTGTCCATACCAGTCGACTTCTATCCTCTTTCGATTCTGCTCAACAAAGGCATCGTTCTCGGCATGGAGTCTGAGTTGCTTCAACGGCGCGATGTCAGCTTTGCCCAACACAGGATGTTGATCAGGACACAACTGTTTTTGCCTTATGCACTGAGGTATCGACTTCTCGAAGCTAACGATACAGCGGGAGCCTTCGCTCTTGCTCATCAGTACCAGAACCTGAGCTACTTCCCTCATGCGCTTGAGATTCTACTTCACATTGTCCTAGACGACGAGCCAGACCGGCGGAAGAACAAGACCTCAGCCTCCCCTGGTCCGCTTCCACTGCCTGCAGTGCTATCTTTCCTGCAGATGGCATTAACTCCGGAAAATTACCTTGCGACAATCGTGCAGTGCGTGCGAAAGACTGAATTTTCCTACTGGCAATATCTGTTTGCCCACTTGCCATCTCCTGAAACAATGTTCGAGCAGGCTATCCTGCTAAACGATCTGAAGACAGCCAGTGGCTATTTGATCGTCATTCAAACATTCGAGGAGGAGCAAGAAGGAGAGGTCGACAAGATACGGGACGCCGAGAATCGGCGTCGTTTCGAGGAGCAGATCGTGCGGTTGATGCATCTGGCCAGATCGAAAGATGACTTCGAATTATGCTCGGAGCTCGCTCGGTTCATGATTGGAATCGATCCGCGTGGTGACACGCTGCGACGAGTGATACAAAAGGTCGGGTTCCGAGGAAACAACATGTATCTGCAACCTCAACGAGCGAGACTTTCGAGCAAGAACATAGCCCGTCAAGAGGCCGAGACAGCATCGCCTCGTCCGCACAACCTAGGAAAGCTGGACGTTCGACTGACGAAATTACTGGCCGAAGAGCCGAAATCTGCTGGGGCAGAAAGTGAAGGTGTAGTGAGCAGGAGTAGCGCTGGTGACTATTTCTCTGCTAGTCCCAGCAACTACTGAGAAAACGTTTTGCATGTGTATACAGTTGGCGTTAGAGGCGTTGCATGGTGTTCCAGTTGGTCGGTATCCCATTAGCATTTCAACATCTGTTGCCTCGTGCCATTGTGATCGTCAACATTTATGGATACTCTGTTTGTCTTCCATCAGTACCGCGCTTCTTGCGATGTTGTATCATACGAGGTCAGAGTACCCGCGCCCCGACCAAGGGCGGGTGCAGATACGGATACTGCTGGAAGGGCCCACCCTGCCCCCATATTGGAAAGTCGTGACCTTTATGCCTCACCTGGGCGTCCTTTTCGTCTATCTCGACCATGGCTCTCAGCATTTCCTCCAATGCAACTACATCCACCACATGCTCGTTGACCGCTTTGCATCGCTGATGCCTCAAAAAGCGCCACCGCACTCTGCCCATACCCATGTCAATTGCGTCTGACCCACCATTACCTACAGTATCCTGCTGCACCAAAGAGGCTAGACTGGGGTGATATGCCAGGATCTCCTTGGCAAACTTGCACAGCCTTAGCCCTTCCAGCCGCGCCTTGCGGCTACCGCGGCTCGTCAGCGCCATAGCCTGGTAGCCTTCTACCTGTAGCACCTCCAGGTTAGCGAACTTCAGCCGCCGCTGCATCGGCGTCCACGGTGAGATCATGCCGGCCGGCAACGCCTGCGGCTGCGACGAAGATGGGCTTGAGGAGATCATGTTCTCCAGCAAGGCCCTCGACTCCAACTCAAGCTTGAGTTCGACGCTCGACGAGGTCCCCATGCGATGGTCGGGGTCCGCTTCTTGCATGTCGAGCAACAGACTCCCCACGATGCTCGGCAGATCGTCGACGTCAACGCACATGTGCTTGATGAGGCCGAAGTTTGCGATGCTTATCTGAGACGCTAACGCCTCGACGCGACATGCTGCTCGCCATTCCGGCCGGCCGTAGAGGATGGGTAGTACCTCGTGGGTGATCTGCTTGCACACGCGGAGGACGGTCGTACAGATGGCTTTGGGCTGCTGAGTCATGAAGATCGAGCGGTAGTGGGCGCGGATGAAGAGGCAGCGGATCACGAGCGGGTCCACTGGGGTTAGGAGGAGCGCCCATATGTGGAGCCGAATCTCTAGCGGAAGCTGTAATAAAGAGCTAGCAGTGTCCATGTTGGTCGTGAAAGATGCTGAAGTGTCGCTAGTCTGCGTGGAGTCTGTGACCGAGCAGCGACTCTACTGAGCTCGCGAGATGACGACCTGCAAAGACCGCTCTAACGCTACATCGAAAGCGATGACGAAGGTCAGCAACATACTCTGCTGATCCTTCGGCGGCGGAACGACTTTATTCCGTCCCACCCTCCTCTTCGCTCCTCTGTCCTACTAGTCCCCGAGAATTGCCACACTGTCCCTGGACACTCCTCATGCAGGTCCATATCTTGAGCAAGGCTCTACTCCAAAGAATGGATCCTATTCTCAGGTTGCTGCCTTAGGCCCATGCTAGGCAATGGTCCATTCAGGCATAAAACACTAAAAATATCCCACCCACCCACTCGAGATCCGCTCGCCGGTGAGGCAGTAAATAGTCCGAGTTCATCAAGAAGCCGGGCGTCCACCTGAAACCATCCAACCAACCAGTCCGGCCAACGCTCACACCAACTCACACCAGCACCGACCGCCACCGCATCAAACATGTCACCACCCTCAATCCCACCTGACCCCTCTCAACCCAGCACCCTCTCGCTCCCGCGCATGCTCTGCCTGCACGGCGGCGGGGTCAACGCGGGCATCTTCCGCGCGCAGATGCGGGCGTTCCTCACGCACCCCTCGCTGACCGCGCGCTTCCGCTTCGTCTTCGTCGAGGCGCCGTTCTTCTGCGCCGAGGGCGTCGGCGTGCACCCCGTCTACAGCGACTGGGGCCCGTTCCGGCGCTGGTCGCGCTGGCTCGAGTCGCACCCGGCGATCGAGGCTGCGGCGTGCATGCACGAGGTGCTGTATGCGGTTGAGAGCGGGATGGAGCGCGACGAAGGCGTGGGCGAGTGGGCCGGCGTGTTGGGGTTCAGTCAGGGGGCCAAGGTCGCGTGTAGTCTGCTGTTGAAGCAGCAGCTTGAGGCTGATGGGGCGGCGGGAGGCGGTGACGCGATGACGTCGCCAACGGTGCTCGGGACGTTCAGGTTTGGCGTTATTTTGGCGGGCAGGGCGCCGCTGTTGGCGCTGAACGAGGAGATGGAGGGGTTGAGATTTCTGCAGAGTGCGGCCGGGTTGCCGGGGGAGGCGGATATGGATGCGATCTATGAGAGTCCCGAGTATAAGCTGAGGTTGCCGACGTTGCATGTGCATGGGCTGAGGGATGAGGGGTTGGAATTGCATCGGCGGTGTGTGGAGGATTATTGCGCTGCTGGGACGACGAGTGTCGTGGAGTGGGATGGGCCGCATCGCATCCCGATCAAGAGGGTGGATGTTGAGAGGGTGGTGGAGGCCATCACGAATATGGCTGACGAGTATGGGGTGTGAGAGAAGTCTGGCTCTCGGATGGATGCATTGATGCACTACTTACTACACGAGATGGACTGGGAGGCCAGCTCAGTGTTTGGGGTCAGGTCGAATTGCAGTCAACAAGGAAGACACGACGACGGGCACACAATGCGAGTACATATCTCAGGCCAGTGCTGTGGCCAAAAAAACGTTCAGGACCGATGCATAACACGACGAGAAATGAGGGATAGTACATCGACCATCCGACAGTCAATCAGCACCAGAAGTTGCATTTGAACAGTTGAACGAAACGTCTTCCAAGGCTCGAAAGAAGGGGGTCCCCGCTTGTACAGCGGGCGTGCTCATGGCCCAGAAATGTATAGACAAGTTTGGTAGACAAGTAGATGTACAGCGAGCCACTCAGCCCAATCTCCTCACAGCGCGGCTTCTCACACCACCGAATTTCAGCCGTGTTCCATCCGTCACTTTCTTCACGAGCCCCTTGATGATTCTTCCCTCCGAACCCAGCATGGCTTTCGTGAAGGCCTCTCGTCCATTGCCGTAGCCCCTCAGGACAACCTCGATTCCCCGATCCCGCACTTTGGGGTCGTTGAGCGTGATGGGGGTACCAGGCGCCTTCTTTCCTCCGATCTTCCAGTTCTTCTCGGCAATCTTTCTGAACGTGTATGAAGACAATTGGTATGCTGCATCGAAAGTGCCTCGCTGGGCTCCTTTCAGACCGATGTTGCCGCAGGAGAATGACAGGATAGGATCTCGCGATGGCGCGGTGAAGGTGATGTGGGTGTTGTGTTTGTGACTGTAGACATTCATGTGGTAGGGCTCGTTTGGCGACGCTCCTGCTTGTGGTCTGGTTTGCGCTTCACTGTTGGCTTGTTGTGCCAGTCTTTGCAGGTTGGCTTGTGCTTCGGGACTCTGTTGGTAAGCCTGCTGAGGTATTCTCGAGGGTATTGGTTGTGAAGCAAATCTTGATGCAGGTTGCTCGGCTTGATTTCGAGATGAGCTCGAGAAGTTGCTGCGTTGTATAGTGTTGAAATGCGACTGGCATCGTCGACACATTGACGATAGAGCTGAGCGCGACATCGTTGGCTTTCTTCAGTGCTACAGAGGTCACGATTGGTGGAATATACTGGTAGGCAGGGGCATCAGAATGAGCATGCCTGGCTATAGCATCTCACTGCGACAGTGAGCTCGCTCTCCAGCGGTTTCTTGAACAATCTCAGCCTGATAAGTCACGTGAACGAGAGAGTCAGCCTCGACGCGTTGTCTCCTTTCGGCTTGAGCGCATGCGGCGCGCCGTGATCGCGCTGGCGGAAAATTCGAATTTTTTACAAGATATTCAACTACAAATTCGTGCAATCAAATCAACACACATCTTCCTTTCCGGAATGGTGTAATGGTCAACATCAGTCGCTCTCATCTTTGAGCTCCGACTAGCTCGGGGTTCGATTCCCCGTTCCGGAAGATCCAGTGATCTCTCACACGAGATGTTCGTCTTTTTGTTTTTTGCTCACTGTGCGACGGTTGGCTTTGCCTTGTGTCTATTGACCTCAAAGACAGGATTGTCTCCCACTTTTGTGCTGGCTAATCAAGACCAGAGATCAACTGTAACCCGTCTCGACAATGACATCGTTCTTTGCTGAACTTCCAAGTTCCTGGCAGACTGCTGTGGGGTGCCAGTCCATGTTATTGAGCATGCCGGTTTGTAGTTCCTCCTCACACAATTTACCGCCGCCCTCTCATGCTGTCGAAGCCTTCGCAAATCTAGACCAACAGTAAGCTAGCCAGTCCGCTGGCTGGCTGAAAGAAATTGCCTTGGCTGTTCGTTGGTGTCCGGTCCACAGACCAACAGAGCCTGCTGTTAGCGGCCCCTGCAGTGCGTACGATTGTAGCGTAGGGAAAGCTGCGGAGTGTACACCTGCTGATTACTAAAAGCCCACCATGGGGTGTTACATGACCCGACCGCCGGTGGACACTATTTGTGAAGCTTTTAGGCTGCCGGCTAGCCTTCAATCGACTGAAAACTGATGGACACTTGGCTGTACATTTAAAGATGCGATTGAATTAATTCAGCCATGGTGTGCCTGTCGATAATGCCTCGCCGGTGTAGCGAAGTCGAACGAGATTGCTTCGGTTGTAGACTTCACTAGCTGGCGCACGTGACCAGCCATATTCAGCCACAGGGTGCTCCAGATCAGGCCCCTCTGGTACAAATGATTCATTCCGGTGTTAGCGTCGCCTTACCATCCACTTTCGTAACCTCCTAACACAGGCCCCGATCGTATTAAACAACAACATGTTGCGGGAAAGTAGTCGCGTAAACGACTGTTGTTACATGGTAATTATATCTCAGCTCTAGGCGGCCTTACGCTCCTAGGCCTCCCAATTACCTCCTAATTTATGTTGGTGTACGGCTGAATCCTATGAACGCCTCTGTCTTTAGCCGTCAAAAAGCCGAGTAAAACCACACCCACTATTCAATAGCGTTTTGCTGTTTACGGTCAAGCCCTCTAGTAGTAGAGATCTCCCCATCGACTTCTCGAGATGCCACTCATACATTTCCGAAGGTGTTGCGCTAAGGGTCCCTGTCTTAGCTACTTCACACTGCGTCCAACGAGCTAACAAGAGATGAACATCGGTCTCACCGATAGCAGAAATGGGCGCGAGATGCTCATGTTGCGGTACAGTATAACTATTGCCATCTATCCATTGCTCTTCTGTCTGCCTCGCTGACATACTCCTCCACATCTGAGCTTCTCCACTCGTTACATTCTTTCAAATCCAACATGCATTCTTCCCCGTGGGTGTACGCTCTCTCCGCATTGGCCGCTATTGTTGCAGCCCAAGAAGTCGAGGCTCGAGACGATGGTGTCTGCAAACAAGTTGTCTCTGAGAGTTATGGCGCCCCTGTCTAGTATCCGACTGCCTCTATGGCCAATGATCCGCACGCGTGGGCACAATGGTCCGAAAGCAGGACATCTTCTACCCCAGGCTCATCGATAAAGTCGTCTGCCAAGAAGCCACCAATGTCAACAGCCTCATCGGTCGATGCATCCTGGACGCAATGGACAGACACAGACCGGAAGCACAGCTCGAGCTCGAGTGCGAGCCCAAGTGATGTTGTCCCTCCACACAAAGCGTGGTCCGCGTGGGATTCACATACTACAAAGACGTCGACTTCTTCGGGCAAGATGAACAGCCAAACATGGTCAGCGTGGGAGTCCAGCACTTCACCAAGTGGAGAATATGACCACGACCGACTATGGTCTGACTGGAGCTCATCCACTATGATGACGCCAGCTTCATCGGTCAAGACGGATGGTCACACATGGTCCGCATGGGAGTCGAGCACAAAGACTTTCACCAAGACATCGACTTCGTCCGTTGGGATGAACGGACAGACATGGTCGGCGTAGAGTCCTAGTTCATCGGCTACCAGAAACCCTGAATCATCCAGTCAGTGGGCACAATGGCAGAAGGCGGACAAGAGCACTACCATGTCAACAAGAAATAAAGCGTCTCCGGATCCGAGCTCCTCAATTCCATCATCTACCATGAGGTCATCCGCTTCGTTCGCTCCTCCATACGCCAACACGACCAGTACGACAGTTACGACCACCATTGGTAGCATCACCACATCCCCAACCATAAGCACGACCGAGTCAATCACTACCACGGTCGAGCCCACCACCACAACATCCGAAACTACAAGTACGACTGAGTCAACCACTACTTCAGAATCGTCAAGCACTAGCTCCTCTTCCTCAACAACCACTCCGTCATCTACCACGACGACCGACTCAACAACCACGACCACATCCTCCACAACGACGACGACAACACCCTTCACAACCACAACGACAACATCCTCCACAACCACCAGCCAGACACCAGAACCTTCACCCACATCCTGCGAAAACCCTTTCATCTGTGGCTCAACAACACCCACACACTGTGGTTCAAGCACCAGTTGCTACTGTTTCAGCAGCGACAACGGTCCCGCGTGCTTAATGCCATATGGTGACAACTCCTGCACGGACAGCTCGGATTGCTCAGCTGGCTCTTACTGCGCCTACAACACCTGTGCAGGCAACGTTTGCGTACAGCTCGGTACCTGTGCCAATCCAGGCGCTCCCAGTCGGCTCTTTGCTCGGGGCAATGCCAAGCGTGTGTGGAACGCCGTAGTGGGGCAGTATATCGACGTTGTTTCCGACGAGGCTTGAGAAGACAAATGAGTCTTCTTAGCGTGAATGCAGGGGTAGATTGAACGGGCAACGATTTTACATCTCCAGCATCGCCGCAGCATAGGGCAGGCCACTGTGTCAGGGTTCAATAGCCTCGTCTTCGCTGTGGACCAGGCAAGCAAATCACAGGCGGATGTGGCCACATCGTCCACGGACGGTCGATATGCAAGACGAGCGCTATGCTGGACCCTGACCCATCCGGCCCATTGAGCAGACCAAGCACCTCGTCGAAGCCCAGACGGGACCCAGAAGTCACGAGGCGAACATCGCCCGTCGAAGCTCGAGAACCCTTCAACAGACTGATTAGAACCCGCTCTGCTCTAGCAGAGCAGCAACGTATCCTTCGTAGCGAAGAAACATCCCTTGCAGCTACAAAATGGAGTACCGGAGAAGGAACTCTTCCATCACATTAGCGACAGGCGTTGGACCGGTACATAGTCCCGTAGCACTTTCGTGTCTATAATAGCATACCATAATTTATTTCCTGTTGAGATCGTTTCTTCCGTCTACCACATCGTACTTTCCTCGTCCTTTCCGCTCCAGAAAACGCACTGGACATGGAAGCAGGGCATAACCGCAGCGGTCTAATATGAATAGTAGATAGAAACACATACATCCGCTGAATGAAGGGCGAAGGCGGCCGGTAGGCGTGATTGTTCAGCGTGGCTTCAGTGTTTCGAGGCATGCTGGACCTGGAGCCGGGCATCCGTACACGTCCAGCGCGCGCGGGCGAGTAGGTGTAGGTCATCTCGTTTCGTCTCGTCCCGTCTTACGGTGGTCTTACGGTGGCAGTACCTGACGACTTCTACCGCCGACGGGCTCGACATGAATGGGGGTATCAATTCTTTTCACCACGAACCGCGCGTGATCTCGTGTTTGTCTCTACCTCTGTCTCTTTCTACACCTACTGTTTCAACTAAGTACCATCGCGTCCCCTTGACTAAGCACCAGCGCCCCACTCGTCCGATTACTATCGATCAGCAACTTTGAACCCTCCCACGGTTCGTCTTCTTCGTCCTCATCTACTCCGTCCTCGCCAAATTCAAAATCACCCCTCTCAATCCTACTACACCGATCAAGCACTTTCTGATACTCTCTCCTTAGATCGTCAAGTGTAACGATGACCCTTGTTCTTTTCCTCGCCGGCCCTGCAGTCTCATCGTCTTTCTCACGTAATCTCTTCCGGGCTGTCCCGCCTATACGTGGGTCTTCTGAGCTATCAGCAATGATATATGCTTCGTCGTCTTTGACGCATGTCAAGGTGTTGATAAGAGCAAGTAGAGCATGCCGCAGAGACGTAGCCTGTGGGTCGTTTCTTGCACGTCCTGACTTCTGAATGATTCGCAGACGATCGAATAGCACGGCGACGGCGCCACGGTAGTCTTTGCGTGAGAGGCGGAGAGCGTGGAGGATGGAGAGATAATCTGTTTTTGAGCTTGTGGAGAGGAATAGACCGCCGGTTGTGGGCAGAGTTGTCTGTTTTTTCGCAAGAGAAGAGAGATGGGAGTCAATAGACTGCACGAGGTGAGGATAAGACGACAATGGCAGAGCCTGAATTTGGCGTACGATGCCTGCAGTGTCGGACAAGGAGGAGGATGAGTCGAGCATCGTATCGATTAGATCAGTCGCCGATGTTCGTTGGAGGACTGGATCAGTGAATTGCGCGAGTGCGCTGTAGGCTTGCTCGAAGCGTAAGCATTTGAGTTCGCTTGTGAACAGACGAAGCAGGATTGACTGTTTGAACTTGTAATCCGGCTCCTTTTGATCGGACAGTGCGTCTAGCGCCAGATGCGCGGCTATTGCAGCTTCTGTGTATGATTTGCTGGACTCGAACAAGGCGGTGATGTGTTGAAAGTACAGTGGCAGACCACCGTTGAAGTGTGACGCATCATCGGCGGTAAGAAGACCCGCGGACAGTTCTTGTAGCTTACCGAGGGCTTTGCCAGTCGCTAGACTATGTGAGGCTTCTCGGAAGTAGAGACTTGCTTCTTGGGTGTTACCCAGCGCCAGGCTGAGCCGGCCTTTGACATATGTTGACCAAGGAGTTGATGGCTGGAATTTGAGGAAGTCGCTTGCTAGGTGGAGGTCGCCGTGCTTCAGCAGGTTGCATTGAAGATAGACGGCTGCTTCTTCTGGTGCTAGATATGATTCGCCAGAGATGAAGTGGAGGTTGTCTTTGACGTGCAAAGTCAGCAGGTATGGCAGTGGGTGGTGCTCTGTCGATTGTGGGAGCACTGCGCTTGCATAGAGGTCTTCCAAAATAGAGACACTAACTGTTTCCTCATCCGACGCAGGTGTGGTTGATCGGTAGTGAGTTGCGAGCCATAGATTTCGTTCTTGGGTTCGTAGGCGCTGCACTAGGGCATCGAAGAAACGTGCGGTGTCAAACTTCTCAGATTCGTCGACGTAGATAACCACCGCTAGCATGCTGAGGAGAGCGTGCCGTGTGGTAATGATGTCCTCGAGTAGTGCCGTCATCGTGACATGGACGCCGAAATCGGTCTTCACTTGGTGTGGCCTTCCGTGACGTGGTTTGTGCTCCAGGATCAATTGCAAAGCTGCATTATATATGTCATTCGTTATGCCCTGTTCGCCGTCAAGTGCAGACAAGCTTCTCTTAAACTCTCTATCCTGGTCATCGGAGACTGTGTTTGCAAAGTCAACCTGATTGAAGAAGTTGATGATTCTTTGTGGTGTGTCCATTTCCGTCTCAGTGTACAAGTCCTCGTCCAGCGTCTGGAGAAAGTCTGCCATTAATTCTGGTGAGAAGGAGTCGAAGAATTTCTGGGCAGCAGCCAGCAATACTGACACTCTGCTTGGGTCTTGAGTGTTAGGTAAAACCTTGCGGTATGGCCAACGCGAGCGAGCTATCTGCTGCAGAGTGCCGAGCTCAGTCGTCTTATTGCTTTGAAGAAGTTCGAAGCTGTTGCATTCTCGAACAGCGCAGCACATGTCAGCCATGGTCAACATGACCGTGCCAGCGACGGCATCAGCCGCTAGAGCAAGCGGAGCAAATCGACCTTCATTCATGCTCTCTAGAATCCGCCAAAACTGTCGCCATTGCTTGTCGGTATCGAGTGCAAAGCGCTCGTAATCCATAGTAGAATCATCGTACTTGCGTAGTACTACTTGAGATGCTATCAGCAAAGTCATGCGCTCTTGCAGGGACTTGTGACGCTCGCTGGAAGATAATCTCAGATCTAGAGCTGTTGAATATTGTGAGAGTGCTGTTTCGAGGACAGCTGTTGAATATCGACCAGGGAACAAAAGGTATTCGAACCATTTCGAGACCACGTCCTGGGCGTCGGTCAAAACGAAGTCTGGGGCAGCTGCTTTGGTGGAAACGGCCAAGACTGTTGCCCATTGATTCTGCCACTGATTGGACACATCTGCTAGGCCAAAGTTGAGGGTGTAAGCTTTGTGATAATTGTGGTTTCTCCACAGGACCCAAGCCTGCCAGTCCTTGGTGTGCTTATCGAAGACCACCTTGAGACCTGTCAGCGACCACACACTACTCCCTGTGGGGTCTGGGTCGGGAAGTGAGAGCTTAGAGGCAGATAGCATGTCTTCGATGCTGAAACGCTCAATGTCATCATCGAAGCTATTCCTGACTTTCCACAACTTGACTTGGCCTCCGTTCAGGGGAGAGTAGGTCATCAGGATCTGCTCATGCTTGTTTGCGCCCTCGAGGAATTGGATGTAGCCTGGCTCAGCCGGATTTAACGAGAGTCGTTCTTGAGGACCTGTGGCCAAGTCAAGAAGGTCTCTCGAGTCGACTAATTTGCCAGACTGCAGATGCCATATGCGCAAAGAGTGATTGAGACATGAAGTGAATAGATACTGACCGCTCCTCACCATGGCGTGCGCAGTGTTGTATGCCAGACGCATGCCGTGGAAATCAATGTCTGGATGAGCTTTCCGACTGACTATGCTCAGGAATGACGAGCCCCAGGTCTTGTCATCGTAGTTGACGTGTGACCACTGCTGGTGCTCATCGTCTCTCCTCCAATGCTGGACCTTCCCACTAGCGAACGAGACGAAAACGTCATGAGGATTCGAAGCATAGAGGTGGAAGGCTTTGTCTATAGATAAAGATGAAGCTCGAATGGGCGAGCACCACGATACGATGTCTTGTGGTACCGAGTTGGGCTGCTGGAAGAAGCTGGTCTGCAGGCGCATCTCGAAGACTTCGTTCGCCTGCGATAGCACAAAAACGTAGAACTCATCACTCTTGCGGGAATCGCAGATACTGATTCCACGAGGAGAGATCGGGTCCTGGAACTGGAAGGCCAGCGTTACAGGAGCCCCTTGATCGGACTCATTGCGTGAAAAGTCGGCGTTGGAGAGCTCTAAAGTCTTCTCATTCGAGACGATGCGCCAGAAGAAGGATCTTGGGAAGGCATGCGACTGGCGGAAGAAGACCGAACTGGCGGTTGCGAGATATTCGGCAGCATAGCTCTTGTCGTCAGTCGCAAGACGGTCGGTTCGTGCTGGCCTCTTGGAGTACTTCGATCGATCGTAGGAGCCGTTGGCGCGAGGGACTTGGATCACTGTCCGCTTGGAGGAGGGC
>Ga0066648_10000681_pt1 | contig 21445 bp, 16 predicted proteins | sample CryGeyCG12114_NA_FD_59537 | JGI IMG/M metagenome (GOLD analysis project Ga0066648, IMG submission 59537) | Groundwater microbial communities from aquifer - Crystal Geyser CG19_WC_8/21/14_NA | ecosystem: Environmental > Aquatic > Deep subsurface > Groundwater | place: USA: Utah: Grand County... | reverse complement strand
GCCAGCGAGCGACTTTCCCCGGCGCAGGCGGATCGTGTAGCGTCCGTATAGGCGGCCGAAAGTGGAGGCGGCGGTGTCACACCAGCTCAAGAGTAATATGCCCATGACGCCGATGTCGTTCTGGTAGAATCTTAGGGAAACGTAGGTGCCGAGCAGATACCAGATGACACCGTTGTATCCGTCGACTTCTGTTTCGCGCATCAAGGCACCTAGGTATCTAACGTAGAAGCTGTTGACGGCGGGATATCGATGGCGTAGGAGGTCGACTGAGGCGATAGGGATGAACAAGCCGATGAGCCAGGGCGTGATGGCGTCGGCTTGGCAGCCGGCTTTGTAGAGTTGGAGGGTGAGGAAGCCAATGCTGACGTGGAGGGCTTTGCGGGGAATTTCATGCTTGTGGATGAGGTAGCGGTAGTGCCTGTGGAGTGGGATCAGGCCGAGGGGGGAGGGGGAGCGGGAGAACTCGCGCCATGATTTCTTGATCTGGCTGTAGGGACTCAAGTGGCCGTTGACTTGAGGCGGGGGCGCATTGCCGTTGGAGAGGCCTGTCGTATATTTTGTGGGCAGCGGCTCGGACTTCTTGATGACACCTGAAGAAGTGCGAGAAGTAAGGCCCGACATGCGCCTGCGTGGTTTCGTCGAGCCATTTGCGAGCACGGCGTCGGATTCGACAAGGATGGGACTGCGAGAGCGTGTGCGGGCGCGCTTGTCTAGTGATGAGTCAGTGGTGTCGCCATCGTCCTTGGTCTGCTCTTCCTTGATGGTGTCGGGTTGAGGGGACTTGGTGCGTGAGCGGCGTGCTGCGGAGCGTGTGAAGTAGCCTTCTGTCTGCTCGGTTTCGGATGGTGTGGGCGAGGGACTGATCACGCGTGGTGTAGTGGGGATAGAGCGAGTATCAGACATGGTCGCTGTCACTGTTGCTGTCGCCGTGGTGTAGATGTTGTCAGGCGAGTTCCTAGCACATGGTCGATTGAACCATTTCTGGGGCGGACGACGCGAAATATGCTCACACTGTTGTCTGCATGTGTCGGCGCATTACTGGTGATTGACAGGTGATCGAGTGCTGGTCCTGGACGGGACACGTGGTGAGTGCTGTTGTTAGTGGCAGACTTGATGTTTCGTGAATTCAAGAGTCTATCGTCATGCAGCAGCGTCGAGGAATGGATTATTTTCCGGCACGCTGGCAGCACTGGCGCGAGTACGCGAGGAGTGTCATGGGGGTCATGGGTGCCATGGGCGCCTGACGTGGGCTGCTCGGTCAGCAGAAGGCGTCAATCATTGCCTAATCGACTTGGTGCCCTGACGCCTGAACAGCCGAAAGGCTAACGTGAACGGCTGACCCATCGCCGAAGTCCGAACGCCGCCGGCCAAAAATTTATGTAGAGCGTGAGAACTTCACCCAGTACTCGGCTCTCAGAACATTCACTGTCAACACGCTTGCTACCAAACCAGCTCAGCGAGACCACCATGGCGCCAGACAGGGGCTCAGCGCCCGCAAAGTCATCTTCGAGAGCATGGGATGCACTGACGCCTCCATTGTCGCAATGGATTCTCGATGCGACCGCGGCAATGAACTTCTCCAAGATGACGCCCGTCCAAGCCTCAACCATCCCTCTTTTCATCGCACACAAAGACGTCGTCGTCGAGGCTGTGACGGGCAGTGGCAAGACTCTGGCATTCCTTGTCCCCCTCGTCGAGCGAATCCTGCGACAAGAAGAAGCCACCAAGAAGCATCATGTTGGCGCAATAGTCATTTCTCCTACGCGAGAACTCGCCACTCAAATATACAACGTTCTTGTTTCATTACTGGCCTTTCACGCTCCATCTGCTGCTGCTTCTCGTGCGCTGAAAAGATCCTTGGCCGATGCAGAGGACGAAGAAGAAGAAGAGGAAGCCGGTGAAGAAGAGTCTGGAGAGGTCTTTCCCTCGAATACGCCAAAAGTCCTTCCCCAGTTGCTACTAGGAGGCTCCAACGCAGCTGCCCAAGACCTCAGCAGGTTTCTGAAGACTTCGCCAAATGTTCTTATCGGCACCCCCGGCCGTCTGCTCGAGATCCTCTCATCACCATATGTTCATGCTCCGCAATCTTCCTTCGAACTCCTTGTGCTCGATGAAGCTGATAGATTGCTAGACCTCGGTTTCAAAGACGACCTCACCAGGATCCTCTCCCTCCTCCCCAAGCAGAGACGGACCGGCCTCTTCAGTGCCAGCGTCAGCGAGGCCGTCGATCAGATCATCAGAGTCGGTCTCAGGAATCCGGTGCGCATCGCCGTAAAGGTCAAGGGTACAAACGGTGTACAAGACAAGAAAACCCCGGCGAGCTTGAAGATGGCCTACCTGCTCACTCCCGCGTCCCAGAAGCTGCTCGCCCTCAAGACTCTGCTACAGAAATTAGAGCCTCGACCTCTTCGCACTATTGTCTACCTCTCCACCTGTGCTGCCGTCGATTATTTTCAGCATCTGCTACCTTCAATCCTCCCCGCCAACATGTTGTTGGTTCCATTGCATGGCAAGCACCCTTCCAACGTGCGGCAGAGGAACTTTGCCAAATTCGTCAATTCAGCTTCAGCCGCTGTCTTGCTGACTACCGATGTTGCCGCGCGTGGACTCGACGTCCCCTCGGTCGATCTGGTGGTCCAGGTTGACCCTCCTTCGGATCCAAAGGTCTTCATCCATCGTTGCGGCAGAGCTGGAAGAGCAGGTCGCAAGGGTCTAAGCGTGGTATTCCTACAGCCGGGCTGCGAAGAAGAGTATGTCTCCTTCCTCGAAGTACGCAAAACCCCGATTGAGAAGCTGGACAGCCCCCAGATTGAGATTGACAGCAATCATGCAGCTGCTCTGACTGCTCAATTCAGAAAAGCCGTGCTGGAAGATCGCGCGCTATACGACAAGGCACAGAAAGCTTTCGTGAGTTGGGTGAGGAGTTACAGCAAGCATCAAGCTTCCTCTATCTTTCGAGTCTCCGACCTGGATTGGAACGATCTAGTGCAAGGATGGGCTCTCCTGCGAATCCCAAAGATGCCCGAGACCAAGAAATATGATCGCAAGCAGATCGAGGCACCCGAAGTAGATTGGGACTCATTCGCCTACAAGGATAAGCAGCGAGAGAAACAGCGAAAGGAGGCCCTGGCATCTGATGATAAGGAAGAGCGCAAGGACGTTGCGCGCACTGACAAGAAGCGAGATTCCACAACCGCCTGGAGCGAAAAGCTCGAGCAAAAAGCTAACCGTGAGGTGAAGCGAACAAAGCGAGAAGCCAAGAGGGATTATGAGAGGTCCACAAAGATGACGGATGCTGAGAGAGCTCGCAAAGAAGAAACCCAAAGGATGATCGAGCAGATACGCCAGCAACAACTTCAGGCAGCTGGTAAAGATGACGAGTTCGAAGGCTTCGATTGAAAGACATTGTTCACAGGCCGAGTGACACGATTTTGCCATCAGCTATCCCAAGCAAGTTGAAACAAGTTACTGGGTTTCAGTCGCAAGATTTTCCAACGTCACGACGCTCGACTGAGGTTATTATCTGCTGTAAATGCTCATTCGCAGCACCGGTCATCAACTACTTCTACGTGACTCCTGCAGCACATCACGGTGTACCCTTCGCCCAGTATTGAGTCACGTATGACATAAGCTGTGACCCCACACATCCAAGCACACAAACGACTAATTACCTGAGGGATCTCACTAAACCGATGCTGATCACTGGCCGTCTCGAAGTTTCATGCGGCGGTGAAGCTGCGGCTGCAGAAGGGTAGCCATCGCTACAGTGAAACCACACAAACGATCGGCTCTTCGCGGTCATGATAGCGATGAATGTGTTCACAAGTAGTGGACAGGCGCTTTTTGAACCGATGCGTAGGGCATCTCATAACCCACAACCTCTCGATACTATACGCTTCAATCACCGACCACTTCATACTCAAAGCTAAAACCTTAAAAGGTCAATATGTTCAAATTCGTCCAGCAAGTTGGTGCCTTTGTGGCCAAGCACAAGCAGTCCAAGGCCGAAACGCTCGCCAACAAGCAAGCGGCGAAGCCCAAGCACGGATGGCTTAGTCCAAACTTCGGTGCTTCTCCTAGCATGACTGCCAACAGCTCCAGTCGAAGCCTCAACGATTTCGCTGCGGGAGCAACAGGTAGCGCTATGTCCTCCAAAACCGACATGATTCATCAACGGCCAAACAAAAGTGAACACTTGCTGCACTACTTTGATTCTGATGGAACGACTGCACTACAGAGAGCCTCCAACCAGATCTTAGGTCCACAACACAGCTCACCAAACTTGCACCTCCTTCAAACCCATCCTTTGCCAGAGCATACATGTTGCATACAGCCTGAACTGTACATTCCCGGTCAGTGGGCTGGATTCACTGGGGTCTGTTATTGGTGTGGATGGGTCGAGCATATCAACCAAAACCATCTGAGCTGTTCTCGCTAGAGACGAGGCTTGCTCTAGATATGCGGACAAGAAGACATCACTGCTAGTACTCTTGCTCTACCTCTTGCTCTACATGAAAGGTCGAAGATCTCCATGACAACCGTATGTCTCGCGTTGTATGCTACGAGCACAGTTACAATATATGAGCCGATCAGAACTTTGAGGTTTGCTTTCTTCTCCTTAAGTCGCGTAAGCCTCTCATACTACTGCATAATCCGGCAATATGCCTGGACCGTCACTCGCCGTATCTTCAGCTCGAGCCGACCCACGTCGACACTGATTCGTCTGAAGCTAAAGTGGACAGCTGTGTCACGAAAAGCTGTCGCTAACAATTCCAGAGCGTGGCGACATGTCTTTTTGGATGCAGACCCTTAACAATGCAGGACAACAAGCGATCTAGTCACCGCGCATGCTTGCAGGTGTTCATCAAGAGCAGCCCACCGACCAGGGTACAACACGAAGGGGTCTCCACGTGGCATGTCCTTGACCAGATCCCTGAGGACGTTGTTGACGCTTTTCCAGGTCGAGCAACAGAGATGCCTAGACTCGCTCAAGGTTAGCGAGATGGCCAACAGACATCCGTGTTATTCAGAATTTGGTGTCGATTTCCTGACGCAGAATCTTCACAGTCATGCTTCCATTGCCATAGCATCTTTGGCGAGGGGCCTTTGTCACCATGAAAGCACTCGTTTTGCTAGTCGCTGAGACATTCGCGTCACTTCGGTCGCTGTGTAAACGAGCCACATCACGATCGAAGTCATTTGTACTTGAGCTATTGCTTTCCGGAGGTCTGCGTCCTGGTAATCCTTCGCGCAGGATGATGCTCGAAAAACACGAGTACCAAAAACGGTCGTGGCGCCAGTGGCGCCTTCTTGAAACAAGCCATTGCGTAAATGCCCGGTGCAAATACGTTCGGTCCCACTTTCGAGTCGCAACTTAGCGCGTACTTTCGTTGAGCCGAGACGTCCACCCTCGAATCCCCCTGCACCACATCCTTGAAGGTGCCTGATTAGAGGAAGTGCTACTATCGCCTCTTTTGACTATTCGCCATAGCCGAATTTGCAGCCTATGAAAGACCATGAGTCTTCGACGGAAGAACGATAGACACGATCGATCAACCATCATAGCGGCAAATATCTGAAACTGCTTCTACCCCGTGCGCTCTCTCTTCCAGACGATCATGTTCTACCCTTGTCGGCTGCCCAGTCGAAACTATCTTGACACTGATATAGTCCGAAAGGTAAGATGGGCGAAACACAGCGTAATGTGTTCGTCTCTCAGAAGAACGCTCTTTACAGCGGCTTCCCCCGCACGTCGCGTCTCTGCCAGACAGCGACAAGCACAGAATGAAGTTCATCCTCGGCATTCTCGAGCTGGTCTTCATCCGACTCGCTCGCACCCAGGATATATTGACAATACTTGGTGAACAAGATGGGGTTTCGCAGTTCACAGACATTCTCTCTCAATATACAGACCTTGTCAAGTACCTCAACGACGGCGTACATGTAAGTCTGTGTAAGCCGATCTTCGCAGATCACAAGACTGACCCTGATCGAGACGTTGCTAGTACCGACAGACTCCGCGGTTGCGCAAGCCAAATTGTCCAGGCCTGATGTCTTTGCTGATAGTTCGAGCACACGCGCCTTGGTTGAGTATCACATCCTGAAGGACACCCACCCATCTGCGACCTTCTCAAACGCATCGCAGCTAGTGCCTACTCTTCTGACGAATACATCGTACACCAATGTCACTGGTGGCCAGAGGGTTGAGCTGCTCGAGAGAAACGGACGACCCGTCTTTCGCTCCGCCGTCCAAGCAGAATCCAGAATATCACATGGAGATGTCCTCTATGTTGGTGGAGTTGTTCATGTCATCGATTCAGTTCTCCAGATCCCTTTGTCTTTTCCAAGCACAATCACAAAAGCGAGACTCACATATCTCGTAACTCTATTCAACAGAGGCAATTGGCTTACGCCTACAAGTATCGCGTACAAGATAGCGGTCGAAACACCAGACCTGACGATATTAGGGCCGAACAATGAGAACTATGGTGCCGACTTTAGGGGGTGGGATGGTCTTACCCAGGACCAGCTCGACCGGATATTTGCTTACCATGCTCTGCCGGAAGTCGTCTACACGACGAGCATGAGAAATAGTTCACAGTTTCCGACTAAGGCCGGCGTTACGGTCACCGCATGGGCTTATGACGAAGGTACCTCCAAATCTGCAATTTTCTTCAACGATGCGCTTCTTACTGGGACCAACTTTATAACTTCCAACGGCGTGTTTCAAGTCATCGACAAGCCATTGAATCCCACTCATTCGACAGCCATACCGAGCAAGATCGATGTTAACAACGCGCTAGGCTTGCCGGCTCGAGCAACAGGTAAACGCATAACGGCAGCTGCCGTAGTCGGTATCGTGATTGGCATCCTTGCCGTTCTAGTCACATTAGGTCTTGTATTCGCACTTCGCGGGCGAGTGCGCAAGAGGAGAGCACAAAGAGCACCGGTCCGCAGCGGCGCTATATCCAGCTCGACGTACCAGCCAATGCCGCCTAAGTACCATGAAGTAATGGATGACAGCCGGCTACCAACACAGCGGGTTCCGATCCATCCGGCAAGGAGAAACGCTCCTCTTCCAGCACGACCAGATTCAATCGCCCGAAATGTCGCCTCGGCCCGCGGCGCACTCTGGCCCGGCAGGCCGCCACAGAATAGCGTTCTCGAGCTCGACGCAAAAGACTATCCTGTCGACGGCAACGAACTAGGCAGTAGTGAGGAGTCGAACACCACTCAAAACAGATCAATGAATGATGGCCGTACTGCCGCGGCCAAATCGCAGATGAGTGGGGCGCCAGCTCGACCGCCACGGACACCGCCCGAACTCGACGGGGTACACAGGAGTCGAAAGGGAAGCCCAGATGTACGCAGCCATGTCTCGATCACGTTCCGTGGAGAGCCACCGCGACACATTGGGTTCCAGGTACGGTATTGATTTGAGTCGTTTTACAGTGCCTTGCACGTGATTTACTCTCTTTGAACGATTTACGATTCTCATTGCCTGCGTTCTGTTCTAATCGTCTGGAGCTGCATCGAGCGGCAGGAGGCCATACCGCCATGCTGTAACACGAGGATTGCTGTATACTATACCATATCATACCATCCTATACCACGCATGATTAGAAACAATCCCCTGAAGCAAGGGCACTGCTCCGTATGGTGTCGAAGTCTCGGCCTCACTGCGTCTGTTCTGTTTGTCCGCTTGACTTCTTGCCGTTCAAGGAAGTCTGTTCTGTCTCGCCCTGTCCTGCCGAATTGACAAACAAGGATTCACGTTGTTCCGTACTACCAGTATGTGCGTTACGATGCTGTCGTCCCCACTCTGACGGCTTCATCGATCCCGAACAGATGTTGGAGTCCTACACGAATACATGAACGAGATGCATGGTTGTAGTCGAAGCTGATCTTGAATTACCCTACCATACAAGGAGGTACCCGGCTGCTGCATTGGTGATGCGGCGAGGATCTTGACATTCGCGCGCATAGCTGGAATTGTAACTGCAAATGAACTCTATCATGATTGCATCACTTTGGGTGAAAATCCCGGTGTGCTCTTTTCTAAGGGTGTTCTGATTTCAGATCGCTCTTCTATTTCCCCGCCAATCGCTCTATCTTTATCTCGTCATGCTTCATATGTCTAACACAGAATACTTTTTATGTCGCTCGCTTGCGTGGTATCATAATCCTTGTGTATGTATGGAGTCATCACATCTGGGACTTGCCACTCACACTTCCTTCCCTTGGAATGGGTATAGACCTACTTCAGCTTACGTGGCAGTTCCCTGGACTCCGTTCAAGGTTGCCCTCATCGCGTTCTCAGCACGTCCACCGAGCTCGGCCTTGCCACCAGTCATTCGTCGTGCGGTGGCAACGTTCTTTGCCTCGGGTGTCTCTTTCGCAAAAATTTGTGCTCCGTCGACGAGTCTCCGCTCGCTGTTGACACGACCGTTGACGAAATCAGGGTAGTTGAGCGTCAACTCTACTGAGCCGTTGACGATGCTGTCGACTGCTTCCACACCTAACATGAACGAATGGTCCTGGTTACCGACCTCGTATTTCCACGAGCCAAATCGACCTCTACTGTAGATTCCCTTCTCCTGAAGGTATGGTAGGATCTTCTTTAGTGCACCGTCACGCTCCAGCGACGGGGTTGGGTATCCGTGGTCGAACTTTCGGGCATAAGTAGAAACAATTTCATCTTCAGGCTTGAGCATGTCAGTGTTGACAAGACCCTGAATGCAGTCCTTGAGTAGGTTCTCTTCGTCAACAGGCTTCTTCGTCGATTGAGAGACTTCCAACATGATAGACCAATAGGGTCCAGCTTTAGCTTCTGTGCTCGACGGACTTGAGCCGTTGGCGAGCTGTGTCGTTGGCAGCTTGACGTCGTCTTGTGGTTGGTTGTACGGTGAGTAGTTGGAGAAAATGGTGGCTCTGTAGAAGGGGCAGTTGTCTTCGGGGAAATATAGCCAGCATTTGTCGCCGATTCTCTCTGGTCGAGATCCTCTGACACCGACACCAATAACGTGCGTGCTGCTGTAGTACAGCTCCTTGCACCATCCTTCTAGTTGCTCATCGCCCATTCGCTCCGCAAGCTGGTCTACGCTCATGGTGTTGATGAAACGCTTGTAAGCGATGATGGTGCCGTCCTCCATGAGGACTTCCTTGCGGTCAGCGTTGACGGCCTTGATCGCACCTTGCTTGTTGAACCGCTTCTTCTCGTCCGGCAACGTCTTCGCAACGGCGGTCCAGATACCACCAGTTCCGTCCCGAGCTGGGAATCGGAAAGTTGCGTTAGGACCCCAGTTGCCGGCCGTCTTCCCCTGGATGACATTGCTTGTGACAAGCTTGACGTTAGGGGCGGCGACACGCTCACCGAGCCATTGACATTGCATGTCTGTCGTGGGAACAGCCCAGACCTTGTAGTTGTAGGGACGCATGAAGGCATCAGCAATGCCAACACCAGTGTTTCGCAAGATCCACTCATCGAAGTCTTTCGGCTTGGTGTTGCTAACTCTTGCTTCCATGGCTGCGTCTATGAGACCCTCAATGAACCGCACTTGGTCATCCTTGGGGCACATCGAGATGTTGTTTTGGAATGGGTATGGAACCCACTCGCCCTTGTATCGGACGTAGGAGATTCTCTGATGGGTATACCAATCGTCCACCTTGGGCAGCGCCTCGTCGATGCAATCGTCAAAGTATTTGTAGTGGGAGAAGATGACATGCCTGCAAGTTTTAGCTACCCACACGTTCACGGACGATTGATTCATGACTTACCCTCCAACATCGTACAGGAAGCCCTCGGGTGTCGTGTCTGTACCAGCCAGACCTCCTGCCTTAGCGTCGCAATCAACGATCAGCCACGAAGGGCCATTCTGAAGCCAAGTCAGCTAGGGTCCGAGGCATTTAGATTTAGACGACTTACCAATTGATTGAGTCGCTTTGCGGCACCGAGACCTGTCTACATGATCTGTCAGTGACGCCCCGAGAAGTTGAACACCTGTCACGGTTGCTGACACCGACTAGGCGGGTGATCTTGCTAAAACACATGGCATTGTGGAGGTGTTGAAGTCTGTGCTTACCGGTCCCATACCGCAGACGAGGACATCAACCTCGACTCTAGACATCGTTGACTTGCGCGACATTGTGTCTATAGTTCAGGTGCAGAAGAAGAAGTTCGGCGGCCTTAGAAAAAGCGGTATTGAGTACTTTCTCGCTACCAATAAAACGGCAGGAGCGGTCTCGAAACTGACAAGTGGGCGCAACTCCCAATTGTGTAACCAAGCACAAGCAGACCGCGTACAAAAAGTGTAGTAGTATGATAGCGTAGGGTACAGTAATAGTCAAACTACAGCACAAAATTGTTGATTGTTTCTCTAGTCACGACGAGTACTCCCGCACGCTTCTGCGCCCGCCACAATGGTCGCAGTTGATATGTCGCCCCAAGCTTGGCTGACAAGGGTCTGCAAAGTCCCCATTTTGCTGGTCTGAAACCTCGAATTTGACCTTTCCGCAGAAGTGAATCCAGAAGCAACTCCTCCCGCTTTGGGCAAGCAGAGGCATCGAGATTGCACGTCGATAGAAGCTTGATTCAAGCACTGACCTGTGAAACTCTGGGTGGCCACCGACAACAACCCTCCACATTTCAGATCACAGCCGGGCGTCTTGTCCACTTCGTGCCTGGCACAACGATCCGGCCCCGTTGAAGTGGGCTTCAGAACAGCATCTGGGCGCTCAAGGTCGCGCTTTTTGACAAAATGTTGAGCTTGATGTTCTTCTTTGCAATACTATGAGAGGTTTGCAAAGGGCACTGGCGGAATGGCTTGCCATTCGCGCTTTGCCTTCAAAAGTACCTCGCTTCCATGAGGCATAAAGATTTGCCTTGGTGATTGTGGTCCAGTGGGCATCAACGGTCGACGCTACGTTGATCTACATGAGGAACATGGTGACGTCTATCAATCAGCGGATCGTGTTAAACATCTATGAAACAACCAGGAATGTGTACTCGTAATTGTCCTGGTGAGTATCCTGGCGGTCCGGCATAGTCCACCATGATTGACTCGAGATACGAAGTTCACTACGTTTCGCTGCCGGGTAAATCACAAAAGAGAACAGGTAGGGTGATCCAATATGAGAGAAGACAAGCAGGTATCCGATGTACTGCCCTCCTAATAATGCGATATATCTCTCGCTGCCTGTTACAAAGGTGCGTACCATGCAAGACTGCCAGAGAAACTCATATGCTCGCTCCCTGCTCCGCCCGTCTCTTGGTGTAGTTCACCTACAAATTTGTGTGCCTTAGTCGCTCGGTCGCTGCACAGTTCCTGCATCCACTAATTGAGAAGCAAGAAGCTTTGCTCCCCGGTCGGTGCGACATGACGTGACGGCTCGATGCACTCTACCTGATACTCGGTGCCCTTAGGAGCGCAAGGCACTTCTACACACCTTGAGGCAGCTCACGAAGTTCCCGCACTGTCTGTGCAGAGGCGTGTGCAATGTGTGAAGTATTCGAGGAGGCAGCAACAACTCTTTAACAGCGAATGCCGCATCTGTTTTCCCTATATGACCGAACAGAGCTGCCGTCCCCAGTCTTTGACCTCTTGAAGTCTGATCCTCGTTACAAAGTAATGTGTAGATAAACCCTAGCATGAGGCGTGGCTGGTAGAGATAACATCTCGCATGGTCGGCAACACTAGACTGAGAAGTGGACAGTCCTAGGGGTTGCCACACAATAGTCCGTTTCTAACGGAGACCATCATTCGACGCGCAATGAGATCCACTAAGCGGAATAGCATATCAAATCAGCTCTCTGTCTGGTGGCATGCCTTCCGCCTCCGTGCAAGAAGACCGTCCGAGTTTGTCCAGAAGGGCTGGAAAGGAGAGTATCTCTTGCGTCGTCAAGCGCTGTGGAGTGCCCGAGTCCATCATGCTTTCCTAAACTTAGTTTATCAACTTTCTGTTGGTGTTGTCACTTTTTTTGTTTTGGTTGAAGGTTCAGCTCCCTGCTCTCCAACTTTCTTGGTCTTGCGACTGCGCTCAGCCCTTGCTGTACGTTAGCTTCCACCTTGCTCGTTTCATGGTTTTTTGATTGCCATTGTCACCACACTGTTGCAATCACGTATCTTCGCAAGGCCGCGGCCGTTCACCTTACAACAATTCTTTCGAGAACAAGTCAACCCAGTCATCATGGTAGATTCATCTGAGAAGCAAAGACGTAGTGGCGAGTCGCCTCGCTCAGCTGAGCCATCTACGCTGCCTACCACCAATGCTGTCGAGAAATCGGAGCCGCCGCAGTCGTCGCTGCACCCGGCCTTTTATGTAGTGTAGGTCTACGCTGGAACTTGGGAAAAGGGCACAGTCTGACAATCTCAGGGCATGGATCGGGTTCAGTGGTGGTGTCATTCTGTTCAACAAGTATCTACTAGATACTATGGGCTTCAGTGAGTCTCTAGTCTTAGGGAACTGTGCGCTCGGAGCTAACAAATTGAACAGGATTTCGTACGACAATCCCCTACCTCGCTGCGATGACTGCTAATCCACCATAGCGATTGTTCTCACAACTTGGCACATGGTCTTCGCAACGTTTATGACCCAAGTCTTGAGTCGGACGACAACATTGATTGACGGGCGGAAAACTGTCAAAATGACCGGCAAGGTCTACCTTCGAGCCATCCTCCCAATCGGTTTCTTTTTCTCCTTAAGCTTGATCTGCGGCAACAAGGCATACCTCTACCTTTCGGTGGCTTTCATTCAAATGTTGAAGGCCACTATGCCCGTCGCGGTCCTCATCACTTCTTGGTCTTTGGCAGTGGCGCCCATCAATCTCAAGCAGCTAGGAAACGTTTCTTTTATCGTCATTGGTGTGGTCATCGCCTCCATTGGTGAGATCAAGTTCGACCTCACAGGTTTCCTCTGGCAAGCAGGTGGCATCAGCTTCGAAGCCACAAGACTGGTCATGGTCCAACGACTTTTGAGCTCAGCAGAGTACAAGATGGATCCTCTTACCAGTTTGGTAGGTCAAGAAGTTTCCTCAAGGCTGACCAATACTGACATGCTGTAGTACTATTTTGCCCCAGTTTGTGCCTTGATGAATGGTGTTGTGGCTCTCTTGACTGAGGTACCCACAATGACTATGCAAAACGTTTACGATGTCGGATACGTTGTACTCGTTGCGAACGCTCTGGTCGCGTTCATGTTGAACGTCTCTGTGGTTTTCCTGGTATGTTCACTCACGAGCGATATCGCAACCTGTGTACTAATGTGTGCCAGATTGGAAAGACATCTTCTCTCGTCCTCACCCTCTGCGGTGTCCTCAAAGACATCCTCCTCGTGGCTGCCAGTATGATGATCTGGGGTACACCTGTGTCCGGAACACAGTTCTTTGGCTACAGTATCGCACTTGGTGGCTTGATGTATTACAAGCTTGGGGCCGATCAGCTCAAGCAATATATTGGACAGGCAGGACGATCCTGGCAAGAGTTTGGTCAGAACAAGCCAGCTACCCGCAAGACTCTTGTCTTCGGTCTTATTTTATTCGTCATGTTCGTCCTCCTTGGCGGCCTAGCACCAACCTACGCGCCCGAGCAAACCGGCAAGCTCCGAGACTACTTGGGATTCAACACGGGTGGTGTTGTCAACGCCCACCCGTAGGCCGCTCAATTGATAGCATCTACTTGAACACGAACAAGGACCGTGGGGGACAGCATCGGCGAATGTTTGTATCATTTGTACTCTAGACCACTGCATTTCGTTTATATTGGCGTCAGGATAATGACAGCATATGTCGCAATGCATACCAAGCAAATTCAAAAGCAATATGATCATGGTTCGTCTCACAGAGCAAGCACAAAGTCTGGCTTAGCTCGGTTTGTTGCTGCCACGAATCTACCTTCAGAGGCGGTGCGTGCTTTGGCCGAGGAGAGAGTAATGTGAAAGGCTAGGCTCGATAAAGGAAGGTACAACAGTCCTGGTTCTCGGCAATGGCGTCGCCTCGGAAAAGCTTGGATGCCGATTTAGAATCCAGTAAAGCTGGAGATGTGGAGGAAGCTGTCTTGTGTCCCTCGAATCATAAACCTCTCGGCCTCTTTTGTACAACCTGGCTGCTAATGCATGAAAGCGTCGTGACAACCACCCAATCGTTATCCTTCGATCGACATCAAGAACCCTTGGTTCCTGGTTCGAGAGCTCCGCTTACCATGCGCCATTCTTCCACTGCACCCTGTGCCCTGTCATCCTGCTGTTGGATGTCTTCAGATTTCAGTCTGGCCTCACCTCAGTTCTTTTCCTTCCTTCCCGTCATCCATGCCCCATCCTGAGCTCAGCTGTATGTGTTCCTCACTTCGCTGACATCCATCCAACCCGACGTCTTACAGCAACCTTCAGCGCATGTCTTGTTGACAACTACGCATCTTTCGTTCAGCCTTAGCAACGTCCGCATTACCTAGCCTCCAGCTATGTTTGACGATACGCCCTTTATGATGGACTCAGCTGTCGCTCCTTCGCCAATCTCGAACACAAACTATTCAACCTCATGGACGCCCAGTGGTAGTATGACCCCGGTATCAACCAACATATCGCGCAAGCGGTCTAGAGACGAAACCGCGTTCGAGGCTGCTGAAGCAGAGAACCAATATATGGCTGTCAATCCTCCGGAGCCGATACCTGAAGAGCCTATCTATGGTGAAGGTATGGTGCTACTAGATCCTCAAACTGGCAGAGCTCTGGTAGCAGAATCACAGACTGGGACGTGGTATGAAGACAAGGTTGAGGAAGAGGCACTGGTCAAACAAGCGGCGGCGACGGCTCGGCCGAAGATGCCAGTGGGTAGGAAATCCGTACGTCTATCTCAGTCCTCAATCAGAGCAGCACTCGATATGCCGAATCTGAGCACACACGCTCCAGCGAGCCCACCCAAGTCAACACCGACCGCCGAGGTCGATGAAGCGACAGTCGCTCTGGGCATTGGCTGGTCAAAAATGAGCTCAGAAGACCCAGATCTGCAGGCCGCTGCAAGAGGATGGGCACGATATCTAGAGGTACACTACTCGCGTCACATACATAGCGCCGAGATCCTGCTCAAGAACAGAACGATGGATGCATACCTTGTTGGTTGTCAAGAAGGCTTTTTTCTGTTTGCAGAAGATCTACTACGTGGCCAGCTCGTGAGTAGAACATGGGATGGTGCGCTAAACAACCTACGAGCACAGCCTATACGATTCGAGGGTACTGAAGTCCTTCAGGCTGAGAGAACTCCCGGACCTGAACCCGATGCGCTCAACAAGAATGTCATGAATGGTTGGAGGGACTGGGATCGACTTAATGGCCAAGCAAACGCGGAAAGCGTGACGTCGCACCGGCCACCGGTCGCTTCTGGGGGGATGGAACTTGACTGATCTCTGTATTGCATTTAACTGGCGTTTGGCTCATTCTGGCGGCCGTTTCCATGAATTAGCTGGCAGGTATGCAATGCCAACACACAAGGCACGCGTGTTTCCGGCGAGGCAAACACGCAGTCCCAAAAAGCGTTTCTGTACTATAGACTACCTACAGGTTTCTCGTCCGTTTATCAGTTGCCTGGTCGGCTCTGACATATCGCAACCAGATAGACCGCATTCACAACTGTCACAACTTGAACTAGCACATGCGTTCTCCCAGCGCTCGTGAAATGCCAGCCACTTCCGTCACCAGTCTTTGGTCGATATCTTTGCACTGTTTGTTACGTTTGGTGTGTTTTCTTGTTCGACTATCAGTTCCACATCTCCGATTCCGTCTGTGGCAATCCTTCATGTCTCGACTTCTACGCTGATAAGTCTGGTAGGGCGAGAATCTACGAATGATCCTCCAGAAACCCAGGCAAGTTTGTTGCTGTTTTCTCCGTGCTATGACCGTGCTCAGGCTTGAGCTCTAGTCATCTGCTGCAAAGCAGCGGTGACATGTTTGTCGGAGAGTATGATGCTTCTCACTCCAATCGTCCAGAACCACTCGAGCCAACCCCGCAGTCTGAAACATATCTACTACAATGGACCGAGCCTGTCAGAGATGTCTATGATGTTGTCAAAAGATGTTCTGCCCTGTATTGAATGCCTTTTCAAGCTTTCTTATCTACGTCTATGTAACAAGTTTAATACAGCCACGCAATTCACTACTAACGTCGCAGTGAGAGTTGGTCCAATTCAGTCAGAAGATGGAAGGTACCTGTCTATGCAAAGCCGTGGCCGTCAAGGTTAATGACGGCAACCTCTTTGGCGATCAAAGACGCGGCCACATCTGCCATTGTAACTCAGCCCCTCGTCAGAGCTTCGCACCATAGTTTAGCAACTGATGGCGTTAGGCAAGAATTGCCGCAAGGTGGCAGGTGGTATCTTCGGCACAAATTTGACCATCGAAGAGGGGAAAGTCGAGTTCCCCAAGGGCAAAGATAACATCAGACGATATGATGATCCGGAGACCACCAGTGGGACACCTGTACAGCGGTACTTCTGTCAGACTTGTGGGGTGTAAGCGCGCGTTGTTGTTAATAGGAGGGACTGGCTAACTTCATTTAGACCAATCATGAGCATGACACCACTCTTCAAAGGGAAGATCATTCTGAAGCTGGGTCTGGTACGACAACATATGGCCCTTAGGAAGCTATACTGACACCGGACAGTACGAGAAGCTGCCCACACCAGAGTGGGAGTCCTTCGCTTCTCAGAGACAGACGTGGGAGGTGCCTTATGAGGATACTATGCAATACAGCACCAAGAGTATGGGCGACAAAGTTCCAGGGTCTGCTGAGAAGGCCGGACCCGCTAGGAACTGAGGCGAGAAAGCGAACAAGCTTGAGTTCCACGGTAAAGACCTATGCTCCGAGGAATCAGGCCTTTTCGTACTTAAGATACCGTCGCCCTGGCACACCGTGCCAAGATATATGCAAGAACAGTTATTTACGCAGATTTATCCCAAGGCTTCCTTCCAGAATAGAGTACAAACACTAGTCCTACAGTCATGTTGTATTGCAGTCAGATTGGCATCGAGCTTCAATTTCTGAACAGGCCGTACATTAGCATATAAGGTATGGAAACGTCCTCGCGGGTACTCGTCAAACCAATTTGAGGTTGATCAGCGACGCATTCTCTGGTAGAGCAAGTCCACCTGAGCCCGAATGTGGATGATGTAATCTTGGCTACCGATAACTAATCGGTTGGCGGTACACACGCCATTCGGAACAGCAGGAACATCTGCATACAGTACTCTACACGACTAGAAACCCCTTTGCAGACGAGATGATTGTACTTGGGAGGCAGAGGAGAGTTATTGGCGCTGTCCCAGCAGACGAAACCCACCAAGCGCGCAGGCCAGCAGGCAAGTTCGAATTTTGCCCAACTTTTGGCAATGCAGGAACGACCTTCGCCGGCTGGTGCCACCGTCTTCCCATTCGCTACTGTCCTCGACTTACCCTGAAAAGCTCCCGTCGCAGTTAGCGCGGGCAGGGATACGGAGCAGAAAAAGGTGGAGATGTTCAACAAATATTCAAGATTGCGTCGCAGAGCGACGAAGATCAGTGAATACTGCGACGAGAGTAAATAGTGGTCAACGCCGGTTGTTGAAGGCTGTTGTTTGACTTTTAGATACTTGTACCCCTTAGAATTCCACAGTCCAAACCAATTCCCTGCATTCTTGTGAACAAACTCACCGCCGCTTGTGGTTTCTAGCTCAGCAGAACGATTAACCACATCACTCACCGCCTCCATCGTCCTACTCATACAGCGCTTGAACAAGAACAGTGCATAAGACTGAACGGTTCTCCTCAAGAACACTTTTGCTTTCTTACCTGACCAACCAGCCATCCAAGATGTCTTCTCGACCACAAAACGTCGGCATCAAGGCCATCGAAATCTACTTCCCACCGCAAGTAAGTTGTGTCGACGAATATGGCCTGTGAATCAGTACCTGACAGCGAGGCAGTGCGTTGAGCAATCAGAGCTCGAGAAATTTGACGGCGTGGCCGCCGGCAAATATACAATCGGTCTCGGCCAGACACGAATGAGCTTCTGCGACGATCGAGAAGACATCTACTCCCTAGCCCTCACGACCTTGTCCTCCCTGTTCCAGAAATACAACATTGACCCCAATGCGGTGGGCAGACTGGAAGTCGGAACGGAGACTATGCTTGACAAGAGCAAATCAGTGAAGAGTGTGCTTATGCAACTGTTCGAAAAGTCCGGAAACTTCGACGTGGAGGGTGTTGACTGTATCAACGCTTGCTACGGTGGCACAAATGCAGTCTTCAACTCTGTCAACTGGATCGAGTCTTCTGCTTGGGACGGTCGTGACGCAGTCGTGGTAGCAGGTGACATCGCGCTATACAAGAAGGGCAATGCTCGTCCTACAGGCGGTGCAGGTTGTGTCGCTATGCTCATTGGACCAGATGCTCCTCTTGCGTTTGAGCCAGGTCTACGAGGTTCCTACATCACACACGCATACGACTTTTACAAGCCAGATCTGACAAGTGAATACCCTTACGTCGATGGTCAATTTTCTCTGAAATGCTACACTGAGGCAGTGGACCAGTGCTACAAGGCATACAACGCGCGGGAGCAGAAGATCAAGTCACGAGCCAATGGTCACGCCAACGGCACCAACGGCGCACATGCTGAGGATGAGAAGACACCCATTGACAGATTTGACTACATGGCCTTCCATGCACCGACCTGCAAACTGGTCAGCAAGTCCTATGCGCGAATGCTGTACAACGACTTCCTGGCCGACCCTCAGAACCCAGCGTTCAAGGACGTCGCGCCAGAGTTGAAGGACGTCGAGTACCAAGCTTCTTTGACAGACAAGAACGTCGAGAAGACCTTCATGGCTCTCACCAAGAAGAGGTTTGCACAAAGAGTGCAGCCAGCCATTCAAGTCGCTACAATGTGCGGTAACATGTACTGTGGCAGTGTATACGGCGGTATCGTTGGCCTGCTCAGCAACGTAGCACCCCAAGACATTTCCGGCAAGAGACTCGGCATCTTCAGCTACGGTAGCGGTCTTGCTAGCTCCTTGTTCAGCATGAAGGTGGTTGGCGACACATCTGAAATGCGCGAGAAGCTCGACTTGCAAACAAGACTTGACCAGAGAAACATTGTGGCCCCGGAGGTCTACGATGAGATGTGTCTATTGAGAGAGAAGGCACATCTGAAGAAAGACTTCAAGCCTGTGGGCAGCACGGAGAAACTGCTGCCTGGGACGTACTATCTGACGGAAGTTGATGACATGTTCCGCAGAAAGTACGAGATCAAGGCTTGAGTATGGCTGATCCTTGATGGTTCTGACTGTTAGTTTCTAATTCTTGAATGGCCAACAGGCGGGCGTCGGTAGCACCATGCTGTGATGCAGGTGCTGGATTGTACATATCAGATTCAAAACAACATTTTTGTCCCAAAGCAGTCAGATTCATGGCCTATCCTCTGCGTACTTGTTCTCATGCGTACTCGAGTATTAGGGGTCTCGTGTCGATGCATGCTGTCATCGGGGCTGCATTGCTGGCACGAGCAACGGAGCGGTCAGTCAACGTTGGCCGCTGGGAACCCTCTCTTTCACGCTCGCGAGAGCAGATATGAAACGTGGTGCTTGGGCCGAGCAGGTCGCTTAGTACTTTAGACCTGCAGCGCTTGCATAAAGTCCGACCTAGTCTATGCAGCCAACAGTCTCCCGTAATTCTCGGATAATAGGTGGTTGGTGTGCGATTCTGTATTTCCACAGCGACTGGCGTACAGTACACTCGTGATTTGGCGTGTGCGGGTCTCCCAAGCGTGTTCTTGAGCGTGTGCTAGACGTGGAAGCGTGTTCGTGCTTTTGACTGGCTCAAGCCTGGTCGCCAAATGCTTCTTCCAATCATTGTGCAGCAACGGTATCTCGACCTCTGTCTGTCCCGCAACCGTCGCGCTTGCCTTTGCTCAATCTGCGACTCGCGCCTCTGACAGCCGCACGCGCCCAGCATTGATCTCAATCAAAGCCATGAATAGCAATTCAGCGGTTCTTGATACGATCTTTCATCATACAGGCGGCAAATATCGGAAAATGGAACACATGAGATTGCGACCTGTGAGGCTGTGCAACTCTGACGCAAAATGCTTGCTGCCGAAGACGTCGCAACTCTCTCTCATCGGCGACGCGCCAGAGCAGGAACGTCTATTTTGAACTGCTTGGCTCCGCGGTGGAAGAGCGCGGTCAATTCCAACTCGACCGAGACGTGGCGCGAAGCAGACTCGAGTATGACTGCCGTCCGCCCCGCCATGAATGAGCGCGGATTCCAACGTGTTTACCTCGACCATGCTGCAAGTCATCCATTCTGAAACGAGCCCAAAGGTCTTCATGTCGTTGGCCCACGTTGCTCGCTCGAACATTAATACTCCATGATGCTGCTCTTTCGAAGCTTCTGAACCTTCCGTTCTCCAGGTCTGTTCAGTCTTCTATTCCAAGTCTTTCTTTTGTCCTTCATATCTCTGCTCCAATCAAGAGAAGCTGGACTTCTTGCCTTAATACTTCAGCAGCAATGTCGTTGACACCATATACCTTCAGGCCTTTGACGCCTCCAGAGGTAGATCATGATGCTGGACAGCACACGAATCACATGAGGAATGTCTCCGCTTCATCTTACTTCAGAAGCACATCACCGGAGTCACTTAGATCTACACCGGACCGAGCAATTTACCGGCAGCATGGCCCAACGCTGCTCCCAAAGATTCGAACACAGGACAACAACTTACAACCTTCTGCTGGTCAGATGACTAAAGGACACAAGAGAACAGTCTCTAACATCAGTAACGCCTCAACATACAACAATGTTCGTCCACCTATTTATAGGTGCGCTACCGAGCCTGTGCATGACAGCAGTAGTTTGATGTCACCCGTGTCCATGGCATCACAGTCTCGAGCAAGCTCGGTAGCTCCATTCCTCTCCAACTCGTCCCGAGGGCATTCAAGGGTAGTGTCGTCGTCCAGTGTGGATGATACTATGCTGAACAAATTCGGCTATCCGACCTATCGACAGCTACCTGTATATGTCACACAGGCCCATCAAGAACAATCAGCTCCGCTCTATGCGGAAACATTCCTTCCCTCCCAGCAAATGCCATTCCTGGACCCGCCGACCATCAACGTCGATGGCAGCTGGGATCTGCCTATTGACCTTGATGCAATATCAAGACCTACCTCAATCAGCCCACCACCATCACTGGAGCAATCGCACATGTCAGCGATCCCTGTGATGCAAGAAGCAGCTTCATATGCCGTACAGGAAGGTCCTGTCCTTGCCGGCACAACCAGTCTGATGAACTACCTCACACAGCCAACACAGCCAGTCAACCTCGTTCGCAACCTGACCTACACCACTGGCCGAGGTCTTGCTTCATATTTCTGGTGGGATGTTCGAAACCTTCGACCATGGACTTCTTTCTCGCTTGACACAATG
>Ga0066648_10000669_pt1 | contig 21746 bp, 24 predicted proteins | sample CryGeyCG12114_NA_FD_59537 | JGI IMG/M metagenome (GOLD analysis project Ga0066648, IMG submission 59537) | Groundwater microbial communities from aquifer - Crystal Geyser CG19_WC_8/21/14_NA | ecosystem: Environmental > Aquatic > Deep subsurface > Groundwater | place: USA: Utah: Grand County... | reverse complement strand
AATTTACATTTGGAAACTCTAACTAACCCTGGCACTAAAAAACGGGGAGCTTACACTTGTATCAAACCTCTTCCAATTGAATGTCAAATGACTGCTGAATAAGATACATTGCATAGTCCAAGTCACTAACTTGGGTAACACCGAATTCTACATTTCCATTACCCCATCGGCCGAGGTCAGTGATGTCCTTGCAAATACATTGAGGATCAATGATGTCGTCGAAATCCATATTTAATGATAAGCGCAACCGTGCTTTTTGCGGGACTATGTCTACAAAGTTGGTTGTCGACTTAAAAGCTATGTAGAGCTTTTTGTATTCTTCCTTTACGGAGGAGTCGATATTCAAAATGCGCTTACGTAGCCCCTCGTACACTGATAACAAATCTCCCTTAAGATGTTCATAATTCTCAATGCCGTATTGACTTGAAACGTGTTCCTCTTCGTTCTTGTAAACAGAAAGCTCTTCATCAGACAAAGAAGGACTATACCAAACTTGTACTGCTTTTTCGGCTATTTTTTCCGCTCTCCCAACAATTTGTTCTTCACTCCATATATCGACCGTTCTTAGGTAGTCGTTCAATCTAATCGGACTATGGTCGAAGCCGCCCTCAGCACTCTTCTTTGAAGGAAATGGGTTGTCGCTTAGCTCAGAATTATATCCAGTCAGCGTAAGGTTACCAATTGTGTGAAGATACTTTTCCTGCACTTCCTTCCAGTTTGCACCAAGCATATTCCTCCAAGCAGCCGACAGGTTGGGGTTTTGCGGCATTATATGTTCGATCGTGTATTCATCAATCGGAACAGGTTCCTTACGATTGAAGTTTTCTAATTTGCTGAGCATGTAGTTCCGTGTGCGGAAGTTGTAGACATCTTTCGTTTTGAAGGCAGTGACGAACTCTACGTCAGAAGGAAAACGTTTGTAGCTTTCTAAAGTTTGAAATGCTGCCTTAACGCTTTGCAAATAACTTTCTGGCTTTACGCTTCGATAAAGGGTTAGGAATGTTTTGTTCAAACTATTTGTCGGTACACCACAAATGGCACGACGAAATACATAGTTTTCCGTTAGTGACAAAATTTCAATGAAGTCCCCTAAAGAAATCTTTCCAGTAGAGTAGTCGTTAAACACTGGAAGGAGGAATGGGTAGCTTACAGCTACTTGAAGTTTAGAAAGATTTTGAAATGATCTCTTTAGTCTTGAATCTTCAACTGTGTGAAGCACCATGTTAGCGTAGTAGCCAGAGAAATTGTAGATATCTTCAACTAAGGCCGAAATATCTCCAGGTGCCTTTCCGCTCTGTACATAGTTTTTGAATGAGTCATAAACTCGGTCGATGTTGGGTATAATGCCAGTTTTAACCGAAAGGAAATCCCGCATGAACTTATCAAATATTGAAGCGTACTCGTTGCCATAGCTGGATTTCATCGGATGCCAAAACCGTTCGTACAAATCCGTCTGAACCTCTACCTTTTGACCCATGAGAATATAATTCCTGATTAGGTCCGCCTGGGAGAGCCGTAGCCCTGTGGAATTGAGGCTTTCAAATATAAGTTGCGGATTGTCCTTATCCCTTTCAAGTGCGACATCGACTACGAAGAGACGCTGTATTCCGGAATAAATAGTTGCCGCATTTTCGGCATTTATCTGATCCTGGAAAAACTTATAGTTTTCTGTTACACGCAATGATGCGTCCTTAGGCAAGGGAGTGCCTTTTACAATAGCTTTAATCGTCTCTTTGTCCCTTCTTGTAAGCAGTAACTTAAAGTTTAAATCGCCCTCTTCATCACTATTCAACAGATAGTAGTTTTGAAGCTTGGTATGGGTTGTATCAATAGTGATCGCGTTTGTTTTTATGAAGTGGGATAACGCAGCGATAAGGAGGGTTATGGTGGTCAACCTTTGTTGACCGTCTATGACCAATAGCTTTGGGATGCCGGTTGTATTTTGAACGTTCTCCTGAAAATAAACTATTGAACCGATAAAGTGACCCGGGACTGCAGTGTCGCGACTCGCTCGTCCGATATCCTGCAACAGTTTGGCACATTGTGATTGATGCCAGCTATAGGTGCGCTGATAAATTGGCACGATGAACTGTTTCGGGCCGCTAATAAGAGAGAGAAGATTAGCTTCGGTTGCTTTCATTGATGCTTACAATTTAATTGGACAAGATAAATTATTTCAGGAGTTTAATTTGTCTTCCAAATTAGCTGATGTCAACTAACCGAGTTGTACTTCCTTGATTATATAACTCGTGCTGCGACCGCCAGCTTCTTCTTTTTCCAAGATGCCCTTGTTGATTAGGTCCTGAATATCCCTTGTTGCCGTGTCTTGAGAGCACTTGGCCATCTTGGCCCATTTTGAAGAGGTCATTTTGCCTTCAATTCCATTTAGCAGACGGTCAATAATAAAGCGCTGCCGGTCATTCAAATTTGTTCCAGAATGCTTTTCCCAGAACTTGGCTTTCTTCATTACGTTAGCCAGGATATCGTTCGTCGCCAGCAAAGCTCTGTCGAGGCAGTTGAGAAACCATTCCAGCCACTCGGTAACATCAAGATTCCCCTTTTGAGTTTTTTCCAGAATGGCGTAATAATCATTTCGTTCTTTTCTGATTTGCGAGGACATGCTGTAAAAGCGCTGGGGACTATCATCAGCTCTTGCCAGTTGCATATCGGCAATGGCGCGGGCGATCCGGCCATTGCCATCTTCAAATGGGTGAATGGTGACAAACCACAAATGCGCCAGTGCCGCTTTGAGGACAGGATCTATTGCTTGCGTTTGGTTGAACCACATCAGGAAAGCAGTCATTTCTGCACTTACCATTTTGGCTTCCGGCGCTTCGTAATGAATCTTTTCTTTGCCTATAGCACCGGAAACGACCTGCATCGGCCCTTTATCACCCGTTCGCCAAGCGCCCACCGTAATTTTATGGATACCACTTCTGCCGGTGGGAAACAACGCAGCTTGCCAGCCGAACAGTCGTTCCTCCTGCAGGGGTTCCATAAATTTCTGTGTGGCATCGAGCATCATTTCGACAACACCTTCGACGTTCCGATCGGCTGGCACACTTCCGGCTATGTCAATTCCAAGACGGCGGGCGAGAGAGGACCGTACCTGATCCCGGTCCAAGACTTCGCCTTCAATTTCACTGGATTTGATGACCTCCTGCGTCAGAGTTTGCAACATAGCTTCTTCGCGAAGGGAAAACCCCAAAGCCTGCATATGCCCAATGAGCCGCCCTTGCCGAAAGCGAACAGCAGCCAAGAGTTCGGCTAATCTAAGCTGGTTCCAATGGAATTTAGGCCATTCCTCAAGTTGATGGATATACATTCTCCGCACCTTTTGCGGTGAATGTAAAGTATATTTTCGGCAATGTCAACTAATATCCGCATTGATTGCGGAGATTAGGCTGATTTTTCTCCGCATTTCTGATTTATCAGATAGTTCGTTATTAATGAAGGAATATATTCCTTGTTATGCGAGGAATATATTCCTAACATCACTATAACAGGCATTGCAAGAGGTGATGCTAACAACATAAAGGAGAAATACAAATGGGAAAGCTGAATGAGCTGTTTAATGAAGCAAGCTATGATCTTGAAGTCATCACGACCAGCCAAGCTGAAGCCCGAAGGTTTTTACAACATGCAGCCAAAACAAACTTCAACGAAAACGATCATCCTTGGGAGCAACAGAGAATCCGACAACCCGCATAAGTCAACATAACGACATCTACAAAGAACCATGGAGATTGCCACTGACCATAGGAGAAACGCATGATCACCAATAACCCGGACCCTTTACTCAACCGCAAGGAAGCCGCCCGCTTCCTGAGCCTCTCACCCGGTACTTTGGCCGTATGGGACTGCACAAAGCGTCATGACCTTAAGCCGATAAAAATCGGGAGAGCGGTGCGCTACCGGCTTTCTGATCTGAACCGCTTCTTGGAAGCGCAGCTTAAACCATAACCTTCCACCCATAATTACTTTTCAATCTATTCTTTTGGAGACGCCCGATGAACATCGAACAGGCGAATAGCATTCCGCTTGCCCAGATTTTAGAGAAACTGACTTCTTGCCTCGGCAAGCCCTCCGGCCATGAACTAGTCTACTCCTCTCCTTTGCGGGATGAACGAACACCAAGCTTTTGCGTCAATCAAGAAAAAAATGTCTGGTATGACCATGGCGAAGGCATTGGAGGCGATGTTGTTTCCCTGATCAGGGAGCACCTTCAGCGCACCGGAGAAGGCAACACCACCTCGGACGCCTTGCGCTGGCTTAACAACATGGTTGGTGGGGAGATGCCGCGTATCGCCCCAATACAGCAGAAGCGATCATTGAAACAAGAGAAATCGCTGTCACTGGTTCGGACGCAAAAGCTGCAGCACCCGGCGCTTGTCGACTATCTGGATTCCCGCTGCATTCCGATTGCAACGGCGAAGAATTATCTCAGCGAAGCCTGGATATACAACAAGGAAACAAAGAAGCACTTCTTTGCGCTGGCTTTTGCAAACGAAAGTGGTGGCCATGAAATCCGCAACCGCTTCCTAAAGATTAGTCTTGGCAAGAAAGACCTAACTTTCATTCGCGGCACCGTGCCAAAGCCTGACGGCATTCATCTCTTCGAAGGCTTCATGGATTTTCTCTCAGCGCTATCGCACTACAAGGTCGAACGTTTCGCTAATGATGCGATTGTGTTCAATTCGCTCTCCTTGATGGCCGAGGCTGCACCGCTCATCAATGGCTATGGTTATCAGGAAGCTTTTACCTGGATGGACAATGACACAGCAGGTCATAAGGCAACTGGCTCGCTTGGCAGGTTCTTCGAAACCGAGCAGGGGCTGTGCCATCGGCGGATGAATGCACTCTTCCAACCACACAAGGACGTCAATGACTGGCACGTTGCAATGAGAGGCAAGCCAGCTCCGTAGGGACTCGCCTATTCCCAACATCAGATTTTATGGAGAAACAGATGACTCTTTTCACTCGCCCGCAATATGAACAGCTTCTTCACAATGGCCTTATGAACTGTTTCGGCAGAGACTTCGTGCCGGTCGTCAAGCTGCATCTCCCCGGCATGGATTGCGCCTGGCTTTTAACAGAACTCGACCCCGATGATCCCATGATGGCTTACGGCCTTGGCGACCTCGGAACACATCAACCGCACATGGGCTCCATCGATCTCGCCAATCTTCGGACACTGAAGCTCCCGCTGAACGTCGCCCTCGAGCAGGATGAAGAGTTTATCGGCCTTTATCCCATCAGCGTCTATGCCCGCGCTGCTGATGAATGCGGGCTTATCACGGAAGACCAGGACGTCTTGCGCCGTCATCAGTTCCACAGACGCAGGCCTGGGCTTTATCCCACCTGATCTTTCTTCTTATGATTTCAGTCGGCAAGCAGAATAAGGCCTTTTCACCTGCTTGGGACGGTTGAGGGCCACCCTTGCGTGGTTTGTGGCAATGAACGGGTTTTGCGTCCGGTGATTAGCCGAAGGCGCTCCCGCCACCAAAAGGAATTTTCCTCTCGGCTGACGCCGATTCACCCGCCCATCCAAAATTCAATTTGGCTTGTGAGCTAGGCCTCCGGCTGTCCATCACCTGCAACCATTCACACCAAACCAGAAAGGTGACCCTATGACCAACACATCCAACCAAACCGAAACTGCTAAATCCGCAAAGTGGCGTGACCTCCACCAGCAGGTAACCGATACGATCATCGGACAACTTGAAACCGGGACCGTGCCATGGCACCAGCCCTGGAAAGGCGAAAACCGCCTCCTTGGTCTTCCTAAAAACAGCACGACCGGCAATAAGTATCAGGGCGTGAACATTCTGCTGCTCTGGAGTTCGGCGATTGCCAACGACTTCACCACCCAGGAATGGGCGACGTTCAAGCAGTGGAGCGACAATAAAGAATCCATCCGCAAAGGCGAGAAGGGGAGCCTTATTGTTTACTACGACGTGATGAAAAAAGAGGTCGAAGGCGAAGTCCAGGAAATCCCCTTCCTGAAATCATCGGTCGTGTTCAACCGCTGCCAGCTGGCAAATTACAAGCCGGAAGAAGTGCAGCCGAGCACGGACCCAGGAAAAACGATGGAGCATATTCTTCAAGTCGACACATTCGTCAGCAACACTAAAGCTATCGTTGAGCATAAGGGTGAAAAGGCCTGTTACATTCCTTCACTGGATAAAATCTGGATGCCGGAACCATCTGCTTTCACCGGCACTGAAACCTGCACACCAACCGAGAGTTATTACTCAACGCTTTTCCACGAACTAACACATTGGTCAGGTCACGAGCAGCGCCTTGACCGGGAAAAAGGCAAAAAGTTTGGTGATGATGCCTATGCCAAAGAAGAACTGACGGCTGAATTAGGTGCTGCTTTTCTTTGTGCGCAGTTTGAAATTGGCATTCTTCCGAAAGGCGATCATGCAAACTACATTGGGCATTGGTTGAAAATTCTGAAAGAAGATAAAAAATGCATTTTCAAAGCCGCAAGTGAAGCTAGCAAAGCAGTGAGTTTCCTACAGCAGTTGCAGCCAGCTTAGCAAATAAGCCTCAAGGATATCGCAAAATTGGTATCCTTGAGGCGCTTAGACGTGCCCGTAATGTATGATTATCTCTGTTTGTCTTTTTCTTCTATCATAGCAATAATCTTAGACATATCCTTTCCCTTTGATTCGCTAAAATTTATCATATCCATTTCTATTGCTCGCTGAAGTCTTTGCGCATCGTCCGCAATGGATTTGATTTTCTGAAACAGCTGGTTTCTGCCATTCTCAGATGAAAGATTGTCTCTATCCTCAAACATCGCTTGATGAATCAGCCAGTTCCTTCTCTGATAAAAATCGTTTAAATCGCCTTGTAAAGGCAACGGAAAAAACTCTTCTTGTTCAGCTAGCATCACTGCTTTCCCCAATGTATAGCGACGCTGTTTATTCAAAGCCTTGTCAGCCTCTGCTTTAGTTGCAGTGCTATTCTTTTTTATAGTAATTGAAGTGCTTAGTGCTGATTCCAGTTCTTGTATCATGCAAACTGCTTCTCCCATAAAGCAATACAATGCAATCTCGACTTGACTAGCTGGCTTGGTCGGATAGTTGTCTTTCATGTTTTTCGTGGGGCTAAAATTTAAAGTACTAATAAATGCCAATTTCAAATCACCTTTTCATATCTCCGTATGTCGCAGACACTAGCAAATTAGCGGGGCGCGCTCATTTCTGAACGTCATTTAGGACTATCTAAAATCAGAAAAAGCGGAAAAGTCAAAGTTGGGATTTTTTTCTAACATTGCTATACGGACCTTGTTATTATCAGAGCTCGCTCGTCTTCTTGAGTTTATCTGGCTATTGTGATCGATTTTCGTTATGAGCTCCTGTAATTGTGTTTCATCCATTTCATCAAGAAAAGGATCGATAAAACGGCTGAACCTTGTATCAGCTGAGTCAAAAGAACCGCTATTGCCAAACATATCAATACCCAAGTTTATTATCTCAGTTCTTTTCCCAAACTGGTCCGCTAATTTCAAGACGCGGTTGAAGTGATTTCCAGTCGGGGCATAATTATCATTTACAACTTGTGTGATAGTTTCAAGGAAATTATCGAAGTTGTCATACTTGAACCAAGACAAAAACTTGAATTTCTTGTCGACCTCAATTCCAGCGTCAATTAAAATTTTGTTTTCTTGATTCAGGCACCCGTAAATTTTGGGGAAGTCAAAAAGAAATTCAAAAAGCTCGTTTATGATCTTTGGCTCTCCCGAAAAGCTAAAATATCCTTGGTCGCTTTGTATAAAAGTTTCTATTCCCAATCTTTCCTTTTCATACAGCATCCTTAAAGCATCAACGTTTATTCTTCTATTTTCTTCACATTCATCATTATTTATCTTGAATGAAAATTTCCAGAGCTGCTTAAAAAATTATTATAAAGATCCGGCCTAGCGTTTTTTAGGTACTTCGCTTCTAGATAGCGCCTTAAATCCGACGTCGATATCAACCTGTCCTTATTTTCCGATAAATCAATGATGATTGCAGTAGCAAGCTTCTTAGAAAAAAATGGTGGTTTTGTTAATACAAACTCCAACATATTTTTTATATGGGCTGTGATAGTTTCCTTGTTCGGAGTATAAAGTACTGATGATTCCGTTAATACTGGATGCGCGGAAAGGTGTCGCTGCTTCTGAAGTTGATAAATTGCTTCTACCTCGAAGAGTTCTAAAAGAGTAGTTCTCTGTTTGACAAGTTCAAGAATTTCAGTTTCCCAATCCGGTGACTTTGGATTACTCTGTTGCTTATCAGAAATTTCCTTCAGAATCTTTCTTGCAGCATCATCGTTGTAGATATCTCTTAATTCTTCGAGCTTAAATACTAGATCACATATAACCACCGAATAAAGCGTGACAATACAAGAGCGGAAGGCTCCGGTGTAATAGGTTAAAATAACCTCTTTAAAGTAGTCGCGTGTTTTTGAGCTATGAATTCTCTCTGTTAAGGCGTCTATGGAATAATTATGTTCTATCATCGATCTTGGTTTCTTTGGAAGATACTCACTGACCTCAAACATAAGAACTTTGCAAACGCATCGCATCAGAAACGCTTTTGGCAGTGCGTGATGATAGTAAGCTAGCTATTGGCAATGTCACTGTCAAATTATGACCTTAGTTGCAGCGGTCGGCCAGAAGACTGCATTGAATTTGTTGTGTTGCGAGTATGAAAGTCCCTTAAGTATTACGTTTCAAGCAAATCCACGTCGATGTCCATGATTTCCTTCTGAAGAAAATAGTTACGAAGTATAATCAGCGACTATTTTTCAACCAAGCTTGCAGGAACCAAGTAAAATCCGGCGACACGGTGCTTGATCGTAGCTTTCTCCGGCGTGTCCCAGAATTGTGGCTTCTTATTGGCTTCCATCGTACTAATTGCCGTCTTCTCGCGTCTAAATACGTCGATAGCTTCGTACTCGCCGCAGTTATGCCCGGCGTAAAATATACCATTGTTCCGCAGGTGAATGTAAACCTTGCGGCATCTGGTCAGTATCAAATTTTTGTCCATACCGATCCTCCCTTCGCATTAGACTCCTGTCATAACGCAAATAGGAAGACAAGCCTAAGTAGGAGTATCAACCTATACAATATCTTACAATATAAAACACCTTGGAAATAACCTGTATGGCAGAATGGAATATAGAGAACAGATAAAATCCAGATTGAAACCCAAACGGCAATCATGGGAACGTTTTATAGTTTGCATGTATACAAACTGCCTAAAAAAGGGGCGTTTTGAAAGCAGGTTTCTCTCGCGTTCATCGCCTTTGAAAAACCAGAAATAGATGGGTTGATCAAGCAGATCATTCAAATATGGTATCATTTCAATAGTTTGTGATGAGTACCTCCTCAGCTGGTTGCCGCGCCGTAGCGTCGCTATTAATCATTCGTGCCGCCTTAATAATGTGGATTGTGAATACAGAGGAACTATACAATTTGCGAATGACTTCGGTATCGCTGTTGGAGAGCATCCACTTAATGCCGCGCTTGTGCAGCCGCATGCAGAACCGGGCAAGGCGGATCTGGTCTTTTTCACTGAAGCCATCTTGAGAGTAGGAAGTGAACGAATTTTCTTGGAGGCTATGGTAAGGCGGATCAAAATAAACGAAGTCGCCGCGTTTTGGGTTTATGTTCCGGTAATCCATCTGCCGAATTTTAGCGCCCTTTAAAGCTTTGCAGCAGGATTTCAACGTAGCGGCATTGCAAATTTCTGGATTATCATATCGGCCCATGGAAGCATTGAATTCACCTTTTTTGTTAACACGCCACAAACCATTATAACAGGTTTTGTTCAGGTAGAGCATGCGTGCCGCCACTTCTATAGGATCGTCTATTTTGTGTTTTGCTCTTAAGCTATAGTAGTACTCCTCGCTATGATTGCGGGAATGGCTTTTCAGAAGCTCAACCAGCTTTCGCGGCTCATTCTGGATAACCTGGTAAAGCGTTATTAGGTCTGGATTGACGTCGGAGAGGTACGCTTTCTTGAGCGTTTGATGAATTGAAAAGTATAGAGCGCCACCTCCAAAGAATGGTTCGTAATAATTGTTGAACTGATCGGGCATATGGCCCTTGAGGATTTTGACGATGCTGCGCTTGCCGCCGACCCATTTGACTGGTTGGGGCTTGCTCTTCAGGCTTTCCGGCTTGAGGCGCTTGAGGAGACGATTGGTTGACCGCAAATGCCATTGATTGCCCTGGCCACGGTAAGTGGGGAGGTTCCGGCGGTTCAGCTCCTCCGTCAGCGCTCTTATATTATTATATCCGTCAGCCTGAAGCTGCTTGATAACAGGCAGCATCTTTTGCGCAAACCTCGTTGCAGCCTTCTTGTTCTCCTTAGAGAGAACCCTTTTGCCATGTTTGCCGAGCTTCACCCCACGCTTCTTTGCCGCTTGCAGTCCATCTTTTATCCTGGTCGATATCTCCTCCTTTCTGGTCACACATTCAATTTTATTGTTTTGAGACGATATCGTTCACAGCAAAGCGCCCATCTTCGTTGACGACATTGTAGCGTTCATCGGTGCAGGTGATTTGCTTGATGGACTGATGCATAAGCTCATAGAAGAGCGGCTCCAGGTTGACGCCTTTCAGCACCAGGGTCTGGGAGGTGAATACGAGGACGATGCAGTTTTCTTCCGGGATAAGCTCAGCCGAAATCAGATAGCTGTAGTTAATGAAGGTCCGTCGCCCATCGGCCCAGACAAAGCAGAGGTTTCGTGAGTTGCCCGAATCCGGGTAAAACTCGTCATAGACCTTTTCCGCGCCACTCGTTTCCGCCCCCGGTTTGGTGGGATTGCTGTTGCGCATCTGGTCGAACTTCAGTTTAAAACTCTGGCTCATAATCCCGTTCTATGCTTGGTGTATTGATTTCCCTGTTGGTCTTCTGTTTCGGTTGGCGTGGCTGGCGATTCAGTTCCTGTCTCTGGTGATGGCGCACGTAATCCAGATGAACGTCACGTTTTGTCACCAGCTCAAGTGCTGATTGCCGGTCGCCCATTTCAGAAGCGTGTTCCAGAAGCGTGTCCTTATCGTCGGTATAGACATGGACAGCTTCGCGCGCCCGTGAGACGGACACATAGAATTGCTTGGCATCAGTGGCTGAAAATGTCGAAGAAGGCTGGGCGACAAACACTTCATCCACCGTTTTGCCCTGCGAGGCATGGGAGGTGATGCAATAGGCATGGGTGAGGTGGCCGAACTCCCTGTCCAGGACGTAGCGCGACTTGCTTTGCTCATTCCGCAAAACAATCTTGCCATCTTTGGTCAGCGATTCCACCTCCAGGGCCTGGCCGTTGTTCAGCCGTTTTTCCTGTTCATCGAAGCCGTTGCGGGTAATCTGCACCTTATCGCCTTTTGACAGGCCGATTTCCTGTTTCCGGTAAACGTCGAACAGCCCGGCCTTGTGCACGGGCAGAATGACCGGCTTACCCTTGCTTTCCAGCGTGACCTTTCCATCGGCAGCCTTCTTGACGGTCCATACGCTGCCACGCGGAATGCCGGGTGCGTTCTGATTGAACTGCACGAGCTGTCCTTCCTCAAAACTCCGCCAATCGCGTTTCTGGGCTTCCGTCAGGTTCAGGTTGGAAAGGCTTGTTACCGACGTTTCCTTTTGGCCGATTTTGCCGGAAGCTCGGAGACTGTTCCGGATGTCTCGGGTGACTTCTTCGCCTTGCTTATGTGTCGGGGAAATCACCAGCGCCGTCTTTCCTCGCTTCACAGCCTTGATGTAATCGTTGACCAGTTCCTCATTTGGTTTGAGCGGGTCGATGTTCTTGATGAACCCCAATCCGTCCAGCTTTTCAAACCCGCTGGCAATGTCACCTTTGGACAGGTCTTCAACAGCGGAGCGGTATCGTTCGCCCTTCTGGCGATAGATGCGCGTCACTTCCGCTGAACGAATACCTCCAATGCTGCTCAGGATGCGTAAGGCATCACCCCTCACGACACTGGCATGCTGCTTCGTGTCTCCGCCCAGGATCAGCCGTGCATTCTGCTTTTCCGCCAGCTGCAAGAGACTGGTCATGTCTTTGGTGCCGAGCAAGCCTGCCTCATCGACCCAGAGCACCTGGTCTTTCAATTCGTTTTGCAGGTTCACATCGTTCAGCAGCTTGGCGACGGTCTCGGCCTGGGCAAAACCTTCTTCTTTCAACACGCCGCGTGAAGCCTGTGCGGTTGGTGCCACTACGGTGACTTTCTTGCCTGCTTTTTCGATCCACTGCACGGCTTCCTGCATGAGCGTGGTCTTGCCTGTTCCGGCAGCACCCCGGATAATGGACACCCGGTTGGTGGTAGTGAGTACATGGCCGACCGCTCGGCCTTGCTGGTCGTTCAGGCTAAGCTCTGGTGCCTGACGATAGAGAGGGGCCATTTTGCCGCGACCACGCCTGGCAAGTTCCACCATGCGCTGCTCTTCACTTAACACCTCCTTTGTCGTGCAGAGTTTTCGTCCGCGCTCGGAAACATTGATAATTCGCTTGTCCTGGTGGAAGGCTGTACTGATGTTTTCCAGGGAGACATCCTTGTTGCCCAAGGCATATTTATAGGCCGTGCTGAGAACGCGCCGGTCCTGCATGACCGAGGCCCGTTCAAAAGAATGCTGCAGCGCATGCTCGACGCAGGTTCTGGCATCCCTGTCAGGAACGGCTTTGGCTTTGGCGAAGCGCACGGTCTGTTCGTTTGCGTCGCTGTCATCTTTTGTGGCCTCACGCATCTGGCATTTCCACTCAGCTTTCAGTTCCGCCATGCTCAGGCCTTTTTGTTTTTTTGAACGGGTGCGGGCTCCCAGGCCATCGAGTTCCTTTGCACCGGTAATGCCTTTTTCCTCTGCGATGCGCCCGATTTCATCGGTGCGTTTGGAGAACAGGTCGATAACTTTTTGCGGTACACCTTCGATTTCAAAGGATTTGTCGGTGAGGCGCACCTGATAGCCCAGCTCCATCATTTTATCAGATAAACGCTTATGGAACCGGGCCTGGTAATAAGGCATGTCGCGTTTGACGTCACGAAACTGCCCGGCCTTAAATTGTTCCTCCAGTCTGTCCCAGGTGGCGTTGAATACGAAACAATGGCTGTGCAAATGCGGGTCAGGCGCATGGTCGCCAACAGGCCGCGATGTCTGGTGAGTAAACTCCGCCCAGAGCAACTCACCGGTTTCCCTGTCTTCCTGCTTGCCGGATTTACGCACGCGGGTTTTGCTGTCCGCCTCGATGTCCAGCATGGTTTCGTGAACACTGCTTTGAAAGGCGTTGAGGATATGGTCGTCCTTGGCAAGGACGTGCAGGATGGAAAGTGACTTTGGGCAGTGAAAGTTGATATCGTACCCGACCGTTCTTTCTTCCTTTGTTCGAGCCGTTAACGGTTCGCCGGTTTTTGGGTTGATGTTGTTGCACAACGCATAAAAGGCCTCCTTTGTCGCAAATTCCTTCAGTCCAAGCTTATCGGCAAGGCGGCCATGAAACCGGCCTTCCATTTCCTGGTCGTTGAGGTAGTAATCGGATTTGGAGAGCGCATCAGTGAAATAAGCCTGGGCATGGGCTGCCGATGCGCTTTGTATCATGCGGATCATGGCAACAGGTATAAGTCATTTGAAAAATGAAGAGGGAAAAACCGGCGCGGCTTAACCGCTGTATAAGAGGGATAACGGCACCGGGGAAAGGGAAGCAGTGCAGGGAAGTAAAAGAGGTTTGATTAAAGAAATTCCATCAGACATCTTCCCTAAGCACTGCTTAGGAGTATTAGCGAACCGTCGCGGCCTGTTCGAACTCCTCCTTGATACCCTCGTATAAGTCCTGCCGCATCTCTTCGGAATTCGGACGCTGAGCCCTGAAATCAAATCCGGAGGAGCTGGGCTTGTTATAGACCATGACGTCTTCGAGGCTGCGGTTTGCCAGCATGCGATCGATAATATCCATGATATATTCGTCGCCCTTGCGGTACATATAGGCGTGGTTGCCATGATAGAAAATACTGCAGATGACCAGCAGCACGCCGAGGCTTTGTCCGAAGAACCAGAGAACAAGACCGATAATCAGGAACAGAGCCGGTTCACAGAATATCTCAATCTGGCGCTTATTGACAGGGCTGCCGGCTAGTTTGATGTTGTAAAACCGTTCGTCCATGTCGCCGTTATAAAGGCTGAATTTGGCAAAATCAAAAACGGAAGGATTGCGGCGAACCTCTTGCCAGCGCTTAAAGCTCATATACAGGAAAGCGAGCAGAAAAAGATAGTAAGCACCATTTGTAGACCAGAATGAATCCATAACGTGTCTCCGTTGACCAAAGTGAGCCCCAGTGAAAGTAAACAGGCGAGCAAAAAAGAGCGGGAAAAATGAAAAAATGAAAAATGCTGTAATGGCGGCTGACAGGCGAAAATAGCGTTCACCGAAATTCTTGCGAATGAATACCTCGAGCAAAAGTTTGGGCAGTGAAGAGAAACGAAAAATGAGATTCTGAATGCCGATCAGGAAATTATCCTGGCGGCTGTAAAAGGTCTTAAAGAACATTTCTGATTTCATAATAATGGTTTTTGGGGTGAGTATTGCTGATTAAACGTCAGTTTTTTATGATTGCGGCCATTGGTGAAGGGCCTGCCTTGCCGGTGCATGATGCATTCAACACGGTAGTTGTTCATAGGGCCTCCGCCTCGTAAGCCAACGAACTGCTCAGGTCTTACCATGTACTCCAGAATATAAGAGAGCCCATTCTGCATCGCGAAATCCCCGCTGACTGTAGTGCTTTTGGAAAGATTGGCCGTATAGGCCTGACCGATGAGCTCGGAGGCATATTTGTTCGTCTCGACATCCGCATTGGCGTGGAAGAATTTCGTTCCCAACGTGCCCAAAAAGCTGTTCACGCGAGCCTGGAACCGCTCGCCGCCCATATTCGCGAGATAATTGGGCAGGTTTTGGGAGATGTAGACCGTGCATATCCGGCTGCTGCGGGCTGTCGCCTGGTACTCGGCATCATGCTCATGGAGGAAGTTTTGCGCCTCGTCGGCCCACAAGAACACCGGTCGGTCATTCACCTCGATGTCCCGTTTTTCCATGCGGCGCTGCCAGATATATTTGAAAAGAAGCTGGCTGTCCCGGCCCACTTTATGCAGGAGCTTAACCGGAAGGTTTAAAAGAATGATCTTTCCCTTCAGGCAGTCATCAGGCGTAACCGTTGAGGACGCTTGCAGAACAGCGAGTAGATAGGCTCACGCAGGAGCCGGAACAGGAAGCCGGAAAACGAAAAATCTATGAGGGAACGGGTTTTCTCGGAAATCGAGCTGTAGTTGTCGATAAAGAAATTATCTATGGAGCGAAGGATACGGGCTTCGGGCGCAAACTCAAAAAGACCGGTCTCATATTCATGCTGATCCATCTGGGCAAGGGTTGCTGAAGGAAGGGTTGCCTCCCAGATCTCCACCTGCTTATCGATTTTTTCAGTGGCTTTTTCAAAGGCTCGCCGGAAGGCTGTCATTTGCGAAGGCTCATTACTGGAGATATCATCTTTCTTGGGTGCGGACATAACAATGTCGTAAATGTCCTGGATCGCTACCTTGCCATACGCCAAAATGCAAAGGTCAATCACGTTGAACATAAGCATGTCCAGGGCATTGTCCCAAAAGGCATCGTCCGACTTGTTACCGGATCGCTCTTCGCTCGCCTTGATAACTGTTTTCAGGACCTGAACGAGGTTTTCCGCATATGCTCCCGTATCGCCATGCCCCATTGATTCATATTCCAGAAAGTTGAAAGCGTGTTCGCCCCCCTGTTCAATAACAACGAGATCGCCGGTTCTGCCTGTTATCTGGCAGTAGTGCTGCCACAGCTTTTTCTCGTCAGGTTTGGCCGTCAGAACCAGCCCACCAAAACCGGCCTGCAGATATTTAAGGGCGAGCATTCGCCCGGAACCCGAAGTCTTGCCTGACCCAATTCCGCCAAAAATTTGTACGCCCTCGACGGCGTCCCGGATCGTCCAGGGAAAAACTTCGCTGTCATCAGAAATCTCCAGAAGGGTTTGATCAAGGTCGTATCTGTTCATGATTAAGGATTTTGCATTCAGCGTAAAAAGCGACGCTGAGTACAAACTTGCGGCTTATACATGGGCTTTTTCGATAATTGGTTATATTGGGTTTTGCCGGAGAAAATGCAGTGAAAAAGCAAACTCGCCCGGCAAAACCGGAAAAAACCAAAACCATCATCACACATAAATATTCTTCTAACTATGCAAATGGATGCATTGATGTACCGGGCGTTTCACGAGCGGCTTTGGAACGTCTTTTACGAAAAAGAGTGGAAAAGATTAAATCCAGAAAGGCGGCTCAAGACATACGCGCCAGCGCTTTGGACCCTGAAAGAGTCAATAACGTATGTGGCCCGTACTAAGATTTTGTACAATACACGACACAAAGACGAGCGCATCTTTGACAGACGTTATCAAGAGGCAAAGAAAGGTGCAATGTGCAAACTTGATCCTTTGCTGGTGTGCAATGCTCTTGAATACATGGGTTTTCAAGTAGAACAGTATTTACCAGGAAGAGAACACCTTCAGGTGAAAACAAGAGAACTCATAAAGAGTTTCCTCGCGGAAACATTACCCGATTACAGACTGGATGAAGAGAAGCTTGAGGATATGTTCTGTATGCTGGTCAAAAACGGCGGACAAGCCGAGAAACCAGCTGCACATGACGTGATAAAATTGACGATGACAACACAATTAGACAATCAAGAGGCAGTGAAAGCCCTCATTTCAAACTTTTACGAGAATGTCGGCGTTGGCCGATATGCTGACGCCTGGCAGCTCATGACGGCGGATTTTCAAAACCGTACACCTTGGAATGGAAACGTTGATAGGTTTATAGAAGGATATTATAACGCTGTTGGATTAAATAGCCTCACCATCTTTGACCTGATACAGAAATTGCCGTCGGTGGTCGATGCGCAGGTTTGCTTTAACGACGAAATCGCCGCATATACTTCAGCAGATCTGGCCGCCTTGAGTTCAATGACCGTGGCTGATACCGAAAAGTTCGTGCAATGCATAGGTGCTATTCGCGAGAAGGTGCAGCAAGCTGGCGGGCAGGGTTTCGACAACATCGAATTGTATAAGTTGTTTGAGTCAGGCGCATCCGAGTATATCTGGTACAGGTGTGGAATCCCAACGGCCAATATCGAGATGGCATTCCCGACACAAAGAACAATCGTCATCAAACGTTTGTATAACTGTTCTTGCAAGCTCTTTGAAGGCAAATGGCAGATCAACAGCATCCGCGGTATTCCGGTGCAATCGGTACGGTAGAAGCAGGTTTAAGCTTCCCCATCATTTTCAGGCGGAAAGAGCTCGCCGAAATTATAAGGCCCTAAAAGGCCTGAGTCATCTGCCGCCTCTTTGCCCTCCGTCATGTAGAGTTCGCAATAGCGGGTGACCGTCACTGCCACGTAATCTTCCTGGGAGAATGGCATGTCTTCACGGAAATCGTCACGGCAATAGACATGACGTAAATAGATTTCGGCATCCATGGAATGAATGATATCGGGCGTATAGCCTAAAAACTGGCTGAGGCGGAAACGTGCGGTGAGGGCCATCTTCGGGAGCACTTTCGCGTAATAGACGTATTCTTCCGGAGTACGGTCCAGGTAACGCAGCCAGCCGCCGCTGAGCATCTGATGATTGCGAATAGCCTTCATATGAAACAGAAGCTCGGCATTGGCGGTTTGAGCGGTAATCTGCTTTTTGATGTAAGTATCGAGGAGAGACTGGATGAAAGGCAGAGAGGGATAATAATCATGCGGATGCGGATTGTAACCTAGAAACTGCAGCATGCATTCCTTGGCACGCAGCTCAAGTTCCGGCGCAGCCTTTGAGGCCGTATGAATATCGTCCCAATGCAGAATCTTGGCCCTGCGGCTTGCCTCGTATTTTTTGTCTTCCTCGGTGTAGACGTAGTCCTTAAGCGAGTAGTCGAAATCTGGATCGGCCTTGACAAAAGGCTTAACGCGAAATGCGCCGTGTTCGATGTCCATGCGCGGCTCCTAAAGGCGAAGACATGCTTACTATAACATTTAATAAATACATTTTCAATCAATTGATATGGAAGATCAAAACGATCAAAGACCTCTAACAGCAGAAGAAAAAGAAGCGAACTCGATTATAGAGAAATCGAACACCAGGGTGGCAGAATTGAATAAGGATATAGAAAACCTTCATTCCGGCAAAGGTCCGGAGCCACGTCCCTTGGGGTTTGGCTCAAACAGAGGCATGGATTTCAGAACACGGGAAACGCTCCGTATCAAAAATGAGATCAACACGGTCCGGCAACAGGCCGACAAGGAACTGGACGAGCTGGTTGATAGAACACCTGGAAGAACAAAGTATCATGTGCATGAAATTGTTGACCAGCACCGCAACCCTGAAAAGACTCTTGATGAACGTAGGATGGAGGCAAAAGACATTACAGAATCTCAGGATCTCACGATGAGATATGTCGCCATAGAGAAGAGCCGACGGGATGAACCTGTCACCAGTAATAAGAAAGAGGCTCCAATAGATCAACAAACCCCACCGGAAAAAGCGCCTGAGCCGCCTATGAACCGTTTTACGCAATCACTCAGCTTTACACAGAAATATACGCCCGGTGATCGAGACAATCTGGAGATTAAGTCCAAGGAGAAGGAGCGGGATATGGATAGAGATGACCGCTAACTTTCCCGTTCGTCGCGGTCGATCTCGCGGTCATGGTCTTTTTCGTGATTTAAGTTATCAAGTCTATCCCTACGCAGCCAGGTAGGCCGTTTTTCTTTTACCAGTTCCTGTCTGTACTGCTCCTGGCCTGCTTTGAAGCCGTTGCTACGCTCGGAATCTGGCAAGGATTTGCTAATGCTATCCACCATATCTGGCATATGCTGTGCCAGTGTATATCCCTCATTGAACCCTTTTAGATATTCTGGCGGTATTGTTTCCTGCTCTTCCATATTCAAAAGGTATTTCGTGCATTAAGCTCCAGGTATTTCATGATTGAGTCGCGGTCATAAAGAATAATCTTTTTTTGCGGCTGGGAAAAACGAATCTTTCCCTCATCCCGCAGCTTCTGCAGAGTGGTCTTGGACTTGATATTGAGAAGCTGCATAGCCTGCTCGTCGCTTACCCATTTGTCTTTCTCCGTTCCATGTTTTTCTTTTAGCCGGGCGACGACTTGCTCGATGAGGGCATAAAAAGCTTCTTCTTCCAGGCAAATGACGTTCATATGCTTATTCCTCGTTCATGTACTTATCCTTGTCGTACTGGCACATTGAGCAGATACCAGTGTCTTCAATTTCTATATAGTCCATTAAGCCGGAGACGTTTCCATTGGAGCACATTTCACACGTGCGATTTTCTTTATAGTGATCAACGAATTTGTCTACCACATCCCTCTGTTTCTCAGATAAAGATGGAACACCCTTCGCGATAGCCTGCTTGGCGATACCGCTCAACGCACCTTGTAACTCTTCCCTTTCATCTAATTCTGTCAAAAAACTCGTAAGCTCTTCATTGGCCTCGTCATCAAGCATTTGCTGTTTTACAATACCCATACTCAAAAATTATAGGTACGAAAATTACGAATATTATTTTTGGGTATGGCTTCTGATCATCCTAGGGGGCGCAGAAATAAATCTCTTACTAGCGTGTTTAGCAAAAGCCACTCATCCAAGACAACCATGCCGTTTTGAAGCAAAGTTGCATTTCTCTGCACTGGATCAAAGTCTCCATAAAATTTACCGCCGTGAAAAAGATTATTCCGTAAATCCCTGATCGAATCTTTCAACCGGTGGACCTCCGGAGCCGCCGGATTCACGGTTCTTGGCTGCCAAACAATAGCATTTCCTATTCGATGTTGGACCAGCGGCGGATTATCCAATAAGTATGTGACAGCACGACTAAGCTCTGGCGTCCTTGTCGGGTTGAATTGTGGCTGTATTGCATTTACAAAAGCATCCCAGTCAGGCCCGACTCTTCCATCATGAGGGGTTGCATAGGCCATGGAAGCTTTCAAAGCCTCCTCGAATCGGGAGAAAACCATGAAAAAGTGGCTGATTATCTCAATACCCTGTGGATGAAAATGTGCGTGGAGGTCCCTTAGAAAAGCTTGCGACGGTTTCATATAGTTCTTTTTCGTAGTTAAAACTTTAATACTGCATCGAGAGCGTCATCCGCATCCTTGTGAATGAAGTTCGCTTGGTAGCCGATGGTGGTTTCAATTTTTGAGTGGCGATACAGCTTTTGCAGCATCTGTACTGGAATTTTGTCACCGCTGATATTCCCAAACGTATGACGCGCTAGGTGCATTGTCAGTTTTTTGCTTAAGCCTGCCTGAGGAGCTACGTCCTTGCGCAGACATTTGTCGATCCGGCTGGTAGCAAAGGCAATAGCCCTTTCAGTCTCAAACCTGTCATCTAGGTTATCCAGCCGTTTTAGTTCAGGAAATATCAAATCGTCGCTGTCTTCCTTGAACTGTTCATAGTGACGCAGGATGGCTTCGGCTTTCTCGGGAATTTTCAAGGAGCCACCTTTGTTGTTCTTTCCCATGGAATAGTGCAGGCGTGAATTCTGGAAATCAGAGAACCGCATGCGCAACACGTCCGATACCCGAACACCGGCAAAGTAGAACGAGAAGAGCCAAAGCTTCCGACAGTGATCTTGGTAAGCGTCTGCCAGTTCCACTTTCTCCAGCCGAGTGACTTCTTCCGGTGCGAGGCCTACCTTGTTTGAGTCTGGGAATTTGATTTTGATTTTGCCCTTGCCAAACGGATAGTATTTCGGATCGGTAATCTGGTCTTTAATGGCCTGGGAGAAAACAGACCGAATAACAACGAAGTGATTCACGGCGGAACGCTCCGAAAGTTGCAGACCGCCTTTCAGGTACGCTTTGAACTTATCTAACAGGCCAATTGAAACATCGGAAAAGGCGATGTCCTCGCCATTCAGGAAATCCCGAAAGTGCTTCACCCTGGGTTTATCCGCCGTATAGCGGTTGTACTTGCCTCCAGCTTTCAGTGTGTCCAGGTAAATTTGTGCTTGGGAGAAAAAGGTAGAGCCGCCATTCGGCTTAATCTTCTGGCGAACAGCCCTGGAACTGACATGCTCCTTTTGGCTCTCGATTTCGAGGGCCTTGTCATTTGCTTCAGCGAGCTTTTTGAGAAGATAGTTGTTCAAACGAACATGGTTGGGGTGGTTGCGCTTTACGCACTGAGCCGCCTTGTCCCACTGGTGGGGCATCAGGGAGTATTCCAGATAGATATAGGAAGACTTCCTATTTTTGGTAATTCGGATGGCTAAAGGCGAACTGCCATCCTGCTTTAGTTCTTTGCGGAGGATGATTTTTACAGATGCCATGTAATAAAGTTACTACAACAATACTACAACATATCGTGTTTTTATCTGGTTTAATATGTATTGAAAAAAGAAATATATGCCTGAAAATCAACCTTTTACACTCGTATTTAACCAGGTAAATTCAAATCGTGGAGGACTGAAAATCCTTGTGTCGCCGGTTCGATCCCGGCCCACACCACCTGATAAAAATAAAACCTTCAAGGCTTTGTGCCTGGAGGTTTTATTTTTTTAGTGCCTTTTGCATTTTATAAAAAAGCGTACTATTTTGCAGCCGGTTTAACACAGCCTCCCAAATCATCAAATACCAATACCTATTAAAAAGTGAAACCTCTGGTTATGAATCTAATCTATGCCG
>Ga0066648_10000665_pt1 | contig 21805 bp, 20 predicted proteins | sample CryGeyCG12114_NA_FD_59537 | JGI IMG/M metagenome (GOLD analysis project Ga0066648, IMG submission 59537) | Groundwater microbial communities from aquifer - Crystal Geyser CG19_WC_8/21/14_NA | ecosystem: Environmental > Aquatic > Deep subsurface > Groundwater | place: USA: Utah: Grand County... | reverse complement strand
AAATGAGGTGGATCTGGATTCGGTCATTGACAGGCTGTTGGAAGTAAGAGGAAGTCGTCCTGGGAAACAGGTCCAGCTGCTCGAAGCAGAGATCAGATACTTGTGCACTAGGGCTCGCGAGATTTTCATCTCTCAGCCAATCCTGCTCGAATTGGAAGCCCCAATCAAGGTGAGCATGCAATCCTCAATCCACGACCAGATATCTAACTACCCCCAGATCTGCGGTGATATTCACGGACAATACTACGACTTGCTCAGACTTTTCGAGTACGGTGGCTTCCCTCCCGAGGCCAACTACCTTTTCCTCGGCGACTATGTTGATCGAGGCAAACAGTCTCTGGAGACCATCTGTCTCCTACTCGCGTACAAGATCAAATACCCAGAGAACTTCTTCATTCTGCGGGGAAACCACGAATGCGCCTCCATCAACCGAATCTACGGCTTCTACGATGAGTGCAAAAGACGATACAACATCAAGCTGTGGAAGACCTTTACTGACTGCTTCAACTGTCTGCCTATCGCCGCAATCATCGACGAGAAGATTTTCACCATGCACGGTGGCCTAAGCCCCGATCTGAACTCGATGGAGCAAATACGCAGGGTCATGCGACCAACAGATGTAAGCAGTGCTTCAACAAAGAACAAGGTACAACCTGCTAATCCGGCCCTTAGATTCCTGACTGTGGTCTCCTCTGCGATCTGCTATGGTCCGACCCCGACAAGGACATCACAGGTTGGAGTGAGAACGATCGTGGTGTCTCATTCACCTTCGGTCCTGATGTCGTCTCCCGCTTCTTGCAGAAACACGACATGGACCTGATCTGCCGTGCGCATCAAGTCGTCGAAGACGGCTACGAGTTCTTCAGCAAACGACAACTCGTCACCCTGTTCAGTGCACCCAACTACTGCGGCGAGTTTGACAATGCAGGTGCAATGATGAGCGTTGACGAGAGCTTGTTGTGTTCGTTCCAGGTGCGTTCGAGAGCATCCTGACATAAGATTCCCCTGCTAACACGTCTTCAGATCCTGAAACCGGCCGAGAAGAAGCAAAAGTATGTTCATGGCAGAGGCGCAAGCCGGCCAACGACCCCTCCCCGCAAGTCTAAATAATGCAAGAACATCACGCTGATACGAAGCGCCACCCTAGATTTGGCCGAAGATAGAGAGACTCCCTTGATCAGACCTGCAGCATTGTCGATGCCGTCCAACTTCCGTCCCGACGACATATTCATCTACAAATTGCGCCCGTGTTGTTCCCTTTGTTATCGACAGGCAATGGGTGACCGATCCATTGTCCGCCTGCGAATCTGCGACCTTATCATTACCTACGTCCCGTCAGCTTCCTAGGCATGCGAGCAAGCAACGAGATGGACTTCGAAACATCGCCATGGTTGGGGGCCTGGAGCAGGTTGCAAAGCGTGTAAGGGTTCTAATGTTGGCGGCAATGGTCTATTATTGTCTTTCGGTCACAGCCACATGCTGTCACTGTACTACAATCCAACTTCGTCATGACTTTGAAGAGATACGAAACGAATATTGACGCGGTTCATGGAGGAACGGGATCAAGAGACGATTCGATTTCTTGCTCAGCATAATGCCATGGCTGGCGCACACAATTGAATGTGGATGGGTCGTACAACAGATTGCCATCAATGCAAAGACCCGCGACTTGCTTACATTTAATTTTGTTCCAGGTGTCGTTATACATGAAATTCAGAATTCGGATCGATGCCCTGCTATGTTTCCTTATCTGCGGATGCATCCTTGCTATCACCCTTTCTCTCCTCTATCCCCGTTTGTCCCTGTCTGCAGCCACGTCCTGTCATGACTGAGCGCAAGAACATGGTCGTAGGAATCGTTCTTACTTGTTGCCCGAGCTAATCAGCTGGTCCCATGCAGCAGCTACAATTAGTAGCCCGCCCCAGACGTCCTTGACGCCGCGCAGATGTGCTTCCGAGTAGTCCCAAAGGCGAGTCCTTCCATTACTCACGGAGCCAGATCTTGGCTGACAGCTACCTTTCGGGGTGCTCCTATCGTAAGTTACCAAGATGCGAGAGAAGGAGCGTTGGCACAGCGCTGTTTGTAGCCGTCACAGACGTCGCTTATCGGCGGTCAGCATGGCACATGGTCGAGGAGAGTCACCTGCCACTCGTCCATTCATTCATGCATGCATGGGCGCAACCAACACACTAGCATCGAAGTGCATGAGACCGGCAACGGCACCTACACTCGTTCGTGGCGCTGCGTCAGGAATTACCGTCGCCCATGCCGAACAAGGTGTCGACATCAAGGGTGAACGTGCTGTGAGGCGCGAGCAGGGCGCATAGATACCATGAGGAAGAGCGCAGGTATAGCTTAGCTTCGGTGATGGCAAGAAGAAGAAGAGGACGACGCGCCGCACCGTGGATCGCGGCCACGGCGATGTTTGGCATGGCATACCCGCTGCAGGACAAACTAAGTGTGTGTCGTCTGCTGGCGGACGCGTCGACGCATGCCGGCGAACGACGAAGAGCAGTTTCAGGGTGTCTTGGAGCTTTGCAGCGGTCTAAGAGGAGGTTGAGGTACTCGCTCCAGGCACGCGCAACGCTCTTGGCGGGATGAGGCTGATGGCTGGCTTGAAGGGACTGTACGATGCTCGACGATTGAGATGGGGAGAGGGCGAGGAAGGCGAGGAGGGCGAGGAGGAGATGCGATTCGATTTGACTTGCTGCGCGGTGATGCTGGTGTGGCTGGCGCGGTCATGAATATGAGCACGAGCACGAGCACCACCAAGTCGGCGGGTGGATTTAGAGCTCGAGACTACTTGATGCGAGTATTGATGTTGACGAATTTATTTGCTACCCTAGTGGAAAAGGATTCTCGATCAGCACTATACAAAGAACGGCCAACGGGGTTCAACGGACGACTGGTCATGGAAGAACAGCCAGTGGAAGCACGCCGATGAGCTGTCCACACTGGCGAAGGGTGCTGTGAAGGCACAGAATATATTCGAGCACATCCTGCGCTATTCTTCTTTCATGTCGGAGCGTGCGCAGACTGAAGCTTGCTACAGTCTTCCTCCCTCATTGGATCCATGCAGGACTCTTCTTGTTCGTCTTTCCTACCACGCTAATCTCAGAGCAAAAGCCAAAATGATTCTTCTCGCCCGACGCCACCTCGGAGTGCCGTTGAAGGAGCGAGCGTCCTCCAGACACATACTTCGTAAGATGTGGTGAGTCTATCATAACTCCGCCCTGAATTGGGCCTGCATTCGTATGGGCCTTTGAGTGCAATACCATTTAGACATATTGAGATAGCCACCTGATGCCCTCTCCATAGCCTAAACTGCGTTAGCTGACTTGTACTTGGCTGCCAATCAATCCGCTCTTACCTTGTCTCATGACCACACTGCACATGAACACTTCAATCGGCCTGATGCCCTCGAGTGGCACCTTGCCCTTACCTGTTGTTTGGTAGAGACCCAAAGCGTGTCTTAGCTCATCCTCTGACACAGCATCTGGGTGATCAATCTTGTTTCCAAGGATGAGGAAGGGCGTCTTCTGAAGGTCCTCCATGGATAGAAGAGCGTCGAGTTCGGCTTTCGATTCGGCGAGCCGTTCGTGGTCTTTGGCGTCGACAAGGAAAACGATACCACTGACTTCAGGGAAGTAGTCTCGCCATAATCGTCGAGCTATATGATCTTGTCAGTGTTAATCCTGCAATGAGGTCTTGCTAAGCGTACCCTGTTGATGTCCGCCCAAATCGAACGTTGTGAATCTGTTGTTGCCAATGGCTAGCTCCTCAGATGCTGCGAGCGTTAGACGTGATACGTACGAGAGGTGTATGGGACACCGTACTTGGATGCAATGTAGGCTGTAAAATTGCGACTCTGTCATTCTGTGCCATGTATTAGCCACCAACCCGAGGATTCATCGAGATATGATCTGCCCAAATTCGCAAAGATTCTGGCTTATCGTCCCAGACGCTCATGGTGCTTAGTCCTCCTCTTTACGCGGTATGTTACTCACCTTTAGCATGTGTAGAAGGGTCGTCTTGCCGGCATTGTCGAGCCCAAGGAATAGAAGTTTGGCGTGCTTGTTGAGCAGGCCGAGCGAGGCCAGCACATCGTAGAACCAGTTGATAATCCACATATTGTTGGCGGAGTCGGAGTTTGTGCGACGATTGTCTATTTGACTACTCTGTGCTGGACTTGATCTGGTATCTCTATCGCTCGATCGAACTGGGTGTATCTTGCGGGAACGTATGCTGCCACTTTGACGGACTGCTGAAGCCAGATATGCCAAGGATACGCCTGCAGCATCATGTCTGTCTGCGGAAGGTCTGTCACGTGCTAGATGTTCGCTCTTTCCCTTCCCCCAACGAACTGTGACGTCATACTTTGCCATCCACTGAGATTCTCCAGAGAACACCAAGACTAGACTACTTTGTAGTGAACCATGTTCAGTCGGCGCAACACACAAGGTACTCCCTATTGTTGATGAGTAGCAATTGTGCAATATGATCGATGTTGGTATATTGGAACAACGTGGTATCTCATCAGTAGAATAGTAACATAGGGGAAAATAAGTCATGTTCTGCTATCAAGTGTGTCCATTCGAGGCTCGATCGATCGAGCTAGGTGTAAGCTCGAGAGAGCGCTACGTTGCGTTCTACATGAACGACAGTACAACTATGTACGAGCGATGCTCCCCTGAGCATCTGCAACGCCGCGCCTGATATGCAATGTAACGAAATCCATAAAACGTCCACCGCGATGCCTTCCGAGTGTACTATGTACTGTAATTCCAACGCCAGGCAGACCTGATAATATGCTGAAAAAGACCGATAATGAAATGGCTAGAGCCGCTGAAATGGTCGATGTGATGGTGCTATCAGCAACATCTTCTGGGTATCATCAAGGTTGTCGAGATCGTAATTCATCACAAGGATAGGACGAGCTGAGCTGGTTGGCCAAGACCGTAACCACGAGTCCGCTCAGCGCACTCGAGCCCGAGCTCCTTCATCCTTTCTGCACCTCGGCCTGGAGGTGGCCTCTTTTCAGCTTGTTCTTTGGCAACTTTACGGGCGTGTTGTCGCCAATACTTTTCCTTTCTCTTTTGGCGTTTCTTCTCCAAGCCAATGACAATGTCGACCGGCCCTCGAACATGGATGTCTGAAGGAATCTCTTCACCAATAGGGGTAATGGCATTGGAAGTGATACGGGATGATGTAGGCTGAATGCCGTTCCTCCAGTTCCGAAAGAAAGGATTGGGGGTATGAGGAAGGGAGGAGGTTTTAACGGCATTGGGCCGTTGAGCTAGATGATTCGTAGTAATGCCGAAGGGCATCGGTCTGGTATTGGTGGGAGACCCACGTGGAGAGCGCAGTCGGGCAGCCGGTGGTGGGGATCGCAAGCGTCGTTGAGCATGGTCGAACAAGCGGCGCGGAGCAGGTGATCTAGCGAGAATTTGCTTAGGAGGTGGGGAGCGGCGTGTCGGACGCAGAGGAAGACCTGCTGGCGCTTGCCTTGGAGGAGCGACGACAGGTGTGGGAGAGTGTAGAGGTGATATCAAAAAGGCTGACTGCCGCCGACCACGGGAATCTTCGTTGAAACCTTCGAATTGGCCCTTTATCCAGATGTGGTCGCTTGATTCGGCAACGTCGTCGTCATCATCATCAATCTCGTCTTCCGGATCGGTAGTAGGAAAGCTAGGATCAATGTCTTGAGGAATAAGTATATGCTTTTCTCGACGCTTTTGCTCTCTGCAGGACAAGAACGCGGCTTCCAGCGGCCTATCTTCGTCCAAGGTACCGCAAACGAAGTCAGTGCTGTCAGGTAATTCAGGGGTGCCTGGCCGCATCTTAATGGCTCGAGAGGCCTTGATCTGATTCGCCGCCCGTGCGTGAGAAGCGTTCGGAGCCGATGAGTGGCCACTAGATGTAGAACTTGCTCTCGACCGGGAAGTCGCTCTTGCCGAAAAATGGGTCATGTTGTCGGTGCTGGTTGCTCGGGTTGTGGTCGTGGATGGAGCCCAAAACTGGTAGTCTGAACTAGCATCTGATTCGGAGTCTGATTCAGCAAACCCCTCTTCGTCGTCGGACTCGTTGCCGTCGTCAGAAGGAGCGAAGTCATCCTCACCTGCATCGTCGTCATTGAGCTCATTGTCCAGTTCTTCCTGCTCCCGCTCTTCTGCTTCTGCTTCTTCTTCTGCTTCCTTGCCAAGCTTGCGAATGGCGTTCTCCTTCTGTAGACAATCATCAATCGTGAGCTTGGGTTTCTCAACCTCGTTGGCCTTCTTGATCCACTCCTCGTCTTCCCCTTGCGAACTGGCAAATTCGTGGAAGGGCGACAAAGGCTGAGACTCGATACTTGCGTTACGAGTAGGAACCGGGAGTGAAGGTTGTGCCTCTGTAGCTTGGTGAGTATCAGTAGTACTCTGCTCAGAGGGATGTCGAGACACTGGTGCTGGAGAGGACTGTCGTCGCGATGGCTCTTGGACTGTCGATGATTGTCCAGAGTCGTGACTAGGCCTTGAAGGGCAAGCAAATGAAATACGGGACTTTCTGGGCGTAGGTTCGACCTTGAGGACTTCCGGAACAACCGTCTTGACTTCGGGGTCCGTGGCCGAATCAGAAGGCGTATCTTTACAAGCAGCGAACATGATGCAGCGTTTGCGGCCGAGAGTCTTTTCGACGGCGGCTTCGCCAGTCTCGGCAGGTACCGACTTGTCGTCTCTGTTAATAGGCGCGATGACAACCTTGTCAGTATCGACAGGCTTGACCGAAGAGACCGAAGACGTCAGCTGGAGACGATGGAGGGGTGGAGGTGGGCTCGGCGAAGCGGACCTCAGCGGACTTTCGACATCACTAGTAAGCTCGGCTGTGCTGGCGAAGCTGTGCGATGAGGTAGTCGACAGGCCTCGCGGTACCTCAGACATTCGAGGAGAGGTTGGAGACGTATCGTGCCCGGCTTGTATCGCACGGGTCAGAAGCGACTCGCGTCGGGTCATGCCTGGTGCTGAAGATTTCCTTGTGCTCATATCCGCTTTTCTGAAAACGCTTTGCAGCTCTGGGACTTTGTCGTCCGGAGGCTCGTCGGCTTCTGGAGGAACATCGTCGTCACTGGTGGGCACTGTAGGTGTATTTGTGATTCTGAGCATTTTCAGAAGCTGTTCCATGGCTGGGAGCGGACGACTTGCTCAGAGAAGAGGTGATGTATGACTGTGTATCTGATCGATGTGCCCGTGTTGCTGGACGTGGAGTGAGCCTCTGCGACAGTATCGCCGCAAGACTTGTGTCAGATTGTGGTGGCCACGCGCGCCGGCTAGGCTATAAATTGGACGACATTTTGTAGGAAGTGTTGGAATGGATTGTGGTTTGCAGCAGGAGAGGCACTGCTTGGAGTAAGCGTAGCGGGTTAAAGATCGCCCTATGCCAGAAGTTGCTGGACGGATGTGTTCGTGCTGCGGATTGACTGCGCAATGGCGGGCGAGTGCCCAGTTGATGACAAAATGCCCTGCACAAACACTCGCACCGAAGGAAATCGACGTCGCCCAATTTGGTTGAGTAGGATTCGAGCGCTCTCAGACACGAAAGAGAAGGTCTTGGGTGACAAGGGCTACGAGGGAGGTGAATTGTGGGCGGTATAGAGGAAAATGCGTGTAGAGTCGTGCGGTGGGTGCAAACCAAATTAGAGATGGAGTTGTGAGGTGGATGCAAGGCACGGCTTTGATGGTTCGTTGGACGGACGGAGACCAGAATTGGCCAGCACTTGACCTTGAAACCGAAGGAACCTAAGCGCAGAGCACAGGAAAAAGTCTAACTATTTCACGAGATATGCGAACGCCGGTATCCAAGCTTACAATCAAACGTTTCGTAATTTACCGGGCCTTCCGCCCTCTCGCCCTTGACCTTGCTCTACTGGATCTCACGTCTCGCTGCTCGATCGCGGATATGATAGTTCTCGATCCAGCTCAGAGCGCTTTGACATCGTGACCGAATTACTCTTGTCTTCGATGCGCCCGCTCGGGGAAACGTGTCGATGGTCGATTCCGCTACTTTCTTGTGGTGCGCGACCATCATGATTGCCTTCTAGCAGGCCAGATCAAGAACTCCCAATGAACACTGGCGGCCTTCGACAGGTTCCTGCACTGTGCGCCTCTGCTTCCGACTGTAGGTTGCGTGACCTGATCGTTGCATAGCACCATCGTGATCTATGATGCGAAATGGCTCGTAACGGATCATTGTGTCAACTTGTTGTCTCTGCTTCCAGTGTTCCCGCTACGGCCAGAGGAAAGAGTAACACGTTTCAGATAATGTAGCGCCCGTATACCTGAGGTTTTGCACAAGCACGGAGGTAAGAGGCTTGCATGTCTCGCGAGTACGAGTCATTACACTGTATGGAGGCAATCTCGCGAGCCGTACCAAGTCCGTGGACATCGTGGTTGGCGTGGCGGTCAGTCCTGCTCGCACCTAAATTTGTGTCATGAGCGCCTGCAACAGGGCACGGGTCCTGCTTAGCACCGCGCTGCAACTTGCCGTGACCACCGCAACGCTTGCAAAGGAACATGCCGATCACTGCCACAACATCCATGGCTGCCGTAGCATCATCACCGTGCTGAAACTGCGCCGTACACAATGTCCACCAACGTAATTGATCTTAGGCATGCCCTTAAGCGCGGCCGATGCAGCCACGATGAGACGGATAGCAAGGCACACAATGCTCGTCACTGTCTGATGACATGGTCCAAGCTATCCGACGTCTTCCTTCCTCTACCTGTAAACACCTTGCTCGTGTTATTGTTCAGGCATGCACGGGTAGTTATCGTATTGCTATTGGCTCGTCCCTACGACTGCGCTGGTCGACAAATAATCGGCAATGAAACCCCTGTACAAACCTTGGCTTCGGGTCTCTGCTTAATCCCCCCAACATAGTAAGATGTCCCTTGGGCCTATGTAAATATCGTTCGTGAAGCGCCACCAAACGTTTCATCTGTACAGAATAGCACAATCTCGCCGACGAAACATTGATTGAGTTGTGATTCAGCAGTCCATAATGGGCTACTCACATACGCGTAAGCCGGGTTAATAGTGCAGCACATGAGAAATTAGGCCGGTGGGTCATGCGGCCACCAAAAATTGGGTTTCTATCATACCTACCGCTTGGGCGACGGGTCTACTCGGTCGATGACAACGATGTCTTCCATATTTCCCAGGTGTGCTAGAAGCGATTTGACCTTCCAGCAAGCACCTTCCTGTATTGATGCCATCCACTGGCGTGCATCAAGCAGCTTGCTACGGGGCCGACCTTTCCACCTACGGGATTGGATGATTTGCAACACGAGTAAATCACTCCTATTCTACGTTTGATACGTTGAATAGCATGTGTTACTGATGCATGCTACGTCGACTTGCATACCGGAGGTCGAGGTCCCCCACGTTTCAGGCTCTAGCGAGCTCTGTTGACTCGTGCTCGAAGGCTGCTTGCTTCGTTTTGAGGAAAGCGAAACCACTGTATGAGGCATTTTCGAGAAGCCAATCACATTAAAGCCGATTCGTGACCAGCTCGGATCAAGCCGCATTGAACGCGACGGCTAAAAAGCTTCGACGAAGCTAATCTGACGTTGACATGCGCACATTGCACGAAAAATATGGGTCCCGGTGGGATGCTCATGCATCTCGAGTGCAGCAGGTTCCCTTCGAGAACCCAAATCCTTGCAGCTGCATGTTTGACCACATGGTGCACCAAGTCTCGACTGCGGGGTATGTAATTTCTTTCAATAAGCATGAGGGTCTTCCTCTAACGATCAACATTATTGACCTCTCAAACATGTTGATACGTCGCATGCTCGCACCGAGTTACCCCGCAAAGCGGTATCACATGATAAAGGCGTCAGATTTAGCGCTATGCATGATATTGCCGGTGTCAATGTGCTGGCAGCCCTCGAACCAGTACCCAGGGTGAGGAAAGCAAACGACGACAGGGAGCTGCCGTACTTGTCCTCGCTCTGCAGGCAGCACAAGCTACGGCTACCATTAAAGAGGAAGGAGAACAGCTTCGAATCGGCGGTGAGCTTCATTGCGATGGCCGTGTGAGAGCAATGGACATTCCGAGAGCCGCGTATACTACAGAAACGTGACTCGTGCAGGCTATTTCACATTGCATGGGTGGACAGTAGTTGTATGCCAGGGTGGAGGTGTTCCTGTTTTGCTCAGCATGTCGAACAATTTGACGTTACAACACAAGCACTGAGCGATATGTGAAGGCTTGTGTCGGTTATATACAATACCGAGGCAGCGCTGGCCTTTAATTTCGAGCAGCCTCGTAGTCATGTCGCGATCAAAAGTGTCTCCCGGTGTGGTACTAAGGGCACCAAAATGGATGAGTGGTGTTGATGGAGGAGCAGCATGGTGGCTCTTTCAGTGAACCGTGATCTGCAAGCCTTGCCGAAAGGCTTCGGCCATCCTGTAGTAGCGCCTGGAGATCTTAGGACGATCACACATTCCAGCGGCTTCTTTCTCGATGTCTCATATCTGGATGTCTGCGGGCACAAATACTGTATGGACTTCGCTACATTCATCACCATCACTAGTCGATACTCGTGTTCACATCTTGACCCGTCCCGGCATAGTTGACTTTTGTCTTTACGGAAATTTGCATGACGATGGGGACTCGAAAATGGCGCAACAAGAGTTCTGGCTGCGCTTGGCTGTACTACAACTTACTATGCGATTGCGCACTTTAATGCTTGGCCAGCTTTGTTCACACGACATAAAGGGCAGCAACATGGTTAGGGAGGACAACGTTGAATGTACAGGAAACCCTAGGACTATTACATGCTAACTAACCATTGTGCATTCATCTATCCATTTACAGCCTACAGTGCCGTAGCATCATGGCAGTGATCGAAGACGATTCTATTCTCCATCCTGAGATCGAGGCAGACATGCTCCTGTATATTCGGAGCCTCAACGAGGATCACGAATGCTACACACGTTTCTTCGACGCTCTTCTAATCAAACGCGATCTGCATCGCGCTTTCTTCCGTGACCTAAAAGCATTTCGAGAGCAGCCTCAAGTCATAGCCCTCCTTGATAAAGCGAGCCAGGACAGGAAGATCTTCAGAGATGTCACGAATCTCTACCTTGCCAGCAGATTTGCCCACCCATGGTGCAGGAAGACCCCTTTAAAGAAAGCTTTCTGGCGAGCTGAATGGGGCAATATCCAGGGGAAGCAACGAGATGCAGAGATAGCAAGAGAAGAAGACAGATTACACAAACTTCTGGTGCCTATATGGATTATCATGCGGTCTAGGATGTTCCCCGACGAAGACATCGTAAAACAATGGTGCGTACAGGAAAGGGATCGTCTTAAACACAACGAGGAGAACAGGCTGACTCTGACCGCGCTGAAAATGCACGACGGGACGATGCAGAAAGAGACGCGCCAGACCGGCGATATGGAGGTCATAGCTCGTTCCGACTCGGACCTTGACGAAGACGATAGAGAGCAGGCTGCGCATGTCGCAGCCAGTGTTTTCAGACTTGCTGCTGCAGGAGCAATCTTAAGTCAAACGCCGAAGCGAAAGCTGAGATGGCTTGTCAAGAAATGAGAGTAATGATGATGGCGGTGGCATCGTACGACCAGGTTTCTATGAGATGTCAATCCAGTTGCAGGCACAGTGGCCGCTCGAACCCGATGATAAGGACGAGGATGCAATGATGAATGAGTACAGGGCTGGACCGTACCAGACACCACGAATACAGAATCGCAGTTTGCGCAGATCCAACCAATCGGGCACGCAGTTTCAAGGAATGCTTGATTCTGACTGAACGCGGTGCGATGATACTAGTCTGATATGACTTGTACGATGTCCACGATATCTCGTTTCGCTGTCTCCCATTACGCCCAGGTGCTTGATTCTGGGATAAGGTTGGCCTCTACCAACACTTGGTGGTGTTTCGATCATCCGATGCGTTGTAACAAGCGCGGTACGCCTGGGAAATATCTGGTCGATACCCCGCATCGCCCCAGAGGGATGACATCGGTCGTGCGTCAATCCTCGCGCTTCCCACCAGCATCTTTCAGGGACAAATCATAACGAGCCACCGTCTATCAGGAGCATCGCATACCATGCATAGCGTCAGATACAGTTGATATGACGTTGCATCCAGCTTCGGGTCTCAAGGGATAGTGTTGAAGCTGCGTTGAGGTGCCGGTACGACTGGTCCAACATGGAGGAAAATAAACACTGCACATAGCTCCCCCATCTTGGCTCACCCTCCTGTGTCAAACTAAGCCTACGAAATTTGATTGTCCAACAATCCGACGAAGGAACTCTTCAGCAACTGAACATCGGTGTTTGTCCAGGAAGTGTTATCCCAGAATACCTGCAGTCATGCCTTACTACAACGTGGAACACTCGTTCCCATTGAACGCGCATCAGAAGCAAGATCTTGCTGAGAGGATCACGAAGCTGCATGCAAAGGCGTTCACGACGCCATCAATCTTCGTGCAGGTCAAGTTCTATCAGCAGGATGCTTCTACTCATAACCATTTTGTTGGCGGCGTGTCCAGAGACGAGACCACCAACCGTATCCTAGGCTTCGTGAGGTCCTCGGCTGAGCGCAAGAAGGAGCACTTCGATAAGCTTGCGGAGCAAATCGAGAACGCTTGGTATGTTGCACTTGGTGAGAGAGCAGACGAGGGCGAACAAGAAAAGAAAAGCGAGACACCACAAATGGCAAAGGATGCCAAGGAGCTTCTCAGCGTTGGCTTCGTTGGTGGACTGGTTGGTCGTGAGAAAGGTTTCAATCTACCAGAAGTAAGTCCACGCACCCAGTTGGCAAACTCCAATTGCGACTAGCTGTACTGCATACGTGTACTCTGCCAATGGCTGTATGCTGACATTCACATGCTAGGCTGGTAAGGAGGAAGCCTGGTTCCAATCGATGCGCAAAGAATTCAAATACAAGGCCGAAGTAGGCGACGAAGGTATCAAGTCCATGCTTGAAGAGATCGACCAACGCGAAGACTTGAAGAGTTGGAAGGCTTGAAGTGTCCGCTATTAGCCGAAACCAGGATGGAGCTCGGGACTGTCTAGTGGTCCTAGGTCTTGGTCGGTCATGCAATTTTCACCAAGGGCATCAAAGTGCCAACAGCGACAAATAAGTGGTTGCTATTATGTTGCAAACACCGCGATCTCTGCAGCAAGGTACATGTGCCAAGAATAACCTTGTCAACTCTCCTTCCCATTGGTTGGTCGTGCTGTGCATCGCGAATGCACCTAGAAGAGGCGTGTGCTTGCATGGACAACACAGCGTGCATATGTGATCTCCGTGATCTCGATCACTTCCACGAAGTGCTGACAGAAGATCTGATCATTCAATGCGTGGTTGATCAGCCTGTCTGCTCCTTTCTTGTCTGAACCCTCGTGAATTTTCCTGTTCAGCATGCCCGAAATTGCTTTCCATAGGTAGGTATACTTGATATCGAAGCTCCAGTACCATGGGCGATGAGAGACATTGCCTGCTGACCACATTCTAGTTACGTCGCTTCGAAACCCTGGAAGATATCTGCGCCCAGCGGTACGCTGTTCTATGCCCACAGCGAACTGCTTGCGCAATGCTCCAATGTGCTTCAGAAGGTCGTCGCTCTCAGGATGAAGGATCGCGAAGTCGAAAGCATCTCTATTGAGGCCGTCGAAGGGGATATCAATGACGAGACGGTGATGCGCTTCCTCGAATTTGCTTACACTGGTGATTACACAGCCCCAACACCAATTACCTTGCCCGATAAAGATGTGTATGCCGAAGGAATGGCTCCCACTACCATTGAGCGAGCTTCGGAGGAGCCTGAGCTGCAGGTTGTATCTGATCGGGTGGAGGAATGGTCCTTTCCAGGAATCTCTTCGAAGAAGAAAAAGAAGAAAGGCAATCTGTGGTGTGAGGCTCCTGTAGAGGGATTTGTTACACCTGTTCACTGGCTAGGATACTCCGACAGACCTGTACCGGCGTCGCCTGCTGAGGCAAATCCCTTCGAGGCTGACGGCGCACAGAGACTCAGCAGAAGAGCACTATGGGAAACCTTTTGTTCTCAGGCCTGCGCTATTGAACGGCAACCGTGGCAGCCACCCAGGAACAATCAGCGCCGCGATGATTACACAGAAGTCTTCTTGTGCCACGCCCGGCTGTACAAGTTTTCAGACAGGTATGAGTACTACGGCTTGATGACTCTGAGTCTCCAGAAGCTTCGACTGACTCTGTCGACACACAAATTGCACCAAGAGAGGGCTGCCGCAGTCGTGGCTTTGCTTCGATACACCTACAAGCATACCATGGACTACAAGGAGGGCAGAGACAAGCTTCGAAATCTTGTCCTTGACTATGTTACATGTTATATCAAGCTGCTCATGCGAGAACAGACCTTTCTTGATCTGCTGGAGGAAGGAGGCGAGCCGACTGGTGATATAGTCAGGAAGATGGTGGATCTCATCGATTGAAGTATTACATCAGGATAGCCATCGTTGCCCGAATTTGGCGTTCGCATTCTTCAGCTGCAAGACACCTAGCGTACTCTATCAGCTTGAGCTTTCCCAAGCGATTAAATTATACACGTACTATCATCGGTCAATGCTGGCTAGAGGAATTGTGTATATTCTTGGACTCAGAATGACAGATGTACCTGCCCCATTCGGTAAAGACGCAGAACGTCAGAGACCTACGCTGAACCAATCACAGGGTGTCGTCCAGTAGTCAGAAACTTTCGTGCTAAGGTACATGAATGTTGATATGCTCAAAGGCACAGCGTTCGTTTTTACTGTTGTTGCTTTGTACAACAGTTCTCGAAAATAAGAGGGTCTAGCGTGTCAGATTCTGTGACATCCCTCACCAGTGGATGTCTCGAGTCGTTTCACAGGCACGTTCACTCCGAATTCATTTCCGACACAAGACCAGCCGAGCAGTCCACAAAGACTTGCGAGCTTTGTCTGAGGGCAGTACGAGAAGCACATCAGATATAGGTCACCCTAATATACCACGACAACGACGAGGCTTTGCAGCTTTTACTCTCAGCAAACAGCCATCGAGCAGCATGGTGAGTGATTTCCTGCCCACATTTCTGGTGGCGGCCCTCAACGATCTACGTGTCTCAGCAGTGCCAGGCTCGAGCCACAGACGCTGACGATTCTGCAACTCCAGCCCTGCCTAAACCATGTTGATGGTGGGGAATAAGCATATGCAATGGGCTGTCGCTGACCAAGTTTACTTATAGTCTACGATGCCATCGGAGCTGAACGGCAGCGAACCGAGCGCTGCAGCTAACCTGGCTCACCTCCCCAAAACGAAGTTGACGTTTCATTCTGGTGCTCATCAGCAGACGTACGAACATCAGACGAAGATATCCTCCATACATCCTATCACCTCTTTGTCCCAAGGAGACCAAAGCCTCTTCAAGGCTCCAATTGACGCCCCGAGTCTTCTCTTCGGCGTGACGACCGATTCAACGATCTTCCATCCACAAGGCGGTGGTCAGCCAAGTGATGTCGGGGAAATGAGCATTCTTGGCGATAGTGCCGAGGGCCTGTCAGATCAGATATTCAAGGTTCTGACAGCTCGCATGTCCGTCAGTAGCCCGGGCATCGTCATTCACTTTGGTCACTTCACTGAGGGCCATGTCTCCAATCATAATCTATCCGGAGCCCCAGTCAAACAGCTCGTCGATGCAGACAAGAGGAGACTTTTTAGCCGGCTGCATACCGCCGGTCATGTTCTCGGAACCGCGACACGGACGTTACTAGAAAAGCGCATCGACAATTTTGACGAACTGAAAGCGAGCCACTTCCCGGATTCTGCGGCATGCGAGTTTCAAGGCCTGATTGATGGGAAGTACAAACCCGAGATCCAGACTGCCGTGGATGAGCTGGTAGGTAGAGACGCACAAGTACAGATCGCATGGTGGACGAAATCGGATTTCAAGGAGAAAGGTCTCGACAGGTTGCTTCCGTCAGATGAAGACTGGAAGGAGATTGCAACACATGTCGACGAGAATGGCGAGGACGTTGCGGATGAGAACGGACAGGACATGGATATTGAGAAGACAAGGATCAGGGTTGTTAACATCGTTGGCGCAGAGGTGTATCCTTGTGGCGGTACGCATGTGCCAAGTACGAAAGAGTGCGGGAAGGTTACAGTGAGGAAGATCAGTCGGCAGAAGGGGAACAGCAGAGTGAGCTATCTGGTGGACTGAACCCTTCGTCAAAAGCTGGCGTGGCACATTCTCCCCCAGTGTAGACGTATAAAAGAGGAACTCCCAGTTGCTTTTTGTGCTTGTTTTCGGTGTGTCCACGTACGGTGCGAACCAGGCGAGGACGGATGGCGATCAGGTGTATGGTAACCGCTTGTTTGGTTCCCGTGCCGACGCTGTCCAGCGTCACGGACAGTCTTGCTTACCCTGTTGGTGAGAATGGGTAGCCTTAGAGCCGTGCATAGTCTCTACCATTTCGCACATCGATCACACCCCGATTGCAGAGAAGTGCTCGCGGTCCACTTCAACTACGAAGCTTCCTCCTGATCAATCTAGCATAGCCATGTGCTAATGCTCCGAACTGCTTTCCAGTCCCTTCTCACCGATGAGTCAATTCCCTGCCTTTGATGCGCGCTCACCCTGTGTTTGCACGCAGTTTATCCAGCTTAATCCTTAGCGTCACCTTTCATTTCCCTAACCAGCCTTCCAATCAACTGCCGCGTAACATACTTCTCACCCTCATACTCCATATCGAACCAGTAATTGACAGCAATACACGGGGCCGGGCTGCCATCTTCGTCCCACGTCCCGCACTTCTGCTGCACATGATGGTACCACCCACTCGGCAAGTACAGCATCTCACCTTCGTGGACCGTGACAGTCCGGGGCGAAGCACGCTCATAGAGTGGATGCTGCTCGATCAGCTTCTCACGTGGCAGAAGCGGGTCAACTGATACCCAGGGTATCCGAGGTTGATCCTCGTTGAGAACAGTCGAGAAGACACCAGTGCTAGCATCGAAGGCGAAATTGCCCGTCAGCACGTCTTGCGTGGGTAGTGTGATTTCTTCCACCGGCGGGTAGAGGGTGAATGTCTTCGAGCCTTTGAGGACTAGATACAGGTTCTCGTAGGGATCCCGATGCGTTGAGGTCACGGATCGCTCGTCGCCAATCCATAGGTTGGTGGCTTCGGGCTCACCAAGGACTGGCCGGGCGAAGGGGAAATTCTTGGGTAAATGTCTGAGGATTGGGCCGAGCGATGTGGTTGTCAAATTGCTGTTCTGGGATTGGAGGTAGTAGACAGGATCCGAATCCGGGAATGTACTGGCCGCCGAGGACGGCCCTCTGCGTGGCGATAGCTTACCGAGCAGATCGGATATTCTCATGTTAACCGTAGCAGGCGAAAGAAACACAGCCTCATCCTTGCCGTCGACGTGGTGAAGATCATCTGCTCGACCGTTTGGCGTCAGTGCGACTTCGACTTCATCTTCGACTAGATTGAGCAAGTCTTGCCTCGTCCATGAGAAGGCCGGGTGTTCAAGCAGCGACGGATCCGTCCATAACTGCTGTTTCCCTGACTTGTCAGTGGACTTCTCGTACGCTCTATAGACGCAAGGATAGCCTTTAGAAACTTGTTTACAGAACTCCACGGCGGTGGGAACAGGTTGGGTCCGGATTGGTGAACAATTAAAGTCTTTGTAATCGTCCAGCAAGGTCAATAGGTTCTTCTTGATGGCTACCATGGACATGATGGCACATACGGATTGAAACATAGTTTCGAGGATGACAGAGCGCTGGGCGGACGTCCTGAAATGGTAAAGCGATTTCTGTATGGAGTGTTTGGTAGTGTCGACTCCAATACCATGCCCCACATTGTCCAGCACCACTGTATAAGAGCATCCTGGATGTTGCTTTGTAGACTACCGATGGAACTTATTGGATAGGATACCCTGCCTACTAACGCACCGGCCAACGTGTTGCGCACGCTCGCGCGGCAGGCGACTGCCAATGTGACTTCGTTGATCTCGTTCAATCTCACTCTGGCCTCTGTACCAAATGAGTCCAACTGCACTTCTAATCAAAGCAAGCAGAAACGAGGCCAGGCAGGAACTGCTACTAGAGCGCCATTCAGAACTAGCTGTCAGGCATGCCCACCAGGACAGCATAGTGGTCGTGGAGGATATCCTTGAGCATGGTGTGCTTGATTCTTTGAATCACAAAGCGGAAGAACGTGCATTGTTGCTTAGCGCAGGGACGGAAACAGCGCTTTCAACTACAATAGAAACAATCTGCAGCAAGATGCCCCTCTGATCCGAAGATTTCTTGAGCCAGGCATATTGGCAAGTAGGCACTCTGGTCCCACATCACGAAGACCTTCTGACTGACCAACTAGTCAAAATAGCCTCTATTACAACAGCAGGGTTGGGACAGAAACCCAACCTCGCCTTCTGTTCAGGTAGTACTGCTATACGGCCGTCAGATGACATGAAACCGAAGAGACAGCCTGTAAGTTCTGATGCATATTTTGCTCATCCCTTACATCAATTCGCCCTTGTTGTCAACGTGACCCTGATCACCATGACACCTCAACATGGCTCGGCAGAAGGCTTTGGAGGCATGGTGGTCTCGATATCCACTGTTGAGAGGGCGCCCATGCCAAGAGGTCCAGCGGCGGGATCAGGCTTGATCTCCTCGAAGCCCGCAGGGTGATTTCGCCCCCGATCCAACCAGTCATACCGACCGGGACTATTATCGTTCGATATCCGAGGTTGTGACATGGATGAATGCCGAACAGCTCAAATGACGTTCATGTGATGTTGGCTTTCAGTGGATTTCCTTTCCTTCTAACATTAGCAGTACATCTTGCATCGTGGTACCGCAATTAGATACGGTTTGAGTTTGGCAAGGAGGTGAGATCACCCACCGAAGAGGGAGTAATGCTTGATTTGGGAGCCGACTGTGTCTCCGAACAACAAGCGGAACGTACATACAGTACCTAGATCGAGGATCGGTCAATAGCTACAGTTGCAACCAGACGCCCCAAGTCGATGCTACGGTTTGGACAAAAACTTCTGTAAATGATGTGAACTTCTTTCCAATAAAAGAAAGACCGGGTACACTGCTGTTGACGCTACGGCCAGATCAGTGCGGTGGGCAATTGTGAAAACCATCTGCCTTTCGTGGTTGGCAGGTACTGAGTCAGAACAAGATACCGTCGCTCAGTAAAAGTAGGCATTTCTACTACATAGCTAATGTTGCAAAATCGGCCAGGATTCAACCGAATTTTGTCAAACGATGTGGCAGTAGCAATGCACAACAAAGGTTGCGCAAACGATATGGAAGTTTCTCACCGAAGCTGAGCTCGAAGTGCGTCCACGAATAGCCTCATCGCGAAGTCACGTGTACTGAGGCCCCTCGAACCAGGAGTCTTGCAGGAGCAGCTTGCACTGAATCAAAGTCCTTGCAACACACCAGGTAGTCTTCATTAGCGAATATACAGCTGTGCTGATTGCCGTTCGTGATAAGTCCCCTACGCGCATAGTCCAAGGCTTACAGCACTTCCATTGTTGTGCACGATTGGGTAAAAGAAGATAGCAGGACGTCCATCATCATTGGTTAGTCGCTATGCTGTTAGCCACACAGACGTGGGGGCTTGTCGGTGTTCGTACTGCAGAGCGAGACAGCCTGGCAACCAGCTGTCTCGACGTGGTAGCATGAGCGAAAGAGCAACTTCCGTGCGCAGATGGTCCGGGCGCCATGAGGTGGAAAAGCACAGACCCGTGCATTTATCAGAGTAGCGCCTGCCATTGCCGGGTTCAGATATGTTGTACTCGCATTATATGCAGCAGCTGTCCCCGATTATCTATTTCGGCGGCATACCAGCTGCCTGAGCAGCGATCTTCTCCTCATCCTTTTGAATCTCGTCACTCTCACGACCAGCAGCAAAGATCTTGTCAAAGTCGTACTCGCCCCATCTGATGTTGGGATTCAGTCCAGCAAACTTCCATTCACCGTCGACCTTCTTGTACCAATGCTGGTTTGTGCTGTGTGCGTGACCCTTCATCAGGACCTCGGTTCGTGTTTCATCCTTGTACCGCTGGTGCGGCACACGCAGCTGATGCCAGCCAATGATCTCGTCGTCGGACACTTTCTCGAATTTGGAGGCGCCGCAGAAGTGCTGGGTCATGAGGGTCTTGTCGCCGAGAACGAGAGGGCTGGAGATCATGCCGATGAACTCGTCGGCGGGCATGGCTTCCCAGATCTTGTTCAAAAAGGATCGGTAGTCGATTCTCAGGGTTGGGGCGATGATCTTCTCAAGACGCTTCCAGTCCTATGTATTCTGGTTAGCGAGCGTTTCCAAGTCAGATCTTGACGTGAGGAGCCCGGGCGAGATCAGGTATCAGATGCGACGGCGTGGGCAAGTGGCTGCAGTGGGCAGGGCTAAATTCTTACCTTGCTGTCATAGCTGTCAGCCCATTCGAAGTAGGCAGTGAGGACACCTTGGTAGTCTGGTAATCCGGATTAGCAAAGTCTAGTCGGAGAAAGGGAATCACGCACCCTCAAAGGAAATCAGCTTGCTGTTGGCCGAAGACGTAGCCATGCTGTGTGATTTGTATTGTCGAAGGTGAGACAGAAGAAACAAAGTTCCTCCGGCTTTCTTTCTACAATCTATATAAGCGAAGCACGGAGATGAAGCGGTGTGGACACAGCTTTTCGTTACTATGTCGCACGGAATCCAAGTAAATCGATGCTAAGTTAAGCTACTGCAGCAGCAATCTTTGCGGCTTCTTCATCACAGTAGCAGGTGGGCTGTCCCCTACGGAGGCCTTGGTGTCGGTCAAACACCTCCCGGTACCTGACTAGTGCGGGCAGGTACGTCTAATGATAGCAGAACGCGGGGCCGGAAGTCCTGCCAGCGCGAGATCGATCACGAACGCGTCGATTTTTAGCGCTTCGTGGCTTGAGATCCCTGCGACTAATAAGGTCTGATCGTCATACGCAAGGTAGGGAGGGCTAGGCGGCGAACAACCCGAGGAACGCTTTATGGTCTTGAGCCGGAATATTCGCGATGGCCATCTTGCCAAATTCGTTAAGAACCTGGGCAAGACCTCGGGGGCTGTTGGCGAGATGTTTGGCTGGCTCTTCAATGCCAATCAGGGACCATTGATGAACAGCAGGAAACTGCCTGTCACGAGCGGATGGCATTACAACCAGGCCCAGTACCTTTTGGCCAAAACCAGTGTTAACATGCCAGACAAGGCTTGCCGGAAGATGTGGCACTGCGGGTGTTCAAGGGTTGGAGCCTTCCATCTACGATCTTATCACTTCCCACCTACATTCGCAACCTGCTCAGGCTGTTCTTTTTCACCTTCGTCAGTCGGCCTCCTGAAGCGGTCTGTCCCCCTATCAAGCAGTCTCTGCCACGCATTTCGATTCAGCTTGTTGCTCAACTCTCTAAATTGGGACATTTCTCCCCAGCAGTCTCTGCCCCACTCGCAACCAGCCATATTGACCACAAAATCTCGATCAATTGAGCTATAGTGGAATCTCTCGTCGAAGAGGTCCTGTCCCATTTCGTCTTGCTTGCCGCATGCTGCTAATGGGAAACTGTTGATCTTGCGTTGCTCAACAAAGGCAAAATGGGTCCTTATGTGTGGCTGAACGGTGTAAATGTGCTCGAGGGCGTCCTGCTCCTTGTGTTCCCATGACATATGCATCTGTTCGTACAGGACTGGATCCCACCAGATGTCAAGGAGCCGGTCAGACCACGCTGAGCGGCGTACGAAGAAAGAGCCCAGGTTGAAG
>Ga0066648_10000661_pt1 | contig 21924 bp, 17 predicted proteins | sample CryGeyCG12114_NA_FD_59537 | JGI IMG/M metagenome (GOLD analysis project Ga0066648, IMG submission 59537) | Groundwater microbial communities from aquifer - Crystal Geyser CG19_WC_8/21/14_NA | ecosystem: Environmental > Aquatic > Deep subsurface > Groundwater | place: USA: Utah: Grand County... | reverse complement strand
TATGAACGGGAACAGCCCCAGCACATGCTGTACGAGCTGGTGGGCCTCCCATTCTATTGTAACAGCATTGCCTTCTTCATCGCCGCGGCGCTGGCAGATGATGTGCTGCGTGACTACCATACTTGGGATGAGATCTGCGCCATCTCACGACCGTCTCAACAAAAGCATGTCATCATCGACTATGTTCCAGAAAAAAGCCATTGGCCACTGTTCCCTCGCAGCTCCTTGGCAGGACATCTGGACCACAGTCGAAGCTCCGCCTCTTTGACGTCGAAGGCATTACTCGACCTGGGCTTTCGGGCCGGCTTTCGAGACCACTTGACGCTGCATGCTGCTCGACGAGAGGTCCTCATGCAAGTCGACAACTATGGCTATTCTTGCAACGAGCGGATGCGCTTCGCTGCCCACATCAACCCCAACACCTATCGCCGATCGTACCAAACGTCGATCCCACTGGTCGATGGACAGGCGTCGTACTTTCAGTATGAACCCCGCAACGTGGAGCTACATGCACTCAGGAGGGGATACTCGTGGCGTCGTAACCCTCATCACCAACCTAAGCTCAAGGAGGCGACCCGGGTCGCTGTACAAGAGGACATTAGCGACGAGGAGCGTGAGATCGTTGAGTCCCTCTGCAGTGACCCGGTCAAACGCCAGAAGCTGTACGACCAGCGACGACACCACCGAGACCTTCTCTTGCGCGAGCAGAGCTCGGCCGCACCACCGCCCGATGGTCGGCCGTATGAGTCCGACTTTAGCCAGACCCGGAAGCTGATGCCTGAGAGAGATCGGCTGGCCACCAACCTCTTCCGTGAGGGAAGTCTCCGAGACGAGACAGGTCGTGCGATCATGAATGACTTGATCCAACTGTGTCGGCAGGAAATGCCAAATACATACTGCTCGGGTCTCAACCCGTCAGGTTCCCATTGCAATACATGTGGGGAGGAGGTCACTCCTGGCAAAGAGTACGCGTGGTGGTCCCACCTCTATCGATGTCGAAAGAGAGTCATCTGCAATCACAGTGGCTTTGCTGAGTTCTGTTTCTTGTGCTTTGTCTGGTACGATGATCATGATGCCTGGAAGCAGCACGGTCGAGAGCATTTGCAGGACTTGCCGCTGAAATGCAACATGGTGGTCTTCCGTCACAATGTGGTGCGACCAGCTTTGTGTCCGGCGTGCCTGGGCGAGGGGAGTTTTCGGCAGTTTGTCAGCCTGACCACCTGGAAGAATCATCTTCAAGATCACATCCTACAGGAGAATGTGCAATCATGCCCACACCCGCAGTGCGAGCCGGAACTCTGGCGCAAGGACAAAACCGTGCTCTTGGACCATCTGGCTGACGCTCATGAGATACGCTTCGAACATAGAAAAAGACAAAGGGCCGTCAGCTCTACCGCCTCGCAGCCAGCTGAGAAAGTGCCGAGGAATTTCTCATTCGTTCATGTCGACGCTAATGAATACCAAAGGACTCATGCCGAGATCGACACTAACAGGGACAGCCTCCACCAGACCTGTGAGAAATCAGCCACGCCTCAGGAAGTGGTGCCATCGGAGGCTCAAGCTGGTCATGAGGCAATGACAGCGAACGAACAAGAAGTCAGCTGTACGAAAGTTGGATCGGGAGAATCGTGTCGAGACGACGGTGCTGATGGTTTTGGGATGGTCATGTACGAGGTCGAGGACAATGTGCTTATGGAAGATTATGAGCAGGTAGGCGAAGCTGAAATTTGGCAAGGATTGGAGGAATCAGAGCAAACACAGATTCGGAGACAGCCAGGCTTGGTGATCAAGGTGCCGCCTGTACCTGAATCGTGGAATAGCTCCACGATACCCCGCATTGAGTCACTGGAAGCGGAAAGACCGAGCCAACCAAAGTTGGCGAAGCAGTCTTCTCGTGGCCGACCTCCAGGCTCTCGCAACCGGAAAACATTACGTCGGACACGACGGAAGGCTACCATAGCCAAAACCCGCTCACTCCTGGATTTATCAGTGAGTAGCTGATTAGGAAGGGAGAGAAACCACACTTTCGACGACGAGTACACCAGTCTAGGAGCTGTAGATGGTTCGAGACTGCAGAATAAATGCTACCGCTTCACCTTGGGCAAGATTATTGTTTGGGTTCCGATCTAAACCTCAAATCATTTATAGGATGCTGCAGGCGCCACAACTGTAGCACAGGACAGTAAGAGGTGCAATGACGGTGCGTTGTGGCATGTTGCCTTGTTCGAAACTACCTGTGCCAAGATGAGTAAAAACTGCATCGAGCTCGCGGCTCGCTCGGGCCTAGGGTGAGGCCGCTTTGGCTCAACCCCGGCTCACCGTCACGTGGGTCAGCCTCACCCGACGCTCACCCGGACAGATCCACTCTAGGCAGCAGTGCTCGGCGTCGCGCCATACCCGGTGCTTCGTCGATGGTGAAACGCGACCCCTGCTCACCCAGGAAATAGGACATATGAAGCACGCACAGCCAGTAATATCCAACGCCACGGAGCATCAGTAAACCAGCGACGAAAGTTGGCCATCTCCGGACTAGTTTATCAGGCCGGTCTTTGGTCGAGAGACGTACCACTATGGCTGGCACCATAACCTCACAGCTTCACCCCTTGGTTTTATCTGCGATCTTATCGTCACCAGCTATAGGGATCGCCTTCATGTTGGTACTTTACTCAGTAAGCGGTGCTCTCGGCGCCCACAACGACCCTGCCGTAAGATAGACTTCTGGTGACATTTCTACACTGATCTACATTCGAATGATCACAACCTCGACCACTCTACCTAACGTTAAACCGCGCCGGACACCTGCAGAGGCGCCAAACTCGAAAATGTCTCGCCAGCTACTTACAAAAGCTACCGGACTATCCCAGTATCCTCTGACAACACATCTATGACATGAACGAATTGGTGGAGTGTCGCGCTACTAATGCGACAGATATTGTGTACGCTTGTGTGACGAGATAATATGTAGGACGAGATATCGTTGTGGTGGATAATGGAGACCACCAATGGCGATTATACCTCGCGATACCGATGTCAGTGGCGGCACTGCAGTAAGCAAGGTTCGTGGGTCGGTAGAAGTAACCACTTTAGACAGAGACGGTGACGATCGCAACTCTGCCTTGGACTGTTACATTACATGGGTCAGCGGCTGTAACAAGGACAGTCGCGAGACGGCTAGTAGGGTATAGAATATACAGAGACGGAGTATACTTAGTGTATTACGACGGTAGCCAATACAATCTACCCGCAGCAACAGCCAGGCGCAGGTGTCTTTAGCCGACGAACAGCGACGGCATTATTAGGCTGCAAAAGGTGCACGACATGTCGTACAAGCCTAATTAGCATGAAGCTCTACGTTAGTAGTGGACGAAGGAGGCGATGTATGGTCAGGCTGAATAGAGAGGAACGGTGGCGAACCGGAAGACATCCTTTTAGCGCTTTCTGCGCATTACTGTAGTGGGTCGACGACTTCTCTCAGCACTGAGCTGCCTGCCAATCTACTCCAGCTATACAAGGTGTTGCCAGAACGTCTAGGACGGCCCAGCGAAGAGCCTGTGGATAGTGGGTGTGTTGCGATGGTAGAGGATGGCGAGCAGGTCTCAAGTGTACGCCGGGCTTCGTGGTGAGGCCTTGGTTGTGTGTGCCTTGTGCGGTCGAGCCGAACTCTTGCATGTCTCACCATGTGCACATTGGAATGGCGGCCTTGCTAAACGAGGAAGTTGCAAGCCTGAGCAATAGGAACACTGGCAGCCGCGTCCCGTTCTCTGGGCTATAAGTTCTGGTCAGCATCTTGCAATATCACTCCCACTCCCACTACCAGCTGCTGCAGCCTTTACATATTTCCTGGCTCATAATTCGTACAAATCTTCTATTATCGCAGATAGAACCTCGGATCCGCCTTGAGGCTCGAAGCGTTTGTTCGGCATGGAATCTTCTAGTGAACACGGGGCCTCAGTTGACAATCCTAAGTCTCCATGTTCAACTGAGATGATCAGTCTGAGGGAAAGTGTTGATGTAAGTCGTACTCAGAATGGTAGCGAGCCTGGGCTAACTATGATGCCAGAATAGCGGGCCTGACAGTGACACAAATTCGGACTCTAGTTTGCCTTCACTCCATGATGTCCTGAGGCCCAGAAAGCGGAGCACCGCTGACGTAAAAGACATCGAGGACGGTGCGCGACAGAAGAGGTCACGCCGCCAGAGTCGTCACAGACGCCAAAATACTGCTGGAAGACGTGAATCTGTCGAAATCGCCGAGTCTCCGAGTCGGAATGATTACACGAGTGATTTGCACAATCTGGGCGTTACGACAATGATGAATGGGAGTCAGGATAAGGGTGATTCGACGACGGAGCGAACCCAGCAGCACAAGGTACACACCGGGCAAGAGCCCTTAAGCTTGACGTCCGAGAAGCAGCTGGATTCGGAGCGAAGGTCTTATAGAGACTCTCAGGTAGAGCACCGGGATTCACAAATCCGGACAACAGCAGTTGGCGAGATCTCGGTCAAAGTTAGTAGCGGTACTCTCCTTGGGTTGTATGGGCAGCGAGAGACATGTCAGGGGCCAGAATATTGCTGCCTGATTGGGACCTGGCTTCGGCCTGAGGATGGGATACCGCAGAACCAAATCCAGAAGTACGATCGAGGGGTGGCGCAAAGCCGTCGTCGGCGGTCCCTGAGGAAGCGAAGGTCCTGGTGTGAACGTGACGCAGATAGAGAAGTTCTTCAAGAAGTCCGACGGTGGAAGGCCGGCCTGGTGTAACATAGCAATACATTAAATCTGCTGTCACCCGTGAGACCGACCAAAGACTCAGATTGCTTGCATATGATCCAAGATCATGGATAAGAGGTTGGACTGTTTGAGTATAGGGTGAATGTGGCATTGTGTGGGGTTCAAAGTCGCAGAAGTTTGTATGAGGGTGTATCAAGATAAACTCCCTTACACGGACGCGACGCGTGTCGACGCGTGCAACAGGTCGAAGGTGAAAATGGTGGTGGTGCCAAGCAACTTTTCGTCGAGCCAGAGTGTGGCATGTGGAAGCAAATACAGCCAATTAAGTCAGCTAGATTTAAGCATCAGCAACGGGACTAAGACATCTCGGGACTAGTGTACCAATCGATCAGATCTGTCTTCGTCCAACCTGCTACCATCATGTCTGGCTCTCACCGCAGTACAGCTTTACCACCTGCTTTCCCTTGCGATCTTGTCACCGGTCATCCACGAACGGCTTCAACTCGCCTACTCAATGAGTGTCATGCTTGCGGTCCTCGCCTCTGCCTCGTTATAATGACGACCTACACCCATTTGTGTGTAGTCTATCGTTCCAGCTCAATCACTCTACCCGACTTGTTCGATCTTAAACCACGCCAGGTCGCCTTCAGACGGGCCGAATTCACGACGTCTCATCTAGCAGTTGTATAAGCGGTCGGGCCTTTAGCATTCTTAGTACCGCTCGATGACGCGCAGATAACATGAATAAGGCGGTAGACCCTTACGCTGCAAAAAGTGCATTGTGCATGCCTTGGCGATGACACAAAGGGATAGGATGAGACAGCATTGTCATGGATGGTGAAAACACCAATGGCAAATATGCCTCACAGCCCAGCAGTCGCCAGTGGCATTCTTGAACTGTTACAGTGCATGGGTCAGGGGCTGTAACAGAGACAATTACGAGAGGGACAGCAGGACATGAGATACGCAGAGTCGGAGTATGCTTAGTTTGGTATGGTGCTATCCAACTCAACCTACCGAGAGCGACAGCAGAGCTCAGCGGACAAACAGCGGCGGCATCATTTGGTCGTAAGGAGGGGACACAACGTGTCATACAAGCCTGATTGGGCCGAAGCTCAGCGTTGGTAATGGACGAGGGAGGCGGTGCATGGTCACGCTGCATGAGAAGGAATAGTTGCAGACAGAAGAAAGTACTTTTGGCGCTTGCTTCGAGCTACGTAGGTGGGTCGTCGACTTCTTCCAGTAATGAGCTGCCGCCAGTCTGCTCCAGCTACGCAGGGTGCTACGAAATGCCCGCTAGCGAAGAGCCTGTGAGTAATGGATCTGGAGCGCTGGTCGAGAACGGCAGGATCAGGTCTACGCTGGGGTACCGTGGTAAGACCTGAGCCGTTTATGCCTTGCGTGGTCGAGCCGAGCTCTCCTGCATGCGTTACCATATGTGCTTTGGTCTGGCGGCTTTGCTAGACGAGGTGGTTGCGAGGTTCAGCAACAGCAGCATTGGTATTGGCGTCTTCCTATTCTCTAAGCTTAGTGGTGAAGCCAGCAGCACGATCATGCAGCGTTCAAGGGCGCTCAAGCTTGATCCTTTCGTCCAAGAAGCAGCCGCTTTCGGCTCGAACGTCTTGCGGAGACTTCTAGGCAGAGGACCGAGATGCACAGCGATAGAAGATGGTAAGATCTCGACTAATACCGGTGACGGTTCCTTCCTTGACGTGTACGGGCAGCGGGAGACACGTCAGGGGCTAGAATACTTCTGTCGGTTTGAGATTTGGCTTCGGGCTGAGGCCGGAATACCGGACAAGCAAATCCATGAGTACAACAACGAGGCGGTGCGAAGCTGTCGTCTCCAGTCTTTAAGAAAGCGAAAGCATGAGTCTGGTCATGAAAATACGGGTGCACGAGTGCCTGGGAGGGCCCAATACCACAATGGCCATGCAAGAAACAAGAAAGATGGGTTGGTCGATGCAACCACTTCGCGGAGAAAGTAATGGTCGAAAGTTCTGCCTTGAACTAGTACAGCGTAGGGATTAAGGACTTGGATCTAAACTATAACTAGAAGTTTATCATAATGTAAAATGCACAGGAGCGGGGGACATTAGTCTGCAGCGGCAGGGTGGCTTCGTGCTTCAAGATACGACAGGATAGCGGACTGTTGCTGTAGCACAAATTGAATCGTAGAGCAAAACGCGGAATGATGAACAGACCATATCAAGAAATGCAGTACAAACCTCCTTCTTCTTACGGATTAGCGCAACATATCCCCACGTGATACTCTTTTAGCTCCAAATACCGTTGGCCCTTGGGCCTGCGCTTTGGCCACCAATCGAATGTGAAAAAGCGTTTGGTGTATCAAACATGAGTGTGCAGTCTAGCACGTGCAGGCGCCAGGAGACGGTGCGCTTATTGTGCGACTGCAGAAGAGATTTATAGGTCGTCCCGTTCCTCTTGCGACAGAGGAACTACTGTTGCCATGACACCTTTTCTCCTTGACTGCGAACATTCGCAGCACCACGAAGCGTGTAGCACCAGAAGCGACTCGTTTGGGAGGAGCAAGAAGAAACGTCGTCTGCTCCCATCGCCGTCAACAAGCAGCTCTGCACAACAAGAGGTAGGAAAGACGCAACACATGAAGATACCCCAACGCTAACTTATCTTCAGCAGATTCGACGACCATCCAAATCAGCCCTACAAACTTTCCAGAAGAGATCGCAATCTGCCCCGGACGCTTCTGCGGCAGTTCTAGATTGCTCTTTCAGCGTCGAGCGATCTACGCATCAGCTACAAGGACAAAAAAGGAAGATACCTTGGGCCGACGCCGAGGAGGACCTGTGCAGACACCATAAAAAGAGGCAGTTATCTCGGGTTACCGCAGAGGCGTCTAACGCAACTGGTCCGGCACCTACTGAACACTACGAGCGAGACGATACGAAAGTTTGTCTACCAATAACATCACCGATAGTACACTGGGCACGAACTGCGCAGTGGCCTAAAGAGTTCGCAAGCATGAGTCAGGAACAGAGTAGCTCGTCGAAGAAACGACCATCAAGTTCAAGCTATACGCAAAGCTTCAAAGCTGGAGAAGTTCCTAAGGCGCACTCTGCTGCGCATGAGAACACTCTAGCTGACCACGGTGTGCACATGGATGAGTTACAAGGTCGATTACGAGCGCGAGAAGAGAGCAAGTTATTTTGCAGAAGTCTGTTACAAAGCACATATCCAGAACCGCAGCACACGGCCTTTCCATTGCCGGAGTTTTTGTCAGTGTGGCAGAGAGTGCAGAGGCGGAACGAGGCCAGGGTCTATCGAGACCTCACACCGCTGCTGGTGCCGTCGCCCGAGCTTCTTTGGGCCTCTGGTCATCAAGAGCTTGAGCACGTCGCAGAAGAGATCAGCGTTGAGTGGACAAGGTGCAAAACCCTGGGAGGGCCTAGGCCAAAACCGGATCTCGCGGTAGGTATTGCTCCATCGGCGTTCGATGAGGAGGAAAAAGCGAAGTTGAAGAACCATACAGCATTTGAACGAGCGACCCTATTTACGGATAATATTTACTTTCCATTCCTGCTTTGCGAAGCCAAATGCGGTGATGAAGGGATCAGCCGGGCAGATCGGCAAAACATCCAGAGCAGCAGCGTGGCTGTAAATGCGATCATACAACTCTATCGAGCTGTTGACGAGATCAAGGTGGCCGACCTGAGCGGACAGATCTTGGTTTTCTCAGTTTCTCACGACAATCTGCTTGTGAAACTGTATGGCCACTTTGCCATCATCGACGGAGACAAGGTGGCCTTCTATCGATATCCCGTTGCGTCCTTCGTGCTGAACTTTGAAGAGAGTCAAGGCAGAAAGAGGACACACGACTTCGTGCGAGAGATCTACCACACATTCTACCCAGCACATCTAAAGCGGATCCGCGATGCACTAGCAGCAATGGAGGATCCCCGGAATATGTCGATGACTTCCACCATGAGCATTGAGGAAGACGGATCCCAGGAGCAAGATCCGAGCGCTCGGTCCTCCCAAGAGACTTCCGCAGCGTTTAAGAAGCCCGGTACTCCGGCCAGCAAGAAGCAAAAGGGTGCACTGGCCCTTCTGCGGGAGCAGATGGCAGAACAACAGAGGCTGAGTAAAGAGCAGATGGCTGAGCAACAAAGGCAGAGCAAGGAGCAGATGGCTGAGCAACAAAGGCAGAGTAAGGAGCAGATGGCTGAGCAACAGAGGCAGAGCAAGGAGCAGATGGCTGAGCAACAGAGGCAGAGCAAAGAGCAGATGGCTCGGCAGGAAGAGCAGTATAAGGAACAAATCAACCTGCTGAAGCAATTAATCGATCGACGATAGGAGATGAAGGTGGTCGTTGTCTTTCTAGTAAGGACCATACCATTTCAGTGCAGCCAGTGAGTACCCCAGTTAGCGCACAAAGCTGGGACAGGAGTATGTTATTGGCGTCATCATACTACGGAGTCCTGGCATTTTGAGGTTAGACGGGTACAGTTTGTGAACCACAGACACAGGCGGCTTGTTTTTCATTTGAGCGGAACAAGGCAGAGTCCGTAAAGAAAAAGGTCTGCCCATTTCATTGAATTACATGCTCATTCAAGCTTTAGGCGCAGCTTGGGCACTTAATCCAGTATCACGTGCTTTGAAAGGAGGAATTGTCCCTCTCGAAATAGATTCTCAAACAATATGGGGTGTTTTCTATCGCCGATGGTGACACACGGTCCTGCATGCTGTGCACTACATGAATTGGTACGATGCATCTCCGAAAGAGGAAGACAAGTGATGCACAGTAGGTTTGATTCGAGGTCACGATGAAAAGCGATTCTTTTCTTCTTTCTGAGACGCTGACAATGTATGAAAATGATAGTTCCGCCACGCTAACTGGCTCAGCGCTTGCTATATAAGTCTGGCTATCACCTACTCAGAAGTCTCTGAAAGTGTCCGTCCGCATAAAGCTATACCTTTCAGGGTAGAAAAGTGGGTACAATATCCTATCTGGCAACTTTGGTGGATCGGGATACTGTTGACTGACTGAGATCGGTAGAATAGCATCCCAAGCCTTGTAAGCGCGTTCATTGTAAGAAATGGCTCTCAGGTTGTTAACCACGCACTGTAGTTCCTCATAACTTGTCCTCACGTCCCGTACTTGTGAATCGACTCCAACGATCTGAAGATGTAAATCGTCGAATCGCTGCGTTGAATCTGCCCGAATCTCGCGCAAGCTTTCTAGAACTGTTAGGAACTCGCGACGAATGCCCTTATCTTGTAACTCTAGCACTCGGTCGACTGCTTTCCGCTTGACATAGGCTCTTGGGTCATGTACCCCTGGATCGTTGCGATCGAAATACGTATTAGGAGTAGGCCCGCGGTTGTCGTCAGAGTTTCGTGGCATTCTTAATGATATGGTTGTTTGTGGTGCGAGGATGCAAGCCATTGGTGAAATGAAATGATTGAAAGAAAGAGCATGGATGAACTATCCTATGCGAAAGTGGCGAAAGTGATGCGGAAGAGCTAAAGCTAAGTCCTGATGAGACCGAGAATTAGGCGCTGTTTGCCTGTTCACTTCGCGTTTCCAGGCTCGCAGTCTTGCCCCACATCAGATCTACGCCAAGCTGTAAGGCACGTGATTATTTTTGTTGCAGTCACTTTGAAAAGCCGCTAGAAGAACAAGCTAAACCTCCATTAACAGAAGAGATGTCATGAAGCATATTCGTCCTCTCCCGTCTTCTCCTCACTTCTCATTTCCTTCCTTCTCCGTTGTTTCCCTTCCTTTCTTCTCCCTTACTCTTCTTCTCACCTATTTCCGATTTTGCTTGTCTTTATCCCCACTTATATTGTGCTTCTGAAAGAAGCTGTTATGTCTTCTGGACAGAACCTAACTACGACAGAATTGATTGGATTACTTGAATCGGAAAGGAAGGCGTTTAGTAACAAATATCTTCCGCTCTCTCAAAAACAATTAGTATGCCTGAAACGATTCTCCGATCTCATCCAACTTGATAAGGATGCCATCCATCATAATACTGCGAAAAAAAGGGCTCTAACAATCATGTCTGACCTGTGGAACCACGCTCCAGAAGTTTTTGTTCTGTGTGCATTGGCCATGACCTTCGCACGTCTGGGTTCATTAAAATCAAATGACTACCTTCGACCCGTCTTAGGCTGGTGGCACCAAGTTGAACACCCTGAAGGCCTTGAGGAAACCTTGAAAAAGTGTTCCGATCATCTGCCAGCAACAATGAGTAGCACTGGGGAAGGTATGTGTTGCACGATGCCAATTTGACTGTGCTGACGTCAGGACAGAGAGGATGCTTCGCAGCACAAATTTCCCTGCACCATTCATTGTGACAACGCTGCAAGCTAACTGCCTCCTCAACTTCCTCCAAGAACACTCACACGGGTTGAAACCCCTAGCAATCAGAGTACCTTACGACGAGACCGAGTCGCCATCCATCGAAATATCGCGAGAGATGTGCCAGTATCTTATCCGCCAGGCTATGGGAAACATCGTGTTGGGGGCGCAGGCTCATGAGTGAGGATAGACGAATAGAACTGTAGGGCGACCATATAGCATACAAGACTGATCAGCCAATATCTTCACCATAACTTGACCTGTGTCTCCGAGCCCCGTCTGAATGATCTCTGTAGGGTTGCTGCCGCCGCTGATTTGAGCGAATCCTCGTTCGCTGTCTTTATCGACGATGACTGCGCAGACTTCTGGAGATTCTTTGAACTTGAAGTCATCTTTTCCTGTCGTCTCGTCATCTGCAAGTTGTGCGTTCGGCACCTTCTTAATCTGTATTTGGTCAGCGCCCCTCGGAAATCCTAGATTGCTTTACTACCAGTGCTTCGGCCGCTTCGCGAAACGCTTTCTTTCTTTCGGCACTTCTTGTCATATCAATCGCGAGATACAACGGTGTTGTAATGGAGTCTATAGGAAGAGCAGAAAATTATGACCTAGTCAGTGTAATCTGGCGACACTTTCGCAATGTAGGCTTGACACCGCAAACCATGTCGATATGAGTCTAAGAAATAATAATTTAAAGCGTAACGAGGGGCGTTATCCTTCTAAAATGTCGAGTGCGGGGCCAATAGTGGTCCACGTGAGCAACCTAAAATTTGGGCTTTGCTGCCCCAAGTTTTACATGTTTGCGAATGAGGACAGTGAGGTGATTCGGTCAGTGATTGACGTTACAACCTAAGATCTTCATTGCCGGCTCTTGAAAAGGCATACTGAAGTGAAATGCATGTGAACAGGAGAATACGACAACAGTGACAAGAGAAAAACGAAGTGAGGTAGTCATAGCGTGGGAGAGGTTAATAGAAGTATATAGCAGTACATCGAACTTTTAGGAAATAGATAGAAGTCAAAATATGTGAATAGAAGTATTTAGAGTCTGTATGAGGTAGGTAGAAATATATAGAAGACGTAGGAGGTAGATAGAAGTATCAAGCAGGGATGTAGATGTGGATAAACGCGAGTCTCATTGGCTAAGATTCGACTTGACATGATTTGTGAACCTCTGATCACCGACTGCATGCAGCACGATGCGCCCCCTATAGTTGACAAGGAAAACATGCGATGTTTTTCAGACCAGTTACCGCCGGCCCTTGTGTCGAGGTGTGAGCGCTCATCATCATCATCATCGCTAATGCATCAGCCATTTCCCGGAAGAACCAGAAGCCTGCGCCTCGTGAGTTGTTCGTCCAATCTCCTTGATCCAGAGTTCGCTATCAACAAAGAACCGGCGCTAGATATTTACATGTTATCGACATGGCTTGAGAAAGCTCGTTGCTACCACAGGCGTGTTGACGATCGTAGCCAAACCTTAGGACTTAAGCATTCATTAAGGACATGCACAAGGAATTCGATAGCATGAGATCGGGAGCTCAAAGCTATTAGTCTTGCAGACAGGATTCAATTCGGTACCTACCCTGTCTGCTTGGCCCATCAAACTCGAGAAGAGACATGCAGCTTTGCCATGCACGAGATCAGGGATGATCTGTCCTGTTGGAAGCATTGCAGGACTGCTGCCGAACGGAAGACTCTACTGTGCCATGATGAAAGGTATAAAGAAGCCAACGAAGTCCTCACAAGGCATCAATTCAAGTCTAATCGAACGCTGTCCACGTGTCTCCCAACCCTTTCAACCATAGGTATAAAGAGACCAGTCATCTTCTTCCAGACCCTGCCAAACATTCTTCTTCAAACAGTCTACCATTCTTCTCCAACCCTCAGCTGCAAATATCGTCGCCTCAAGCTCTAAGCATAACCATGTCCTCAGAGGCCAAAGCACCAAAAAGCAACAAAGTTGCTCGAACGAATACGGTCAGCCCGGCCACTCCTCCAAGCAGTCCAACCATGCAGTGTTCAAACTCAAAGCCAGCTGTCACCCTCCCGAAGCGCACTGATACATCCCAAGCTCGCACTGTCAGCTCTTGTCATCGAGACACTTCGCCGAAGAGTCTGCCAATGCGAGCGTCAACCCATCAAGAGGTTGCACAACTACTCAAAGATGCCGTCGAGTATATTATGTCAGACGCTAAGGAGACCGCGAAAACTACCGCACCTCAAGTCGCGTCCACAACAGCCTCTAAGCCTGCTGTGAGAGGCACGAAACTAGAGGTAAAGGAGATACAAGAAGTGTGCGTCATCCTCATTCCTCAACACAATTCTCAGAGAACTGATCGCGTAAAGCTGGGACTCCGTAGCATACGCATACAAGATTGTGGAATCACCCGCTGTCACTGAGGTGAAGGAATTAGACACCTATGCTTTCGTCATTCGCACGCGTGCGGGCAAGTACTCCAACTCAACAGGCCACCTCAAAATCTGACACGAGACTAGTTAAGGCAGAGACCCGATCCATCGTCTACGTCGACATTAAATTACCAGGCTTGCGAGATATTTTGAGAGCTGTGCTGAAGGATATCAAATGGGTCAGCTTGGCTGACGATAAACCTTCGGTGAGTAGTTCGCAGACCAATGGGATCACTTGCTCAGAAGGTGCATTAGTTTGAACATAACTTGCTCTTCCACTATCTGCCCGAACTCGAGGAGTATCAGGCCAGTGCGACCAGGGATGAAGCTCGTGACCTGACAAGTCTCAAAGCCCTTAACTTGTTGATACACACCATCAAAGACCGAGCAAAAGCTCCCTCAGAACGTCTGGATCCGCTTCTGCGAGAAGGTAAGATCACATACGATTTATTGTGGGCGCTGTTCAAGGCTAATAGCCACGTCATCACGACTTGCCTTGGCAGCGGCCAGTTGAGGTGTCTCCAGTACAATGTAGGAGAGGAGAAAAAAACTGAACAGGGCGTCGAATACTTCGAGCTTCAATGCCAATACCTCGATTTTGATGGCAAAGTCTTTGGTACCGTCACCGAGAGGCTGCCTATTGAGCGGTTTCATGGGGCTCGACCGATCACCACTTTGGACATCTACCCGCTTTATTTTCACCCCACCCCGAACAAGATCATGCAGTCGTTGATCGAACGCGGCCGAAATTTCATGTCTCTCATGGGCTCGCATCACCGGATATATGACGGAGTCGCTTTTCGACGGGTAAAAGATGGCCTGATCCGAAAGTCAGTTCAGTCCAAGATCATGATTGATACAGACCAATTCCGCAAAACGATCCCAAGCTATGCGCGCATTATCATCAAGAAAACGGAAGAAGGCTTCTTTTCTGACTTCATCACGACGCAGCAACGTGTGATGGACGGGGAGACGGATTTAGCCAACCTGCCGGAAGACAAGCTTGTCCTATGTCCTCCCACGGTATTGGGTTTCAGTCTCAATGACAAATTCTGGGGTGAGTGTAAACCGACGCTGGTTGTGTTGCTAGATGCTAAAACTCCGCTACAGGTGAGTACGCGGTCGATCATATTCAGGGTATCGAACCGTCTTCCGCACTCTTTGACCATTTGTCCATCCCCATCCGCATGAAGAACACCATCAGATCCCTGACTCGTGGTCATCTGGGCCCACTGAAGGATGCAAAACGGTCAGGCTCGAGCATGAGTGTTGTAGGAAGTGGAACGAGGATTCTGCTTCAGTGAGATTTCTCGACTTTTTGGCTTCGCCACCGTGCACGCTGACGATAGTAGTGGACCGCCAGGCGTGGGAAAGACCCTCACCGCTGAGGCCCTGTCCGAATACCACCGGCGACCACTCTATTCGGTAGGTGATCGTGCTACCACTGTTGGCAAGGGAGGCTAACGATCCAGGTCTCTGCCGGAGAACTCAGCTCGGACGCCGGAGAGCTGGATCCCCAACTCACTGACATCTTCCGCGTCGCATGCGCGTGGAACGCCATTTTACTGATAGACGAAGCGGACGTCTTTCTCCAGAGACGTGCTGAGCTAACTCTGGAACGCAACCGACTGGTGGCAGTCTTCCTCCGAAAGTTGGAACACTTCGATGGCATTCTGATCTTGACGACCAATCTGGTCGATCATTTTGACAGTGCTATCCTCGATCGTATGCATTTGCAAATGCAATACCATCCTCTTGACAAAGCCGCCAGAAAAGAAGTCGTCATCGGCTTTCTCACGAGCCTCTGTGGGGAAGATGGATTATCTAACTTTGGTGCAGACTATCTGGACCGGTTTGCTTGCATGAATGTCAACGGTCGTCAGGTAGGTCCGCCAGCCGACATCGATGTGCTGAATACCCTAACATCACTAGATCAAGAACACTGTGTCTATCGCTTACACGCTTTCCATGGAAGACGAGGACGAACTGTCCTGTCTCCACATCGACCATGCCCTGGAAGCCACGGGTTTACGTCTGCCTCAAAGCGCTGACGAGCCGTTTGACCTGTACGACTGAACGTGCACAGGCAGGGATTTTCGAGCTTGAAGGATCAGAGAGCCAAAGGCTAAAAGTACATTGGAGGCCGTTCGAATTACGTATATGTGAAGCGCAGGCAGGCAAAAGTAAGGTTCGGATGACATTTTTGTCGACCTTGAAAATGTACATATCGTCTGGTTCATTGAAACTAAGGGTGCTGAAACAATAGACACTTTCAATTGCGACGCTCTAATGTCCTTGATGCAAGGCAAGCACCACATGGAGTTGTGGTTCGCACACCAGATTCGAAGAAACAGTGAAGCTCTACAAGTGAATATGTACACTAGCCTACAACGGTCTCAGACGAGCTTGGAAATTTGTAATGTGCGGCGTAAAAAGTATCGGTATCACATTTCACAATGATGTACTCTTCCAGAACACGAGGAGATGACCTTACTGTCAAATTTTCCCTATTCCAAGATAGCTCTGACCGCAATGATTGCATGTTCCGTAGATCTCTTTAAGCTTTGCTCTAGCAGACGCACCTCCTGCGTGAGGCTTTCGCGGGATGATTCTAGTTCTCGTTATGAAGCGTTTTCGATTATACCAACGATGGTTGGGAGGATAGGCTTGGTCACGAGCCGTTAAAGCTTCTCGCGGTTTCCTGGGCTGAAGTCGTTGAACAGCACTTCAATCTTCAGCGAGGTGATTCGGAGAGTAAGACGTCCACAGTGATCGGGACGCGTAGAGCACAAGACAAGTCCAACCAGTACGACGTAATCATAGCCCTATTTATTCCTCTGTCAAATATATGGGCCAAAGATCTTTCTCCTGGTCCAATTCTTTCCGACAAGTCGGACAGGTTACTTCATCTGCAGCGTAATGAATAACCTCATTGAGGCAGTCCGAGCAGAAGCCGTGACCACACTTGGTGACTGTACACTTCTCCTTTTCCATGCATATGTCACAGATAAGGTGGCCCATGCGGTCCAAACGCTGCTTGATCGCTTTCAGCTCCAGGCGTAGCTGCTTGTTGCTCGCACTGAGTACAGCCTTTTCTCGTTTCAGGTCTCTGATAACACTGCTCTGACCTGCGGACTTTTGCAGCCAAGAATCTTTGTCTTTTTGGCGCTGAGCGAGCTCACGGACGTACTCGCGCCGATATTTATCACGAGACTCGCGCAGTCTGCCGATCTCCTGCTTCACCTTGTTCTTGCACTTCCGATAGGACTCTTGAAGGTTAGCGACATCTTGCTTTGTGCTTTCGAGGCATATATCTAGTGCCTCGCCATCAAAATCGTCGTCGAGGTCGATGATCGTGATGACGTCGTCACCAGTCATGTTTGGTCGAATACTGTCGCTGAGGCGTGACTTTGTGTAATGTTGGGTAGAGGCTGAGACGCGGACGCGGAGTACAGTAGATCAGAGAGGTGGCAGAGGTATGAAAGGGGGAAAAAGACAACGGGAGAGAACTGGGCCGTATGCTCACCTTAAGTACCTTGCGAGGGCTTTGGTCTAGCAGCCCCTCAGTGCCACCACTACACTGCCGCTGCTTGGGATAGACCAATGAAGCCTCGAGCACGACCGTCCATGCTGTCATGGCAGTGCCGCATAGCATTGGTGGTACAAGCCAAGGTTGATTCGTTGTTCACGCCGACTCAGTCTCATTGTGCATACAAAACTTCTCAGCTTGGCCAGTCTGGAATTGTCGCAAGCTCCGCATAGGATTAGAGGGGGCTACCTTCCCCTACAGAACTAAATCTTGAACAGTTCGCCCTTTGCCGTGCTTCATTCAACTGAAGGCGGAGGATCATTTTTGGATGAAGCAGAAAGAAGATGAACGAGGTCGGAGCGGATGGACCTCTTTCAATACACTGTGTCTTCACTGCAAATTGCGACTCACAGTCGACCAGCCGAAACTGCCCATCTTGGTCCATAAGATGGCCACTGAACCACTACTGTAGCCGGGAAAGGTGCTGTGTTCTCCCGGATTGACCTCCTGTCTTTGAGACACGGCCAATCGGATCGACCTTGAATCTGCAGACCATGACTGGACGATCCTCAAGGGTTCGAACTCTGATGGCTCACATCATCCAAAAGGCCGGACCGGCATCGGTCGGAGATCCCTGCAGATTGTCTTTGGCGGGTTCTGGCAAGGTCTTCAAGCAGAACAGTTCGGTCCAATTGGTCTCTGCTCAACTTGCCTCTGGTAAGGCAGATTTTCCCACATCTTGAGACAGATTTGAAGCACAACGCATCGTTGGATGAGGGCCTGGGACTGTAAGTGGGAAGACGTGAAGGAGAAATCAGGAATTCAATCCCGTCAAAGTGAGCAATTCTGCATTGCCATTGCCTCGTCGCTAACGCTGTGTTGGAATATACGATCGTGCACCGATGCTGTGGCAAGTGGATGCCGCTGGGCGAGCAAAATTCCAGCATCGTACGAGGCGAAGGCTGCGCTGGACAGCAAGCCATATCGAAGGAATGACCGTGTGCCAAAGCGTCCGCAAATCGTCAGCAGATACCAAGGCGTCGTGATAGGTTGAAGTAGATGGCATAAGTAAGGACGAAAAGAATTACAGTAAACTAACGCCTAGGGTCGCGATCTATTTAGGGTGCAAACTGAACCTGCGTGACGCAAGCTGCGTCTGCAAGGCAGTTCGGACTTACCGTATTGTAGCAAGTGTTGAAACCGGTCCACACTTCACCTCTGTCTACGGTGAACCCGATAGTCTATCAGTTTACTACAGGAGGTGCGATGGACTCGTCTGTGCTTTAGATCTAAGGTGACACCGTAGTTCAGACGTTAGGCACCGTTCACCCGACAGTGTCTCGACTTTGGGTTTTACGAAGGAGTGCACCTGTGAGGTACGTGCATTTGCTTCGCAGCACGGTGTTATTGGTGCCTATGTGTGGGCTGTGCCGAGCGCTTCAACGGTCTTGATGGTGGCCGCTTTCATGGGGAGGGGGTACGATTTTGACGTCCCTTCAAGAAAACTTTAGTAAGGCACAAGATCCCCTACAGATAAGTTCCTACAGTCATTCAAGTCCCTGATAACAGGCAGGTGAAATAAGGGGTTTCAGTTGTTAATGTAGAGGGAGAAGGGAAATCAGGTCATGTTTTGTAGGGGAGTGCCGCGTTGGCCCTGGTTTATCTGCGCTCCTGACACTGTGATTCTGCTCTAGATCGGAATCTGTCGCACACTCATCGTGACAACAATGAAAACCTATAGCAGGCCACTGGTCAACTGCTTTTCTCAATAGAGAGCCTGTAGAGAACATTAGCAGGTCTGTCACCTCTGGTGGCAAGGCTTTAGCCATGTACGACTTGCAATGAAGTTGCCTCGGTTTTGCCTTCGCGAGAGGGGGTGCAGTTTCGACCTCTCTGGTATCCTCAGTCTCTCAATTCCTTACGGATTTTCCTACTGGTCGCCAATTCCGAATCAAAGATTGAGTGGGGATAGTCCTAGTCGGTTATGTCCCGACGTTGCATAAATTGAAGCAGGCTTGATATAGCACAATATATCGATCTGATCTAGAGCACAGTATGGTGTAGTCGGTCATATTCTGAGGTATTAGACGATAGTATGTTTTAGGCCAAATTCAGCCTTGTGGTCCTGCGTCAGGCGAGGCTATCCACAGATTGCGAAGTTGACCAGCCGGCTTCTCAATTTGGCTGGTCAACTTGGATGTAGTCGTCGACGGCTACAAGTCAGACAATCCTTGGTTTTGGGCACTCTTCGCAAGCCCGCAAGCCTCGACGCAGCGGGTTGCCGTATTCGTGGACTTTGGCATTGACGCACAGAAAATTTCTATACGATAAGGCACACCTAGTCCACCACTTGTCCTGTCTTTTTTGAGCTCATCGTCTGTCCTGTAAAGGCATATGAGGTCGAATGAAAGCTGCGCTGCCGACTTCTATATAGATAACTCATGGCTGCTAGCTGTCTAATCTCTTCCAACCTGGGCTGTTACTTGCCACCAGTGCCTTGTAGTATCCTGGACCTGCGGTCTTGCGCATTCTGCGCCTTGGTCATGTCGAGCCCGGAGGGAGAAAGGAGATTGGGGCTCCAGATGGTGATGCTCGCACTGCGTTCCTTTCATTCCTAGTGCTTCGACGCTGGATTTCGCATCTAGGTCTGTGGCTTAACGTTCCTCGAGACTCGACAATTCTCTTTGATTTGTGGCGACGTAAATCGTAAGAACCTGACACTCTTTTAGTATCGTCTGCCGCTTCTCGTAAAGTAACGAAATACTTGTGATCTTTGATTTTGTGTTTGTTGTTTGAACCTTCATTGTACCCAAGCACTCGTCTATATTAGCAGCAATGAGGAGCTAAGGCTTGGATTTGGGGGATTTTGACAATGGAGAAGTACTATGTCCAGTAAGAGGTAGTGTAAGTGATGCCAGGTAGTCATTCTAACAAACCGCTTCGCATTTAGTACAAGGCTTCCCAATCACGTCGCTTCGTTTTTACATTGTACCTTAGAAAAGCAACTCTAGTCGCTTCAAGAATTTCCCGTGTCATTGCCTGGCAGAGAAGGGGCTCCGTATCAAGTTGAATTGCTTGTGCCATCTTTGTCTTCATCACTTTCGCCGCTCGCGCCACCTTCATTCTCGTTGTACTCTTCGTACGATGTTCCGTTGTTGAGCTCGGTGACCACTAGAGCCTTTGATGTATCCGGCAGCATGGGCAACCTCAACCGAGCAGGAGGACAGGTGAGGTTGGCAAGCAACGGATTGTTGGGCATCATGTAGAACCAGGGTACTGGAGGGCACATGAGTCCACGAACCATGAGGTAGGCATAATCAACATCAATGTCATAGTCGCTTAAGATACCGTCGTTGTATGATCGGTTGAGGCTGAGTAAGGTCTTCCAATAGCCCTGAGTGTGTGTGCTACATGAAGCGCACACTAGCTGTTGGTGAAGATCGCTCGTCTTCTCAATTGTCAGCAGGAAATCCACTGCGATGTTCTGATAACAGCCGTGAAGATACAGGGTGTATCTGTCGTGGGGATGGTGTCGTAGAGAGGTAGTCGCGTCGTGAAGAGCTACATAAGCAGGCACAGCGTCCTCTTCGTAACGCAATTGGTAACGATCGAAGTTGAACAATCTATGCAGTGGCTCAGTGGCGCATGTTGGGACCGTCCACGGTCCCTCTTGGTTGGACATGGTTGATAGCAAGGCTCGTCGCAGAGGGTTGTCCAGGAAGATGATGGTGCTAGGTTGCTGTCTCTTGCGCCAGAGTATGATGGCAAGAAGTGAAGTAGACTTCTCGGATGCGATGTTGTCTTTTGTACACTTGTCGTCCCATGTTGGAGAAGCACGCCACTGTTTTGACGCGTAGCATTCAGGTCGAGCGTGAGGTAGACTTAGTGGAGTGATTTTTGACGCGTTCCTCTAATCAAGAGAAACAAGAGGCTGTCAATGAAGGTTCTCCGATCGACCCTGACGTGGCAGCTGTGAAGGCAAACAACGCGCCACGCAAAGTTTTAGGCTGACAGGGATGGTTGGGCTCATCAGGCACGTTGCTGCTATCTGCTTTGCACGCGTCGTAGCCGATTGTGAAGCTTCGGCGAAACAACGCCTTCAGGCACGTATCTCCACTACTAGCTAGACACCCGACATCAGATGGGTGGGCTAGCGGCGAACTCGGCAGGCTGGTGATCGCCTTTCCAAATCTTCCCGCTCTGCAGCCGCTGCGAGCACTGCGTCGATGCTTTCCCGCACTTCTCCCATTTTCAAGGTGGAAGGCTGCTTCCTATCTTCTGGCTCGTAATGCGCGCGTGCTCTTTGCTGGTATCTAGTCAGGTGTAAGCACTTCGATTCGCGGAAGTCACGAGCATATCGTACCTTCCGTTCCCTCTGCTAGATACTGGACCGTCCTGTCCTAGGCGCCAGGCTCTTGCGGCAAAGGAGTGATCAAAGTCCATGTGGACGGGTTCGTAAAGACGCTCGCTCCGCTCATGTACGATGATGCCTTCTTGCTCCGGCTCGACCTGTTGATGGGCACCCGTGTCTGTGCGTAATTGCTTTAAAGCATATTCGTAGAGAGGCTTATCATGTGCGATGATGTCTTCATGCTCCGGCTCGATTTGTTGATCGGCACCCGAGTCTGTGTGCAAGTGTTCTGTCACACATTTACAGAGAAGCTTACGCCGCTTGTATGCTATGCTGCTTTCGACCGCTTGAAGGCGGTTCTCTCGATCCATGACTGGAGGTGATGCTTCAGACCTGATGGACACTACGCAAGATCATGAGGATACGGCGGGCTTTTGAGTAGTGGAGGACCCTGCCTACCCTTCCTGCCACTTGTCTTGTCGCGTGAGTGGACGCCAAACACCAGCCTGTGTGATTGGTTGGCGCGCTCACTGTTCTAGCAACGTGTCACAGGTCAAGAG
>Ga0066648_10000660_pt1 | contig 21950 bp, 18 predicted proteins | sample CryGeyCG12114_NA_FD_59537 | JGI IMG/M metagenome (GOLD analysis project Ga0066648, IMG submission 59537) | Groundwater microbial communities from aquifer - Crystal Geyser CG19_WC_8/21/14_NA | ecosystem: Environmental > Aquatic > Deep subsurface > Groundwater | place: USA: Utah: Grand County... | reverse complement strand
AGGAAAGGAAAGGAAAGGAAAGGAAAGGAAAGGAAAGGAAAGGTGGGGTGAGGTGGGTAAGGCGCGCTGTCGAGCATGATTATATGGGGGGCATCGAAGCTCGGGAGATTCGCCCTACGATAACTCCCATCGAGGCGCTATCGAGTAGGTAAGAACGTAAGTGAGTAAGTTAGCGCTAAGAGGTCTGATGCCTGAGTTTTACTCGACACCGCCGTTGGGGGGGGAGTAGGGGAAAGGTGGGGTCGGGGAACAGGACATGTGCAACTTGAAGTCATAAATCCAGCTTGGGGGGTATTCGCTATAGAAAAATACCAAGTATACAAACACCAAGGCTATGCTGAGGACGAAGAGAGAAAGCGGGTTGGCACCAGTCCATGCCGTGCGATGCGCGAAAAGTACGCAGAGCCGATACACACACGTAAGCGGCCATCCAACACGACTTCGCTACCGCGACCGATCGTTAGGTGTCTGCCTCCATACCGTGTCGCCACTTAGCCTGCTCACACTTGCATTGACGATATTTCTCCATGCAGATTGGCGTTCTGGCTGCCTCGTGGGCGGAGCATCCAGACCCTCGCCGCGTTCGACATCTTCATCCATGATGTCGTCTTCTCTCGCGGGGATTGGAATAGCTGAACTTGGTTCCGAATTGACCGTCTGTGCAACCCTGTCTTGCACGTCGTCGCTTGTTTGCTCGTCTGGCCCCCTATGATCAGAAGCCCTTCCACGGCCACTTGACGTGCGTGCTAAACTTCTGACGACGTCGCCCTTACAAATCGGACATGTTCGGCGACGGTTCACGAGCCAAGGTGTAATGCAGTCTGCGTGGAATTCGTGACCACACGGGAGAGACATGACGCGACTCTCGCCATCGACATACTCTTCCAGACAAACAACGCACTCAACTTGGCGCCCCGAGTAAGGCTTATACTTGGTAGTTAGCTGTGCCTGCCTGTCCGGTGGACTTCGTGAGTGCGACGATACTCTGGTTGGGTGTTGGGAGTTGGCTGGAAAGACGCCAGTTGTGGTTTGGGACCGTGGTCTCGACCGTCTCGAAACGTCGTGAGAAGTACTTTGAAGTAAAGGAGTAGTGGGTGATGATGTATTTGGAGTAGACAATTCCGACGAAGTCGTCGAGGATGTCGTAGAAATTGTGTGGTATGTACGTACTGGTAGTCTCTCGACCACGGACTTCGGAGCCCGCCATCTCCTGCGACGAATCCGCGATCGTAGCAGGAGCAACGCATATACAACTGTCAAGGTGACCAAAGGACTGACCACCAATACAAGCAAGGTGTCAAGGAATGGACTCGTTGACACGCTTGTCGGAGTCAAAGTAACCCAGAGGCCCTGCGGTTCGTCTTCTACGCCATGACTAGTGCTTGAGGCGTGTTTCACCGCTTGTGGTCGGCTCTGCTTATCGTGACCAACTGCGGGCAACCCTTGAGGCTGTCGGTCGTTGTGAGTCTTTCCAAACGGGAACCATTTAGATCCGTCATCTGAATGTGGAGTAACACCAGGCTTGCTGCTACCTGGCCTACTCGAATGTGCCTTGTTTTCATCTTGATATTCTCCACTGCCAGGTGTAATGCTACCGCCTTTGAGCGGAGTTGCTGTGGGGATATGGGCTTGTGTACTCTGAGTTGGCTCGTTATTTCCAGCGTTGTTGCCTTTACTATCGTGAACATCTAGTCTCTGCTCGCTGCTTTCGCCAAGTAGCGCAGTATCCCTCCAATCTTGGACGCCAATCACGAAGTCGTTGTCAGGGCGTTTTGATGTAGCATCTGGATCGAGCGCAGACTTGGTCAATGTAGCCGAATTTGTCGGTTGTACCACCATCTTAGTGCTCGCGGTCTTGATGTCCTCTTCATCCCAGTCCTCGAGTAACACCCAGTCGATGTTGCCGCTACTTGGTGGTCTACGGCTGTCCTCAGAGTGTGCAAAGGATTCGTCAATACCTACCACCGATAGAACGTTCTGCAGCCATCCTTTCCTGCCGTCAACGGCAATCTGCCGGGTATTCTTTGCAGGTACAATAGTTGGTCTTTGCACAGTGGATATAGTCGATGTTGTTGTTGACGTAAATATCGGTCCGTCGACTTTTGGACCGGCTCTGTTTTTCTTGTTCAAGTCCTTGCTATCTTTGCCCGCCGTAGTCTGCTTTATCACCTCGTCGACCTCAACCACAGTCTCAAGCGGCACGAGCGACGAGAGCAAATGAGCTGAAGTGTAGGAGGTGAAAAGAGCAGGTATTGAGACGTTGGACGTATCACCCTTGGCGTACATGATGGTCAATTGTCCTCCTCGTTCGTTGTCCCCAACAATGAGGCCGATGCCACCACGTCGCTGTGCCCACTTGACCTTTTCAAGAAACCCACAACCCCCACGACTGAGCATCACAATCTTGCCTGCAATATCTGCGCTTTCTTGAAGTGATTCGATGTCAGCATGTTCCGGCTGAATCCTTCTGTCCTGCACCCCAGCGTCTGCCGGCTCCCCAAGCTTCCCGGAACGTGCCGGGTTAGAATCAGGCAGGGGACGATGAAGGTGGTCGTCTGTGCCATCATCCATACCAGACTCACCCGCAGAGGTGTCTAGAGCTATACCAGAGTCACTGGAAGTCTCCTCTATGGGCGAATCCGCAGCCTCTGCGTTAATTGCCTCGATAGCCACTTTGGCAGTCTTCTCAGACCGAGTCTTGTCATCTTCTGCCCATCCTGGTACGTCCGAACAACCTAGTTCCCAGCCTGCTGTTTTCAGATCTTCTCCTTTCAACAATGAATCATCGCCGAATCCTCGACCGACCCATAATTGGCCGCTCAGACCCTTTGAGGGCAGACCTGGACCGAACGCTGCAGGTCTAGCGAGAAAGAATGTGGCGTTGTCGTAGGTAAGGCTTATGATTGCCGATGGCGGGAAAAGCGACGAAGGGGTCGAGAAGGAGAGCAGCGCACGCAGACCAGTGGACCTTGCACTGTAGCCGGCTTCAAATGGCTCTGGAGCCCGACCATGCGCAGAGAAAAGAGATACACACGTGAGGACTATCGGAAGGGCTATGAAGCAGGAGAGGAGGAGCAGAAACCGTAGCGGCGTCATTCTGATATGATGTGCTTGGAATGTTCGCTCATTCCGAGTCGACTCTGCAGTCAAGATCGTGGGGACAGTAGGCGAAGGGCGGTGATATAAGGATATTGGGCACGAAGCAGTGGCAATAGACTGCTGGTGGAAGAGGCGTATATCGTGCCTGAGTTAGAAGGCGGTCCGGGGAGTCATGCGGCGTGTACAAGTCGTTGCAGCCACTCACAAGCCACACAAGTGGTCATTTGCATCGGCCTGCGACCTGCCAGGCCAAAAAGGCAGGTCATGTGACTGTGGTATCTGGACGTTGTAGTTGTGCGACTGCTAGTACTAGTAGTTACTGCTGTACGATTTGCGAGAGATGACTTTACTGCGTGGTATTAGTGCCACGAAGCAGTTTTCAAGCACCAAAATAGATCTATGCAGGACTCGGAAGAGAACTGCTCTCGCTGCGCATGTTCCAGACGAGATACCAAGGTCTGACTACTAATGCATTATTATTGTTGACCAAGGTACATAGTAGCCTTCCAGGAAACCTACTTAGGCACTGCACACCTGTAGTTCGGCCAGCCTAATACACGACCTGCGATGCATCCAAGTGCGTGTACTCATACTCACCGGTTGTGTACGTGAGGACGGGGTTGATCTGTCGCAGTGTTGACGGGTGAAACGTCTCCCGCCTTAGAAGTGCACTACCATGTGCTGCTAGACTTCGACTGTGCATGCCATACCCTACATGGTCAGTCGTAGCGGCATCGTTCACAAAGTCAGCATCCGTGTGGCGCTTTTCGTGCATTACTATAGACGCGCGTGCTGAGTCGTCGTAGATAGGTGCAATCGTCATGGATCGTTGATGGAAAGATGGCAGCACGAAGATCACCTCATCCAGCGCTCACTCACACACGCACACGCACACACCCACGAGCAACGACGGCTCGGCCAAGGTGATTTTCGAGGTTAGTCAGTGGGATGCTGGACGTAGCCGATGACGGGTCACAGGTGAAATAATACATAGTCCAAGCTCGACATGGTAAGGATGCACCATGAGGTGTACTAGCATGGGAGAAACAAGTCAAGAGGAATTGACTAGCCCGATGCGAGAAACGCGCATACCGCTTTCTGCTTCACCAGAGCGTATACGAGTTAGTCAGTTACTAGTACGAGTAGGAGTCGAAGGCTGGAGCACGATGGCTGTGCTCCACCCTGGACCGCATGTGTCCACCTGCAAGTCTTCAACCCTCTCAAGCTGCACGGACTCACGGATTCACGGAGACCTGCCCTGGTACAACGTATCACAGTAAGTGACTCGTACCAGCACCCACCAACACCCACCAACACCCACCAGCGCCGACTCCCTGCCACTCCTCTACACTCCTGTACACTCCTGTACAGGAGTAAGTTAGTGTCGCCTCGTCTCGCATTCTGCGCTGCAAAGACTTCCATCCCCCTCTCTTTCGTGCCGCTTGGGTCCACGCCGTCATGTTCGTCGGCCCTTGTTCGCTTCAGCGCGTCTCCACGATCTGCCTTTTGCCCTTCGCCTTCTGACTGGGCCTGTCAGACCGAGTTGAAGCATTGCCGAAGTGGAGAGGGTGCATGCTCTATGCGCTCGCGGTTGGCTGAGTGGTACCCGTCTGCTGCTCAGGCCGCGTACCGGTGCTTTCTGCCATTCAAATTGTTCCCTCTGCCCTTGCGCGGCTCTATTCGTCTCGCGGTTGCAGCCATACCCAGCCCAAGCAGTTCTGCAATTCAGTTTCCTCGTGTTGTGTTTCACGGTGTTGGAGTTGCTTGTGACCAGGGCCTGCTGATTGGTATAGACAAGGAAACTGCACCTCAACACCTACCGTAGCGACTGCACCACCACCACCATACCCGTTCCTGCTGTTTCAAGAAGAGGAAGCTACGACGACTAGAAGCCATGGACAATATCAACGTTCAGAATGGCTTCCTCCCAGGTGTCTTCAAACAACACCGACGCAAAAGAAATACTGGTGTATCCGACCCAGACACGGACGAGAAGATGGCTGCTCCAGGACCTGCTCGCTGGGTGAGAAAAGTACCAGACACGATACGTAACCACTTCATCGCGATGGCTGGCGAGTTTGTCGGAACATTTCTTTTCCTGTGAGTCGTTACGATGATCTGTCTTTCCACAGACGCTGACGATACCTCGCAGCTTCTTCGCTTTTGCTGGCACCCAAGTTGCAAACACCCCACAAACGTCCTCTGGGAGTACCAGCACGAATCTGCCACAAGGACCGGATCCAGCTCAACTGCTCTATATCAGCTTGTCATTCGGGTTTAGCCTGGCGGTCAATGCATGGATATTTTTCCGAGTGTCAGGCGGCTTGTTCAATCCTGCTGTAAGCCACCGCGTGGGCGTTGCATACGTACATGCTAACGTCTTATTTCCAGGTCACTCTTGGTCTATGTCTCATTGGTGCTGTCCCCTTCGCTCGCGCCGGCCTCGTCTTCATTGCACAAATGCTAGGAGCTATGGCCTCAGCAGGCGTTATCAGCGTGTTATACCCGGGTCCTTTAGCAGTAACAACGGCCCTCAGTGGGGGTACGAGCAAGACACAAGGCCTTTTCATCGAGATGGTTGGTACCCATGTTTCATAACACAAGTTTAGGCTGACCAGGTGGTAGTTCTTAACTGCTCAGCTCGTCTTCACAATCTTCATGCTGGCAGCCGAGAAGCACAAAGGCACATTCCTCGCACCAATTGGTATTGGATTGTCTCTATTTATCGCGGAGCTTGGAGGTAAGATATGACATCCTCTCGTATGCGGTGCTGACTTCGGCCGATAGGCGTTTACTACACCGGCGGCTCTCTTAACCCGGCACGAAGTTTCGGGCCATGTGTCGCCAATCGCTCATTCCCTAGTGAACACTGGATCTACTGGGTTGGACCGCTATTTGGTGCAATCCTTGCTTCTGGTTTCTATTGGTTCATCAAGAGTTGCGAGTACGAGACAGTCAACCCAGGACAGGATTTTGACGACCTCGAAGCCCGTGCCTTCAACCCAGAAGTCGACCTCACCCGACCAGTAGTTAGCCCCAATGCACCTGCTCCTGCCGAACGCTCTAGGTCGAACGATTTGAACTCCCAGCTTTCCAAAGAAAATGCCCTCCTTAGGCCTACAAGTTCCAACAGCAGACCGTTTTCACCGATCAGAGGTCGTACTGAGACAAATGGCACAAACGATGGTACGAGAACCGACGATGCGGCGGATATTATACCCTACTACGATAGAGCTACAGGCGGGCAGGCCTAGAAGTCCTCATCGAAGAAGTTCTCATCAAAGTGAGCAGGGTATACCCGTTGCTGGCCATCTGGACGCTCTTGCTTTTGTTGTCGTATTCGAAGCTCGCTTCCTGAGTTTTTTTCACAATCATTGCTTTCAGCTTGTTCTTGTTAGCGTTCTAGCGATATGAAACCGGCACCACATTGTACATTACCAAATTATACAAACACCCGGCAGCATCAGCGAGGCTTATTTCCTTCGAATGGAGAGGATAGGGATTATCATGGATAGGTCACGAGCATCCGATGATCAGGTCGGTAGAATGGCTCCCGAAAGAGTCCAAATTCACCCCTAATCAACTTTGAACCTATCCAACCTTGGGCCTGTCCACTTTTCATGATTGTAGCACCTTCGCGTATCAGCAACAATACAACTCAGAACCTGGGCAAGAACAGTGTCAGTATTCGACAGGGTGTTGTTCTTCCTTCGCACGGGTTCGCTGTTTTAACTCGTACTTCGTCTGCTGTGGTACCTGTGGTCTTCTAGTGCCTCTACAGCCCTCACTGCGTGGTTGTTGCTTGGGTTGAGTAGCGTTTCGCACGTATACATGGCTTGTTCGAAGTATGTTTTGCATTTCAGATCGCTGGGGGACAAGAATACGGGCTAGAAGCCATTGGTGGTGTCGGCTCTGACGAGAATGAAGCAAGAAGGCATGATATTCGCAGCACGTAGACATATGGTGGCAAGGAGAAACAAGCAAATCTGAAAGGGTATCATTTTCTTCTCTATTGCAAAAGTCTGTGGAAGCCAAGCAGGCACGACGACTTGTCTCGATTACTGTTCGATCATGCCAGTGACATCCCCGAGCCTCAAGGCTTGGTCCGTCACGACCTGTATTTCGAATGGATCTGACTGATCTGCTCCTGCACGCTGAGGCCTTTGCCCGCCGGATTCTGCTTGGACGCGTCTTGCACGACGGGCATCGCGCCCGCGTACTGCACCGCATCGCCGGCGCCATCACCTCCCAGCCGTTGACGTTTCCGTCGCTCTTCGTCTTCTTGTTCGCCGAGGACCTTGGCGGCGGCTTCGGCGACGGGGTCGACGGTCCGGTTGCCCTCCTGCTTTTCGCGCAGGCGCTTCAGGTTGGCGGCTACGTCGGTGGAACCCAGGTTGGTGGTGCTGAAGCGCGCGGCGGCTTTGGATTGTTGCTCCTTCCAGCGGGGGTCGAGGAGTTCGATGCGTAGGTGTGCTTCGAGTTCGGAGTTCGGGATTGATTGATGGCAGTTCGGACAGATGGAGGAGCCGGCTCGGGCGGTGGTGCGGGCTTGTGCACGGGGGATGTAGGAGGTTTTGATATTCATTGGGGGCTGGCCTGGTATGGGGGAAGCGGTTTCGGGACGGGTGGGTGGTTGCGGGGAGGGAGCGTATGGAAGGGGTGTCGGCGGTGGTGCTTGAGGCTGGTATGCAGGTTGTGGCTGCGGCATTGAGGGAACGGGTGAGGGAGCGTATGGCATTTGCGGTTGCATGGGTATGTAAGATTGTTGTGCTGCGTAGGGGTCGGTGTAGTTCTCATAGATGTACCCGTTCATATCATCCGTCGGCATGGCTTCTTCGATGCGCATTTCCGGTCGTGCTAAGCTCATCATGGCTTTTTGTTCCAGACTCGAGGACTGTAAGTCGTTGAGGGTGGTTGGTGGTGGGAGATCGGCCTGTTCGTCTGCATCTGTAAAGAGGACGGTCTCCACGACCACAAAGTCGTGCCAATCGATTTGCGCATAAGCAAGCTTCTCGGCTTCTTCTGCTTCTTCTTTCTGTGCCTTTTGCGTTTCTTGGTATTTGATGTACTCTGCACGTTTTCTCGCAAGGTTCAGCACCCGAAAACGGTCTTGGATGTTGTTTTGCAAAGCTTTTATACGTGCTTGCTCTGCTTTTTGTCCTTCGGGGCCCGTTTGGAGAAGTATGGTGTACTGATCGACCAGGCGTTGGAAAAAGTTGTACAGGGAATGTTGAGGGCGGAGGAAGTCGAACTGGTAGTTTCGTGCTTCGCGTTGCGAGAGCGCCGTCATCCAGCTCTTGCCTTTTCGCGCAACGTGCAGGGCTGTGAATTTGAGGACTTCCAAGTCCGAAGCACTGATATTTGGCATCCTAGCACTAAACTGAAATTCTGGCGGGGGTTCTGGACCTTTTGGTTTTTGCTGTATAGGCGTAGCATCTGTTCTGCCTGCAGAAACGGCTGTTCCGCGCCCTTCCCTTATTTCACTTAGACGCCATTGATAGAAAGCCTCATATGCGTCGCCCGGTGTGAGAAAGGAGAATTTCGAATTTGAGCTTTCCTTGTCACGGATGCGGTCCTCGAAAACTCGACCATTTCGAGCGACATATCCTGCGGTCTTTTCGACTATGGCTCGTATATCTTTGGGCGGAAGTACAACTCCTTCTGGTGGTTTGGATACTGCTTCTGGCAGCTCTGGAATTGCGCCGTTGGTCGCCATGGTAGTTTGTGCTTGACAAGAGGGAGTAGAACCTATGGAATGTTCTTTTTCCACAAGCAGGGTTTTCGCAAAGGCAGAGAATGGGTGTCTGCGATGGCGCGGTCGTAGCAGGTTTTGGCGTGAAAGTTGCTGGCCTCGAGGTGATTGCCGAGGTAGAGAGCTAAGTCTCAGTGGCACAAATACCGAGAAAGTACGAATACAAGCTGCGTGGAAGAAGATCTGAATGCGGCTCTATCTGCGGCTCCAGCGGCTGAGTCAAGGCTTATTTAGCGTCATGATTACCCGCGGACGCGAAACTCAACCTCGATACGCGTAAGGCTGGATGCAAGCTAGTCGGAAAGGGGCGCGTCAGTGCCCCGGTCCAGGGGCCGCTGGCATTTAGGGGACTTGGAACTTGGACACGTTGCGCAGCTGAAAGACCGCATGTGCCTATAACCTTACATTTTATTATTACTTCTTCTTGATCCTGAACTTTGTTTTATATCCTCCTCTATCTCTGCCTTCTGCTTCACGCATCAGACGTTTTGTCTGGATATGCTTGTTGTCCTTCAGTAATTCTAATTCTCCCGCCCTTCACTTCGTTTCACTCCTTCTCCACACTTTCTGGGGTTTGCGTGGAACGGCCACGTTTTCCTTTCCACTTCACAACAAAGTACCTCACCTCAGCCCCCTACTGATCGCAATACACGAGGGCACCCATCATGGCTGCTAAGGGACGCAATGGCACTCCCGCAGGGAGTATGAGAGCCAGCGGGTCGTCTGCACCAGCTTCGCCAATAGATTCCAAGGCTGTTGGACCAATTACACCAATCACGCCCTCTGTCAAGAGCAAGAGTTACAGATCCGAGGGAGTAAGAGACAATGATATCTTTCTTCTACCTGGAAGCGACTACCAGGTGCTTGGTCTCCTGACGGCTATTGGTGCTATCGTCAGATTATTCAGAATCTACCAACCCACAAGCGTCGTCTTCGACGAGGTTCAGTAAGTGCGCTAGCAGAAGAAAAGTGTATATAACTAACATGCCCCCAGCTTCGGTGGCTTCGCATCCAAGTACATCAAGGGCCGTTTCTTCATGGACGTCCATCCTCCTCTCGCAAAGCTCCTCATCACCCTTGCTGGCTGGCTCGCCGGGTTTGACGGAAACTTCGACTTCAAGGACATTGGAAAAGATTACCTCGAGCCAAGAGTACCATACGTCTCTATGCGCATGCTTCCGGCTGTTCTTGGAGTCCTCACAATCCCTACAATGTTCCTTACGCTGAAAGCCTCTGGTTGCAAGACTGTGACTGCAGCATTGGGCGCCGCGCTTCTGATCTTCGAAAATGCCTTGGTCACTCAATCCCGACTTATCTTGCTCGATTCCCCGCTCATAATCTGCACGGCCTTCACAGCACTAGCATGGACTTGTTTCACAAACCAGCACGAATTGGGACCACAGAGGGCCTTCGATTCGAGTTGGTGGTTCTGGCTTGCTGCTACGGGTCTCGGTCTGGGCGCTACAGTCAGCGTCAAATGGGTCGGCTTGTTCACAATCGCATGGGTGGGCAGTTTGACGGTCCTACAGCTTTGGGTTTTGCTCGGCGATACGGTTAATGTCACACCTAGGAAGTGGTTCAGGCATCTCTTCGCCAGAATCTTCTGTCTCATCGTCATCCCGGTTGCTTTCTACGTTGGCATGTTTGGCATCCATTTCATCTGCTTGGTCAATCCTGGTGAAGGCGATGGCTTTATGTCCTCCGAGTTTCAAGCTACGCTTAACTCCAAAGGCATGCAGGATACACCTGCAGATGTAGTCTTTGGCAGTGAAATTACACTCCGGCACCACAATACACAAGGCGGGTACCTACACTCTCATTCGCACATGTTTCCGACCGGCAGCAAGCAACAGCAGATCACTCTGTACCCCCACAAAGACGAGAACAACATCTTCCTCCTTGAGAACCAGACTCAGCCTATCGGTCCAGACAATGTTACAATTGCGGGCCCACGAGCATGGAGCAACACAACCAACTTTATCAAGAACGGTGATGTTATCAAGATGTATCATTTGACAACGCACCGTCGTGTGCACTCTCATGATGTCCGTGCGCCAGTCACAGAAGCAGAGTGGCAGAGCGAGGTTACTGCGTATGGCTACGAAGGCTTCGAAGGTGATGCAAACGACCTTTTCCGCGTCGAAATCATAAAGTCCATGTCTGATGGTGAGACTGCGAAGGACCGTCTCCGAACGATCCAGTCCAAGTTCAAGTTGGTCCACGTAATGACTGGTTGCACGCTTTTCTCGCACAAGGTGAAGCTGCCCGACTGGGGTTTCGAACAACAAGAAGTTACCTGCGCTAAAGGTGGCACCCTACCAAACAGTGTCTGGTACATTGAGCAGAACTACCACGCTACTCTCGAAGAGGGCGCGGAGAAAGTCAACTACCGGAACCCTGGCTTCTTTGGGAAGTTCTGGGAATTGCAGAAGGTCATGTGGAGGACAAATGCAGGTTTGACTGAGTCACACGCTTGGGATTCGAGACCCTCATCCTGGCCAATTTTGCGTCGTGGCATCAACTTCTGGGGCAAAGACCACCGACAAATCTACTTGCTTGGTAACCCCGCGATCTGGTGGGCATCGACGTTAGCCATTGTGCTCTATGTGGCTTTCAAAGGCATCTCCGTCCTTCGTTGGCAACGCAGCTGCAACGACTATTCTAACATCAACTGGAAGAGATTCGACTATGAGGTCGGAATGACTGCGCTTGGGTGGGCTTTTCACTACTTCCCATTCTATCTAATGGCACGCCAATTGTTCTTGCACCACTACTTGCCAGCCTTGTACTTCGCCGTCATGGCACTGTGCCAGATCTACGACTTTGTCGCATACAGAATCCGAAGCTTGGGCCTGAAAAGTAATCCTATAATCGGTCAATCGGCGGCAGTACTTTTTGTGGCCTTCGCTATTGGTGTCTTCACTCTCTACGCGCCGTTGACTTACGGAAACACCTGGACCCAGGACAAGTGCCGTGCTGTCAAGTTGTTCGACACCTGGGACTTTGATTGCAATACTTTCCATACAACTGTAAGTTTTGTCATACCTCCGGAAGGCCTTGAGCTAACATCCATGCAGTACGACAAGTACTCGACACCCCCAGTGATTGTGGGCGACGTGAAACCAACCATACCGACCGCACAAGTTCCTTCATCTGACCGATTGATGGAGGATGCCTCTGCAGTCACTCCCCAGGCTGCTGGCGAACCCAATGTGGTTGGACGAGAGGAGCGTGTTGAGTATCGTGACCAAGACGGGAACCTCTTGAACGATGAGCAAGTCCAGGCGCTGCTTGTCGAGGGCAAAGCTACGTTCCAAACAAAGTACGAGACAAGGACTAGAACAATTGATGAGGCTGGTAATGAGCTTCCTGGTCCTGGCTCTAGTCAGATTGCGCCTCAGCACCCCGACGTTGATGGACAGAATCCGGACACGAAGGGCGTCCCCGAAGAGCACAAGAGTAGACCTGCAGATGCTCAGGTCCCACTCGGTTCTTCGAAGGAGCGTGACACCCAAGCAAAGCCGGCAAGCGATGCCAATGAGGCCACACGATAGGTCTCCTATTCTGCGATGGGTGATGAATGTCCATGCTATAATAGAATATCATGACTAGCAAATGATACAACTTAACCAATGTCGGGGAGCCATTTCTTGCCTGATTTGATTACATGTGTTTTCGAATCTTGTATCGGTATAATTCGTCGCGCACGGATGAGACTAAGCTCACGCGTGAACGATCAACTGCACCTTCAGCGCCAACGCATGGCTAACACGTGACCGCGGGACCCCTGGACCCCTGGAGTGCTTTGCGCGCAGTAACCGTGACCGACACAACAAAGGCCCACCTGGGCACCCTGCCTGCGTGTCAACCAAACATTAATCGACGACCTCATCTGGCTTACCCGATTATCCAAAATCGTCACTCTGCGCCGTTCTTTTTCCACATCCAGCCGCCCTTGTCACTTTCGAACCTCTTTCGGCCCAAGAGCCCTCACTGAAAGTCTGCCTGCACGCTTTTCATCCATGCGACAATGGGCGAATCTCGGTATGGCGATGCCCTTGCGAATCTCCACGATTGGCGCGAGCGCACAGGTACAATGGCTAATACAGGTGATAGTCAAGAATTATTACACTGGCTCAACAGTCTGTTGCAGCTGAACATCACCAAGGTGGAACAATGCGGTACTGGGTAAGTCTATCCTTCCCACATAGGGCACGTTGTCAGGTGCTAACGGGAGACGATCCAGCGCCGCACTATGTCAAGTCTTCGACTCCATCTTCCGTACGTAATTCACCTCCATCATCTGGTCTTCTATGTCTGACGGTTCATGTCAACAGTGGATATCCCGATGAGCCGTGTCAAGTTTAACGTGAACTCGGAATACGCGTACATACAAAACTTCAAAATCCTACAAAGTATGTCCAAATGAAGAGCCATATGGTCTATCCCGTTCGTAGCAGAACGAAGGCTGACCAGGGACAGACTGCTTTACACGGCATGGGCTTGACCGTACTGTGCCTGTGGAATCCCTCGTGAAATGTAAGATGCAAGACAACCTGGAGTTTCTGCAATGGTCGAAGCGATTCTGGGATCAAAACTTCCCTGGTCACGACTATGATGCACTAGCACGGAGGAAGGCATCCGGTACTCCAGCACCAACAGCTGCGCCCGCAAGCAGAACAAGCACAAGCTCAGCCACAAAGAAGCCTGCAGCAACGACATCATCAGTCTCCCGAGTAGCACCTCGAGCCGGCTCCGCGTCTGGGCCTGCAACGGCCGCCTTGAAGCAAGAAAACGAATCGTTGAAAGAAGCAATTGCCGGATTAGAGAAAGAGAGAGATTTCTATTTCAGCAAGTTGAGGGATATCGAACTGCTGCTTCAAACTGCTATTGAACAGGACCCCGACCTGGACAAAGACGATAACACGCTAGTGAAGAGCATCCAAGCAATCCTTTACAGTACCGAAGAAGGCTTTGAAATTCCTGCCGAGGCGGATGGCGCGGAAGTGGAGGAGACATTCTAGATCATGGGTGGTGCTTGATGAGCTGTCATCTGCTGTTTTGAGCATTTTGAGCGAGCAAGTCAAGATAGGATTTTGCGGCATTGTGAACGAGCAATCGATACCGCCAAGGGCACGCCAGTCAAGTCTACCGAGATGCGCGACAACTCCTGAGACCAGAGCAATAGGGCTTCTAGCGTTTCTTAACGCGGTTGAAACGGAACGGACTGCTGTTTTCTCTTACAGGCTATTAAATCCAGTATACCAGTGGCAGACGCCGGTAACGAACTTTGGCACCATCGGCCAGGGCTCGACGAGGCTGGAATGCGCATATTGTGATTGGTGCCAGTGGGCCCAGTATTTTGACTTCCCCACATGATGTGCATGCTACTTTTAGGCCGAGGACCCTTCTTCCGCCGTCTTTCCACACTCGCTCTCTCCTTCGAAAACTTGACACTATCGTACATTAGATTTTTGGTTCGTTCGAAGCCCTCGGAATCGCGAAGTTCGGAACAGGAAGCCGCTTTCGATGACCTGCGGCATTCGCGCCCGGGTGCGGAACCCTCCCTAAGGTAGGTACCTACCTGGTGACCGAAGTATGACGTGATTACCTAGGTACGTAGCAGAGCACCTTCCGAACCAGTGACAATGCCGGGAACTTGAACATCAACTGCGTTCGAAACTCGAAACTGTACTCGTAGCTCCCAAAATTCTCCGAGTCTGGCTCGTGTGCTCGTGCACAGCGTCCTTCCTCCCTCACTCAGCACGTCAAACACAGTTTACACAGAGGACTTCAAGGTTCACGAACAACAAAGACCCAATCAGATATCTTGACAAAATGCCTCCGTATGTTCCACGTACAGCATTGCTACGCAATCATCTTGCGGCAATTTCTGGCGGTACACGACGGTATACTCACAATGTGTCTAGCACCCTTCCCATCTTTTCATTGGAGGGGAAGACCTGTGTTGGTGAGTTCTCCTTCTCTTGCTATCACTGTTCACACCTAACAATTCAACAGTGACAGGGTAAGACGCACGATCCCTCGTGCTCGCACGACCGACTGACTCTGACGAATCAGGGCTTCGCAAGGTCTGGGCTCTCAAATACTGGCTGCGTTTGCCCTTTCTGGTGCCAAAGGTGCTGTTGTCGATCTCAAGCAGGATTCCGCAGACTCAGCAGTCAACGACTTGAAGAAGGAAGTCAAAGATGCAGGCCTACAAGAACCAGATCTTCGTGGCTACGAGTGCGACACTTCATCGGAGGAGATGGTGACAAAGACATGGGATCAGATCGTGAAAGATTTCGGAACAGTAGACGTCTTGGTCACCAATGCCGGGCTAACCGGAGGATCTCCAGCTGAAGAGTACGATTTCAACGAGTGGCGCAAATTGATCGATGTCAACCTGAACGGCACGTTCTTGTTTGCAAGAGCAGCTGGTAAGCACATGAAGGAAAATAAGGTGAAAGGCAGTATCATCATGGTATCCTCCATGAGCGGATGGATTGTCAACCGACCACAAAAGCAGAGTGCTTATAACACAGTAAGTTGTTCCCGCGCAGCCATGCTTAGCCATCTTAGGATGCCTCAGGCCTCGCATAAGCTCCGTGTTGGCTATCCGCTAACTCGGAGAAGTCCAAAGCCGCAGCTAGTCACCTGATGCGATCCCTTGCAGGCGAATGGGGTGAACACGGTATCAGGGTCAACGCCTTGAGCCCGGGCTACATTCAGACCGCAGCGAACGAGGGCGAGGAGATGAAGGAGCTCAGCAAGCAATGGGTCAAAATGATCCCACTAAACCGTATCGCGAAGCCCGAAGAGTTCAGGGGTACAGCAGTGTGGCTAGCAAGCAATGCTTCCTCGTACGTAACTGGCAGCGATATTGTCGTGGACGGAGGATACACGGTTTGGTGAACACGGGTTTGGCCAAAGCTTGACAAATTCTCTTAGTAGAGTAAAGCGTGGTGTCTGGAGTTCTAGCCTTGTGCTTGGGCAATGGAAAAGGAGATCCTTAGCTATGGCACATACCCGTAACCTCAAGCAGACGACTTGACCACAAAATCTACTAGAATGTGGAGTGTTTGCGCTCCATGAATCAGCAAGCTCAGCATAGCTTCTGGTTAGTCCTACCATGGGCTTGTGGAAGCGAAGCATACCTATGTACCTACCTAGGTAGCCGGTGTGAGGCATGCGAAAGAATAATCTTGAAGGTTATCCAGGTCCAGCTGAGCTGAGAGCACTTCCAAGCTCGCGAAACACGCGTGCACGTGCCACCTACAATGTACAGAATGGTCTGTGCGCTGCATATACCTGGTGGGTACATAGTTCTTCATTCGTGAGAAGTGAAGCTTGTTCCATCCTCCAGTTCATGTCGCAGCTGGTAAACCGTGACTAACTCGACGAAACGAGCCCTTCTTGCCAGCATGAATAAACCTCCTGTGTGGTGAGCTCTTGCAAATTTTTACCATTGTGCTGACACAAGAAATGTCTTTCGCCTCGTTGTCCTCGCCGCCTGTGGCTCGCGAGCGCCCTTCTGCAGACAAGAAAAGGACCAAGCAACCTCGGAATGACTATACGTTTTGACAACTTGATATTACGCTCGAACTTCCGCAATGGTGCTTGCTTCAAGATTTTCCTGTCATGGATTTAGTTGACGTTGAGTCGTCCTCTCCGGAGCCAGTGCTCGAAATCCAATGGGCCCTTGCCCCCGTGCGAGGCCCCTTGAACGAGCCTACAATAGCGGCTGTTCCGTAGCACCGTGTTGAATGTTCCACACGGCCATTGAGGATTACATCCCTGACAGGGCCTGGCAAGAACTGATTCGAAGCTCCCAGTGCAAAAGTCTACCTTGCAAGCAGTGCAAGGATGAACAAATTCTCCGGAGGTATTGCACCATCAATATGCCCCAGACTTTGGTAGTATTTTTTCAAAGACTACCCAGCATGCGATAGTATGATGAGCACATACCACTCCAAGAGCGCCTCATCTTCAATGGTGGCACTGTCAACCAGGAGGAGTTCACTGGAGACTACATATACAAACCTCCAAGGATTGGTAGGTACAGCGAAGTGGAATCACGGCCGTGAGGGTCATGTTATTGCTTTTTTGTGCGCGGAAGAGACGGACGGATCTACCAGGCAAATGATCATGACGTACAGCAAGTTAGTTCTTGGACAACTGTCAATGCTTTGACTAGCACTTCACTACCGTACCAGGACCGATATATACCAGAGATCTACGTCCATGTTTGTGACATGAATGTGATGATACACCCCGGGCGTTTAGTGTGTCGACGGGGTGACGACCGCATCATTAACCGACAACCGACTATGGGAATGGACACGGAGATAACTAATGTCCCGTCCGATAGGATGCAAGACACGACAAGACTTATCATTAGCCCTATTCCGGAGTACAAGAACAAAAAGTCTGAGGTTGTTTGAATACTTCAGAAACATGATTGGAGCATGCAAAAAACTGTTTAGGAATTACTGATAGGTGCTGAGCTTGTGGACATGGCCCTCGATGAGGTGCCCTGGCCATATCACGACCTTGTTCTCATGTTTCATATCAAACATTCGCAGATTGCCAATAAATATATCTATGGCCTGCTGAAACAGCACCCTTCAAACCCACAAGACGCCATTAACAAGCTCGACTCGATATCTAGCATCCATCTTGGCTTCCATGAGGTGGTAGCGAAAGGCAAGTTCTACACTAGACTTGACCTGACGCCCTCGGACATAGATGTCGAATCTGACGAGCAGCGGATCTACGGCGTATAACCAATATTTGCGCGATGGTAAATTGTAGAAGGAACACTTCTTGGCCGAGGACATGCTGTGTGAGAACTGCAGGTCACCTGAGCGTGCTCATGCTTCACTGTCATGCTTACTTGCGGGACTAAGCCGGTCACAAATCGTTGTGGCTATGTCACGGTAACAATTTACTGCCGTCTTCCTTCATATCCAGGCATCCTATCGCTCTCTGCTAGACAGAGCGCAAGATTACAGCAGAGCCGATTCTCTAAAAACTTATTCTCGGTCCACGCTACGCTCCGAACGTTCACATTGCACAACATGCTACGGTCAGCCTGACAGCTAATGATTGGCTACGTGATTGATCGAAAGACCCCACACAGTCTTCCAAACATGACAAACAAGGCATAAAATCTAAACAGCAGACACCTCATACTTTGAGGAATCGACCAACCCTTTTCAATCATATCTTTGTCCCTCGTCCATTTACCAGGTAACTGAACAAGATCGCGTGGTAGACGTTCAGGGTCCTACAGAACAGTAATCATCATGGCACCTACGCCCTTGCGTGAAGCGCCTCGATCCGTATGACCGCACCGACGCTAACTCAGCCCACACTTACATCTTCACAGCTAGATGAAATTAGCGCGCAGGCCGACGCCCTGCTTCTGCCCTCCTTCACCGCCGACGATGCTTTCAACATAGGGATCTCGCTGCGCAATCGCATCCGCTCCCTTTATCCATCCGCGGGGGCCGTGATAAACATTACCCTCACCAATTCCGACAATGTGCTCTTCCACTGCACAACGGGATCCGGTGTGCAACCGGACAACGATATCTGGGTTGCGCGCAAGCGGAAGACCGTGAAGAGATGGTTGGTCAGTAGCTGGTACATGCACCATAAGATGTCTGGAGACGAGGAGGCGTTCAAAAAGAAATACGTGCTTGGTGAGACTGCAGGTGAGTATGCTATTCATGGGGGAGGCGTGCCAGTGAGGGTAAGGGGCGTGGAGGGTGTGGTAGGTATAGTGATAGTGAGCGGATTGAAACAAAACGAGGACCATCAGGTCGTGGTAGAGGCTTTGGAGGAGTTCATCCAGGGCCAGAAGAGCTGAAAATCTAGACGATGGACATGCAAACAGAATTGGACCTCCATTCACCGCCATCTTTCCTTTCTCGCCATGCCTCCTCCTCACACGCCCTTTTCAGCCCTCGATCCATCCTCCCGAAACCCTCCTCCAAATCCCTTACCACACTGCCCGACATTATCCACGTAACGTAACCACCCATCTCCTCCCCATGCACGAACGTCGTCCCAGTCCGCTGCTCATCCGCCTCTACCCTGTACCAATGCAAAGCTTGCACAAACCACGTGTCGCGTGCCCAACCGAACTCCTTTCCTTCCTCCCACGTCCTGATCAACTCCGTGTACGTGGCCGGCGCGCGGAGGTCGGATGTGACCGTGATCGTGACGGGTGTGTTTACATGCAGCGGCTTAGTCGCTGCAACGCAGGAGGGCATGAAAGGGTTCCAAGAGCGTCAAGCAGGGAAGTATGGTCAGGGTTGACCATACCAGTGAAGGAGGGGCGGAGATGTGGATGGAAGTGTAGATTTTGATGGTCATGGCTTACTTGGGGAAGGGCCAGGTTCGGGCAGTGGGGGTAACTTGAAGAAGGAGACGACAGTGTGTACTTATAGCGAGTATGCGACAGGTGTCGACCTTCGTTCCGTCAGCTCGAGCCTTCAGGGCGCCATTGTCCCTAGAGAATGTCCTAGAAATCGGCATAGGCGGAATGCCTACCAAGCTAGGGTGTACTTTGGTGAGCGGCCTTTCGAGGGGGGGGGGGGGGAAGGACAAGGCCAGTACATTATCGTAGACGCACGGGCTATTGGTAATGTAACAGGTGTGGTGTACGAGATAGTTCCACGCATGGGTGGCCTGAGGAATATTGAGCCTGACTTCCGGACCCGTACTTCGATATCTGGTGCTTCGAGATGAGCAAACTCGAGATATGTTGAGTCGTGGGGATAGATCTTGGTCCAACGGACACACCTCGCTCCTCCTCTATAAGCGCAACATGAACGTGACACACGCCATGTCGGTACTGTAGCTCAAGGCATCGATAGCAACGAGATTGTGACGATCACCCAATAACCATAACCAGGTCGCCTATCACAACGTCGCCGAAGGAGCGATATTGATTGATCGACTTGAGGCTACTGTAGTACAGCCTACGGCGGATGGAGACGAGGTTGGTACCAAAACTTGTAAAAGTTCACTGTTACTAGGAGTTATGATCGTATAGGATCGTATAGGCTCGTATGGACATTCTCGCCATCTGTTCCACCAGAATACTCCCTATCTTGTCCACCATGATACTTCCTATTTTTCCACCATGTTACTCTCTATCTTCTCCACCCTTTCCACCATCTCTTGTATACGGTCTATCTGATCGATATGGCCCGTATTAGCGGTGTTGAGGGAGTCGGTAAGGGCAGCCATGTCGAAAATGATGCTTAATTATGATTAGAAGAACTTTTGAAAGGAGACTAGTTATTGGGGTAGAAAACGTGCTTTGAGGCTGAAAGCTTGATTTTGCCTTCCGGACTGTTCTCTAAGTATCTATATACCGAAGATAAGACTAACAACAAAAGCCCCCTACGAGATCTGACTTCATAACTTAGTACTACCCAGGTAGTCGCCATACGATCCCATACGATTATAGCTCTTGGCAAAAGTGAGATTTTTCGAGTTTTGTCACCGTTCTCTTCTCCGTCCGCCGTAACCGTGGTACCGTTTCATAGATGCCGTGTAAAATGTGAAAAAATGACTCATGGTACTGTGCCAAATCTCCAAGTATGGAAATTGACTTTGTCACCGCATGAATCACAGTCACGATGGTACATCAGACTCGTCTATAAGATGCGTTCGGACCTTCTCCATGCTCTGCGGCGTTTATTACCTACTTCTCCATCGCTTCATCTGCTCTCTTTGCCAGAGTTTTTTGCACCACCGCTGGTAGCTCACGTACCATACCAACACACCGCGTGAACCTTGTCTCGCCGCTGCAGCTGCCTCTCGCTCGAATTACCTCCTGGCTTCGACAATTCGCGACTCGACCTGCCAGTCCCCGAGATGCCTTCTCAGATCGGCTTTCTCAGCCTCCATCGCGAGTTGCGAGACATCATCTACCAACACTATGTCTTCGAAGCCGATGGCTATCACTTCGACTACGAAACTGGCAAACTACAGGCGTCCAATAATCGGCCCATCGATCTAGCTCTCATGTACACCTGCACCACTGTCGCTGCAGAAATGCGTAATCTCGCACTCGGAAGCAACTTGATCTCTTTTTCAACTGGGCACCCCAGTCGTGACCGGTTGAAAGCGGGCCGTTTCCAACTGCTACTGGCTGAGCTTCACAACGCCAAATGCGCAGCGCTTAAATTCTCGACGGAACCTGCGAATCAACCTTACCTGACTCCAGAAGTATTTGCCAAGGTAGCTCTCAGATATCCGCAATTTGCGCCACTTCTCCATGACCGTGTCGATCCTGTCGATGATGGCGGGCGCCAGATGCAACACGATCTCAGAGCCCGGCTACCCGTAGGTAACAACTGGGGTGAAGCAGGCTCGGTGCATCGCGGATTTGTCGACTATTTCATCGAAGTGCTTTCTGCAAACACTGGTTTTGCAGAGGCTATGGCTATCTCATCAATCGACCGCCAGCAGCACTTCCAAGAAGCCGACGACCGGAGCGTCTTGTACCGTAGTCCGCTTCTCCTCTCGAGCCCTACGCCTTGGACCATTCCTTCAGAGGATGAAGTCACCGAGATGGGCAAGGTTTTGGACATCACCAAGGTGGAACACGAGCCGCTCTCCCTCCTCTACAATCGCACCGATTTCTGGCAGCGTGTAAGATGGTGTTATTCGGCCGCCGCAGCAGCTATCCAGTTCTTCAAATCTGTCCCTGAGAAGACTCGCCTCGGCATACAGAACGTTTTGTTACACGAAGACCGGGAATCGGTTGCCTATCCGGAGTGCCATGCGCTGGGCCTTATCCCGTTCTGCTTGGAGAATCCCAGGCTACGCATTGAGCGCCGTGTCAACATATGGAGAACTATCCTACCAGCGGCCTGCTTCACTGATCTGGAGAGCTTTGTCCGTCACGACAAGAGGGGCGAAGATGGGCCAATCTTTCGCGATATCAGCATATGCTTTGCTAGTTGGATTACCGAAGCGTTAGCCCTGTCTGCCGCCGGCATGCCTGCCAACTCCTTCTCCTTGGTCTTTGATGGAGACCCAGACCTTGAGCGAAGCTCAGCATTGTTCGAAATAG
>Ga0066648_10000659_pt1 | contig 21952 bp, 15 predicted proteins | sample CryGeyCG12114_NA_FD_59537 | JGI IMG/M metagenome (GOLD analysis project Ga0066648, IMG submission 59537) | Groundwater microbial communities from aquifer - Crystal Geyser CG19_WC_8/21/14_NA | ecosystem: Environmental > Aquatic > Deep subsurface > Groundwater | place: USA: Utah: Grand County... | reverse complement strand
GATGTCTGGGAACTCGTTCCAGTCCTTCATGACAGCAACACACTTGCACTGCTCGGTGAGCAGCTTGCCCATTTGCTCCATCTTCTCGGGACCATCCTCGACACCGTAGATACCAACGTAGGCGATACATGGGATACCAGCTCTCATGGCAGCAGTAGCACCAGACTTGCTGTCCTCGACGGTGATGGCGTCAGCATTCTTGACACCAAGCTGCTCGCAGGCATAGTTGTAGATCTTTGGGTCAGGCTTGCTGGATGGTGGGTTGAGAGAGGTGGCAGCGGAGTAGACGTGCTCGGGCTTGAAGAAACGGTCAAGGTTGCACTTCTCGAGGGAAGCAACGACACGAGACTTGGCTGAAGTAGAGACAACCGACATTGGGTAACCCTGGCTCTTGATCCACTCCATCTGGGTGGTGACGTTTGGGCACTCGACAGCTTTCTGACTGAGCTTGGTGGTGACTCGATCCAACTCTTGAGAGACGTAGCGCTCCATCTCTGCGTCAGACAGCTCGAAGCCATGCTTCTCTTTCAGGCCCTTGAGCATGCCTCTGAAGTTGTAGCCAACAAAGTCCTCGAGAAGAGACGCGGCGCTGTATCGCTGCTCAATGTTCTTCTCTGCCATGAGCTCGTTGGTGAGGTCGGCACACGCCTCGAAGGCTAGGTGCTCAGACTGGCACAGAGTGTTGTCGCAGTCGAGGAGGACATATTGAACCTGCAGAAGGACTTGTCAGTCTTGTTGTTTGTTGTTTGTCCAGAGGGGCGGACAGTGACCTACCTTGCCCATTTTGACGGTTGTGGTTTGCTTTGAAGCTTGAAAATTAGTAGTAGAGAAGGTTTGGGTTCTTTGAAGTGGTCTGAAAGTCTATAGTTGAGTAGAAGGCGGAGTGATCAATCTTTGTTACAAAATCCGGTGTGGACAAAATAAGTCGAGACCACCAAGGAAGCCACCGCGGGGAATGTCATTGTATGCAGGGCAGCGTCACGAGGGGCCCGATAGTGACGATCATTGGTCGCTCATGCTCTGGAAAGCGCAGCGCTGTCTTGACTTCGAGCTCCATCTAAAGTGCTTTTGAGCAGGCGGTGACTGTGCCTTCACGTTTTGACTGAGTGTTTGCATTGTCGGTGAGCCCAAGTTGACTGCACTGATAGCTCGTGGCATTTGGTTCCTGCAGACAGAACGGTAAGCTAGCCCGAAGCAGCTATTCCACCGCTCAGATCCACGTAGAGATCAATGGCAGGAGCTCAGATCAAAGTGAGCTCACACTCTTCTGCACAGAGCTGATACAAAGATGAGGATGTCTTATGGGAGGCTGTTTCATGGCGCAGTCTGGCTGTAGCCGTGTCCGCCGCCAGGGGAGCTATCACGTAGCTGATATCTTTAGATAAGTAGGTAGTTTTGAAGGTGTTGTCGAACTATCAAAACCTAGCTTTGATATTGAACACTATGGGTTCCTACGCGGATCATCTGCGATCAAGACTGATTTGCACATGAAGTGGTCCGGGGCGGCACGAAGCACGAGCTTGCGAGAAGCCAGTTGTTTTTAGCGTACCAAAGTTCTGCTTTCCAGAAAACAGCGAATAGTGGACGTTTCGACACAAGCTTGACCAGTGAGGAGTCAAAACGGGGTGCAGCTACAGAGCTCAATATGCAGCACGACAAGGGGGTACTGATGTTCTGATCCGTCATCTGAGAGTTTGTAAAGTTGTACCCTGGAAGAGCTGTGCTGAAAACGCATAACCCAAGCGATAACAGGAGATTGTATATTGAGCTTCATCTAACTCTTCCGCCCACCGATATGTTCCAAGCCCATTCATGATCTGTTAATTGTTATCTGAGGCTCTCTGTAGAAGATGGGGTAGTCGTGGTGGTGTTTGAGGGGGATGGGGCATTTATTTTCCCAAGGAGGACAGCTCAGCCACCGCCACACTTGCACCCGAACCTCGACTCCTGTGGCTTGACCACGGTTTTCCAAAAAGTTCATGACGAAGTCGACTGTGATGCAGGCTGAGCCTGATGTACCTATTCATTTCTCTCTATCCAACCTCCTTCTCGTGCCACGCCATACTCAAGCTTCGGAGTGACTGACAGCCCGTCTCCTGAACCCCTACCATAACAGGCTCTCATCTAAAGCTTTCGACGTGATGAAGGTCTGCTCACAGTGCCTGCGCACCTTGCGCAAGCAAGCACGCGTCGAGCAGCTGGTACGAGCCCATGAACTGTATTCAAGCCTTGCCATAGCTAACAGTATCTCCAGGCTCAGATCCAGATACAGTCACAACCCCTCCAAGCTCGGTATCTATCAAGCGCTGCTCCTCTCCGTCAACAGAGCCAGCGCCTCACTCAAACGCCCGCCCCAGAGGACCAAGTCGCACCACCACCCCTCCCAACAACATCTCCCACCGTGACAACAAACATTACAGCCCAAGTCCAGCCCCAGAATGGCTCCTCCAAACCCAAATTCAACTCTCGCTCCCCACCCCCCGACCCTAGCACCTCCCAAATGCAGCGCCACATAGCAGCTAACATGCGCCCCCAATCCATCACACACAAACTCGCCACCACCCTCCGCAGCGCCGCAAAATCCACCACAGAATCGTACATCACCTACGGCCTGACCGAGATCCTATTCAAGTCGTGCGCTGCCCAGGCCCCCTACACCATCCCGGAAGACCAGCGCATGGGCGTGTACACGGGCCGCGGCCCGCCCAAGAATGCACGTGAAGAAGACGTCGGTGTGCCCGATGACAGCGTAGCCGGCGGAAAGGGCGCGCAGAGCTGGTGGTTCCAGGAGATTGGGCTCGAGCCGACATTCAGTGTGTGGAGTCAGGTGTGTTTCCTGCACATGTACATCCTGACCGTGAAACTGCGGACGCTCGACAACGAGAAGTTGTTCCTCGATTATCAGCGGTATCTGATCGAGCACTTCAGCAATGCGGCCGAGGACAAGATGGCGCTGTTGCATGGGATGAATGCTCGAGGTGTGCGGAACAAGTTTTTGAAGGATCTGTTTCAGCAGTGGAGGGGTGTGTTGTATGCTTATGATGAGGGATTGGTGAAGGGCGATGCCGTGCTTGCGGGGGCGGTTTGGCGGAATTTGTGGAAGGCGGATGAGGATGTGGATTGGGAGAAGGTCGCGGTTGTGGTTGGGTACATGCGGAGGTGCATTGCTGGGTTGAACGATGTCGACGTGCAGGAAATTGCGAGCGGATTGAAGGAGGGGAGTAATTATTGGGAAGAGGCGCAGCAGGGGCTGATGGAGATTGTTGCGTCGAACAGCAGGGGTATCAGTGAGCCGATACAGAGTGCACCGGTTGGACAAGCATGAGGAAGAGCGGATTTGATCAAGAAGAGACCGCTGTATTACGGCAGGAGTTCCAAAAGAGTGTACCACCACCTCAATTGCCAATCGAGACACTTATGGTCGATCTCTGACCGGTCTGTACACCATAGACATTACCAACTATCAGCTTCCATTATCAAGTTCCAACCATGCATCACCCCGTCCCACAGCCCTTTGCCCAGGTGCCAAAGCCGACCGAGAGAGAGATCGGAATGCAGTAGATCAAGTAGCTGGAGAGCATCAGTTGAGATTTGTACATCTGAACAAAACGGATCAGCCTACATATAGCAGGACTAGTGGAGCCATGCACTAAAGCCCTCCACATAAGAGACGTCTGAACCGGGGAAACATCTATGTCTCATGTGAGCTCGATCAGGGAGAGCCTGTCTTGCTTCCAGCTCAGGGTAGGAAATCCTGATGAGCTGACGTCCGTGCACTCTTAGTCCATGGAACTGCACGCCGCAGTTTCACGCACATTGTATTGGTTTCCCCTTGCGTAGTCACCCCGTAAGTTCACCTCCATTACGCCTTGGTGCAGCAACATAGAAGATTACCCGCGAAAAGAGTCTGGCCGACTCGCTGCGAACAAACACATGGCATCAGTCACGGAGGATGCAGCTCCAGGACTTGCGATCAGCTAATGCCATGATCGCTACTAGGCCACGGCTGCGACTGCCAGATGAGACGTGGACGATCGGACGTGCACGTGATCTGGCGACACACCCCTGTCCATGTCGATGACATGTTGTGCCTGCAGTGGTGTAAGTCCCGCTTCAACTTCGGCACAGTCAAAAAGTTGACAGATATCGCATCTATCGCAGCGAACGGGCAATCTCATCCACACCTATCTCAAGGAGTGATCGCATGCTCTACCAACAGCACCAAACTCCAACAACCAGAGGTCCTTGTTACAGAATCTGAGCCATGATAAGGCAGGCTTGAATCCGCAATTCAGTCCACTCCGTCCCCGAGCGCAGGCCCGCTCTCTTCCACCACCACCACCTCGAGTCCTTCGACTTACCATCACTGCCACCATGTTGCTCTCAACCCTCTTCTCGCTCCTCCTGACCCTGCTCACTCTCGCGCTGGCCGCACAACAAGACTTCTACAAAATCCTCCAACTAGACAAGTCGTGCAACGAGCGCGACCTCAAGCGAGCCTACAGAACCCTCTCCAAGAAGTACCACCCGGACAAATCCTCAGGCGACGAGCAAAAGTTCCTCGAAGTAGCCGAAGCCTACGAGACTCTCTCAGACTCCACCACGCGCAAGATCTACGACCAATACGGCCACGATGGCCTCGCCAACCACAAACGCACCGGAGGCGCCCAACAACACAACCCCTTCGACCTCTTCTCCCAGTTCTTCGGTGGCGGCGGCCGTCAACAACCTGGCGTGCGCCGCGGCCATGATATGGAAGTTAAGCTGTCCCTTCCGCTCCGCGACTTCTACACTGGCCGCGAGGTCCCCTTCAGCCTCGAGAAGCAGCAAGTCTGCGACACATGCTCCGGCTCCGGTTCTGCAGACGGCCACGTCGAGACCTGCACCCGCTGCAACGGCCGCGGCGTCGTCATCCAGAAACACATGCTCGCCCCCGGCATGTTCCAGCAGGTCCAGTCCCACTGCGACGTCTGCGGCGGCAAGGGCAAGACCATCAAGCGCCCTTGCAAGACATGCAACGGCTCCAAGGTGGTGCAGAAGACCATCGATCTGGTTGCCGACATCGAGCCCGGCATGCCGCGCGGCCACAGGATCGTCTTCGAGAACGAGGCGGACGAACACCCAGATTACATCGCAGGCAACCTCAACGTCGTCATCGAGGAACTCAAGTCGCAAATCAACACAGATAACACCGACGAGGCGCGGAGTTCGCGGAACGACGGCGCCTTCTTCCGTCGCAAGGGCCCAGATCTCTACTGGCGGGAAGTCCTCAGTTTACGCGAGGCCTGGATGGGCAGTTGGACGCGCAACCTGACGCATCTGGACGGCCACGTCGTGCCGCTGGCCAGGAAGCGCGGCGAGGTCGTGCAGCCGGGCCAGGTCGAGGCTGTAAGCGGCGAGGGCATGCCCATTTGGCACGATGGACACGTCCACGAGCATCATGATGATGACGAAAAAGCCCACGAAAGCCACGGGAAGCTGTATGTCGAGTACGTGGTTGTCTTGCCAGATCAGATGGAGAGTGGCATGGAGAAGGAGTTTTGGGCGCTGTGGGAGAAGTGGAGAGCCAAGAACGGCGTCGATCTGGGCAGGGACAGCGGCAGGCCCATCCCATCACCTGCGCAGGGGGCCCAAGACGTGAAGGACGAATTATAGCACTGCCTGCCTGCCTGCCTGCCTGACTGACTGTCTGGGAAGTCGTGGCGAGGAGCTGTATCTAGTCGATCGACGATTGACAATTGTCGTAGACTTTTTTCTTCTCTTCGTCGATGATCCTTGACCTAACTTATCTGCACCCCTCATCCCAGTCCAGTCCTCGTGTCGAAGCAGGAGTGGAGAACACAGTGTCGTCCGTACACGAGGGCGTCGTCGGCCTGGGAAATACACATGGTCTAATTCTAATCGATCAATCAGGCACTGCAGCACACTCACTTACTCACTATTCGTCCCATCCCGTCCCGTCCCGCTCCGCTCCGCTCACATACCGATCCGACCTGCCACACTCGACTGCATGGTTGGTGATCAACTACTGTATGTTTGTGTAGGTCGTCTCCAACCAATTAGCTACCGTAGGTCGGGCAAGTTATTGATGGTTGTATAATGGCTGGACTACTAATTCGTCTGTACAGTGGACACTGACTTATTAGGCTATTGAATCCGCAGATTGTCCACGTACCTAGCTTAGTATATATACATGGCCGTGAACCTTTTGCGCTCTGACAGTCGCTGCACGGTCGTTCTGTCTCTGCAACAAACACATCAGGCTCCCCGCTAGTGCTGTATTCTTCCCACGATTCGATGTTTCCAGCAATCTGCTGGGGTTCGGTCAGCTTACAAGACACTCTCGTCTTGGTGTCGTGCTATCTGTCCTTTCCTTCCCATCTATATACCCTTCATCATTAATAGTCATGCAACATGTACAGTCGCGCCGCTCAAATGCAAATGCTTCAAGAAATGCTGAATCGACAAGATACTCGTATAGCGCCGTTGCGCCGGTGCCTGCAAACGTCGTGCCGCCTCGTCTCAAACCGAGCCAATGATTTCGTCATCCGTGAGAAACGTCAAAGTACGCCCGGGATAAGCAAGACGAGCCACTTTTGCCCGAGCCGCAGGTGGTGGGACCGGCTTGGAGACCATGATCACAAAGATTACCTCTTATGGTTCTGAGTCTCATCCGGTTTCCTCGTTTTCGTTCCATGGTCTTTCATGTTCGTGTTTTCCTGCTTGATGGTAACGTTGCTACTCGACCAGTCACTCGTCGATCGACCCTTAACCTTCAAAGACATGGCAGCTCTCGAGGGAGCGTTCGATTCAGACTGCATGCGCTTCAGTGCTGGTGACGGTCCCTTGTTCTTTTCACCGGAAATATTCGACGACGCTGCTGTTGCTGCATTGGAGAAGCTGGTTTGACCTAAACTTCTGGTCCCCACCATCCGGCTACTCCCACCTGGACTTACAACGCCGGGCGGCGGACCAGGTATGTCTATCACAGGCACCATCGGCTTATGCCTTGTATCTTCGTCTAGCAGGTGTTGAGTGAAGTAGTCTTCCTGGGCACGAAGTTTGTGTGATGAGACGCCTGGGCTGGTGGCCATGTTGAGTCTCTCTACGTTTTCTTCCGTCAATGCCATGACGCCGGCTGTTGACTCGCTGTTGCCTTGCGCAGGGTAACTTCGTAGCATTGGACTCGTCGGGTCTGACAAATTGCTCATGTTGTTCAGAGCGCTCGCGTGAGGCACCGTATCAAACATCTGAGCTTCGGTATCGGTGGCAGCAATAAGCTTCAAATTTCTGAGCTCAGCAGCCTTTTCCTCATTCGCAGCCCTCCGAGCGTCTCTTTCAGCTTCTGTGCCAGCACCTGGTACCTCGCTAGCAAGGATTCTGTTGGATAAGCTTGATCTTCGCTGTTGACCCGTGGCAACTATCGCTGGTTGATGCGCAAGTGGTGCTGGCCGCATATGTTCAGGCAGGGGGAGCGGTGCTACACCGGACCTTGGGCCCAGGACCTCCTTCGCGATGCTATCAACATCTGCACAGCTGGAGCTGTGATCTGTTCCGCTCCTTGAAAGTGCAGGCTTCGCCGGACTGTATGTGTTCTGGTCATCAGACGACTTTGCGTCTCGCGCAATCCATTTGATGATCATCTTTTCGAGGATGGCCCGCTTGACCGGCTTGCTTAAGTAGTCGTCCATGCCAGCTTTCTCGCACTTTTCTCGGTCTCCTTGAATAGCCGAGGCTGTCATTGCTACAATAGGAATCCGCTGAAGCGCTTCAATGTCATTGTATGGTGCATGATGTCGCAACACATGGGTCGCGTGGTACCCATCCAGGACCGGCATTTGACAGTCCATCAGAATTATGGATGGTACAGGATAGTTTGCTCTTTCTTCCGCCGGCAGACTAGAATCGGTGGCTTTCAGCAAATATTGTAGTGCTTCTTTGCCGTTCCAGACTGCATTAGCTGAAAATTTGAGGCCTTTGATGAATTTGAGGGCAATTTGCTGATTTACAGGGTTGTCTTCGACCACGAGCAGGTGAAACTTATTGCGTGCTGTATCAGTCATGGACGTGTCCCCTTTCGACCCCCTCCTGCTCGCGTTGCTGTGAGGAGAATGCGCTAGAGGAGGCGAGATCCGAAGACCCTTGGCGTCGGTTACTGCATTGTCGGCAGACATGGACAGTTCAGAATGCATCCGATCTGGCAAAGCTCCGATCTCCACGAGAGGAGCTGAAGCGCCATTTGTGAACTCTGGTTTCTTGAAAGGTATTCTGAAGGCCGCAGTGGTACCTTGATCAAGGTTAGACTCCAGCCAAATCTGTCCATGCATCAAGTCGACCAAGTTCTTCGAAATCGTCAGACCGAGGCCAGTCCCGCCAAATCTTCTGGCTGTACTCGAGTCAGCCTGGCTGAAAGGCCTGAACAAGCGCTTCTTGACCTCCTCTTCAATACCAATGCCAGTGTCTTCGACGGTGAATTCCACGATGATCGTATCTGCTGTGTTCTCGACGACGGTAGCTGCCAGTTTAACATATCCTTCTGATGTGAATTTGATGCTGTTTGTCAGTAGATTCGTTAGAATCTGTCGTATGCGGCCAGGGTCCCCCAAGAGTGGCAACTCTTCCGCATCACCCAGTTGTAGGTCGCTCGAAAATTCCAAATTCTTCCTTGCTGCAGCATACGAAAGCATTTTTGCAACATCCCTAAGCACGACTGTGATGTTAAATTGCACCTCTTCGATGTCCAAACGACCCGACTCGATCTTGGAGAAATCCAAGATGTCGTTGATGACGGTCAATAGTGAATTTGCAGATCTTTGTATGTTCTGTGCAAAATCGCTCTGCTCTTGATCGAGGTCGGTATCCATAAGAAGCTCCGACATGCCTAGCACTCCAGCAATCGGTGTCCGGATCTCATGGGACATGTTGGCCAGGAAACTGCTCTTCATTTTGCTTGCCTCCTTGGCAGCGGTCTCTTGAGCTATCAGCCTCACATTTTCCTGCTCTTGCTCTTTCATCTGTGTGACCTCCATACTCGTACCGATAACGCCAATGATCTCTTCCTGATCGAGAGGGCCACTCGGCACAGACCGGCCCCGTTGAGGCATGAGCCGCACCCTAAACCATCGTCGATTGTTGTTCTGCAGTTCAAAAATCTCGAGCGGGGACTTGCCAGAGAGCACACGATCCACCAAATGATCAAAACGTGCTGTATCGATCTGGTCTTTGAAAGCTTCGGCAGCTCTCTGACCAATCAAATTTGACGTCTCGAACATCTGTTTCTCTGAATTGATCGCATCTTCACGCGAGCCTTCGAAGAAGGTCAGGATGCCAGCCCGGTCAATGATCCACATAGTCATTTGGGCGTGGTTCAAAACATCTACCAGTTGCTGTCTTCCTCGTTGACTCAGCTCTCGAGCATCGACAAGATCCTGAATATCGGTACATGTGCCATACCACTTGATGATCTTGCCAGTATCGTCTTTCAGTGGTAAGGCTCTACCCAGCATCCACCGCCATACGCCGTCTTTGCGAAGACATCGATACTCTACCAGATACTCATCGCCGGTTGCAAGCGAATGCATCCACTTTTTACCAGCGACCAGGAGATCGTCGGGATGAAAAGGCAGGACCCAGTTGGTGCCACGGCATTCTTCTGGCGCCAGACCCGTATAGTCATACCATCTCTGGGAGAAATAGTCATGAAAGCCATCGGGCCGCGTGGTCCATAGCATTTGTGGCATGGTGTCGCAGATTAGCTGGAATTGACGCTCATTCTCGGCAGATTGGTTGGCGATCTTCTCGGTGAATTCGGTGACATCTTTGAATGCCACCAGGCCGGCGAAGAACTCATTCGTCTGGTCATCAAAGACGGGATAGCCACTAACATCATAAGTGGACTTCTTGCCCGTACCGGTATTGATCAAGCCAATCTGCCAGCTAGCGAAAGGCTGCTGGGACCTGCAGAGCTTGATGATGGGGTTCTCGTCCTCGCGCAGCTCGCGGCTAAAGTCGGCGGTCCAAGGATTGAAGCGGGACATGAAATCGTAACTGTCATCGGTTGTTGGATCAGCGGTCACGGCCAAGAGCCTGCGTGCGGCCGGGTTAGGGAAAACGACGCTCTCGTCTCTCCACATAGCTATTACAGGGATGTGCATGGCATTCAGAGTCGCATCTTTCATGCGAGTGACTTTTTGAAAATCGGTAAAGGTGTTTGCGCTGACACATCTTGAGGGAGCGCCGTTTGGAGGGAAGGCCCGAGCACCTTCCGAGGGCGAATTCACCATGGAGCTGGCAGTGGAAGAGCCCGGGGTAGTTTGTGAGTGAGTTGAATGGTTTGAGTTACCTGAAGCGGTTGAGGTGGCTCGCCGCGGTTCATTGTTCTTGGCGTGATATCTGGACCTGGATTCGGTGTTGGAACTGCTGGCGGTGAAGGTCAGGGTAAAGAATCTCTGGTCATTCATGTTCCAGATGGTAATGATCATCCTGCATGTGGCGTTGATACTGGGGCTCTTTGCCTTGACTTGACGGTGTGAGCGATCGTATGGAGAGGGTGACTGTTTTTCAGGTGAAGAGGAGACGACCACCTCGACGACAGTGTCTTGTATGGGGGCACGTTCCCTGGTGGGCGAGCAGCCCCTGTCAGAGGGATCGAGATGTTGTCCGTTGGCGTTGGGGGAGGGGGTCATGTCGCCAGATCGCGGCAGACCGGAGTGATCGGGAGGAGTGGTGGGAGGGCTGGCAGCGAGGCCAGAAGCAAGGTTATCCAGGAATTTGTCCCAACTGACCCAGACAGGAACACCATCGGCGATCAAGTCGATGCCGATCTGCGACAACGATTGACCCTTTAGGCCACGAATTATGGAGTCATTGGAGAGGTCTGTATTATCATACAGACCCAGCAGTCTACCCATGGCTTCGTTGGTTTGAACGATAGTCTTCAGGGAGTCGAGGACGATGAGAGGAGTTGGGAGGAACTGCAGGGCAGCCAAGGCAGTTTCGGCGGCGTCTGGCGCATGGGGTAAATCGAGATGCATGCTGCTGCCGGAGCCGTTCCTCTTGTGGCCATGGTACTTGGAGAAAGCAGAGGAGGGATGCAACAAGGACTCGAGGTTAGGGGTGTCGTGTGCTGGCGTCTTGGTTGATCTCTCCGTTGGCCTCTCTTGCGGGGCCTGATAGACCTGGTGCACTGTTTCTGCCGACGAGCCTCTCGACAGGGCATGGTCGGTTGGTGCCCCATCGTCTTCGACCAGGGCCATTCTGTGCTAACAAGTGACGAGTTGTCCCCCTCGAGTGTCAGGGCGACATGAGTGCTCCTGGAGGGCGACAATGGTCGGCTGGTCGGGCGGTCGAGTGGTCGACTTGGTTCAGGCTGGATATTCACGTCTGCGCATGCTCAATTGGCGGCGCGTGCCGGTATACCTGCACTCAGGTACCTAGACTCAGTGTCTGCAGCAATCGGCTGACGCACGTGACAGGAGCGGTGGTGGTGTGTGCCGGCAACAACAGGAGCAGGCAGGCGACATGAGGCACTGGTTGCAGTCGTGGATTGTGGGTGGTGGACGAAGCGCAGAACCGGTGGCAGCAAGTTGCAGGCTTCAACCTGCACCTTCAGCTTGGGCTAACGAGATGGGCAAATGGGCCCTCAGGAACAATCGGTTTGACTTTTCTCCACTCCACTGCATTGGCCCTTCCAAATTGAGAGCCTCGACGGGCCCACAATGATCTCATCCAAGCACTACCAAGTTACCGCTTCACCTACCACGCACAAGCCATCACCTAACTTAACTCTATCGTTAGAGCCACCGTACACGCGTGCTCGGTAATGTCTGACTCATTTCACGAGCAACAACACACACACACCACGAGACTACCTACTGTTGCAGCACACTCAACAGCAAACACGTAGCGTAGATGTCATTGCTCGCCATGTGCTTGCCCGTATTTGTGGCGCCTGCGGAGGAACCTTAACTACTACCGTAAGATCAGGGTGTTCTGAGGCACCCTGAATCATGCCGGGGCCCGTGCGACCAAAAATTGGAGCCAGGCCATGGGAAGGCAACTTGCACACTCCCCTCACTTCTCTCGTCTTTCGTCTTTCGTCTGTGCTGTTCGCTCGACAGGATGCGATTGATTCCACCACAAGTCTAGACGCGTGCTGAATGCCGTTCACTCTCGGCCACGTTGACAGCCTGCCCAGCCACAACCGCAATCAGCCGTGAGTAATCCACTCCATCCGATCGTGTGATCTGACCTTGCAGCAAACGTGCAAGGATTGAATCACAATTCGCCCCCGTCTCCTTTTCCGCCGCACTTCGGCCTATACTTAGGTAACCCTCACACGTGATCAGATGACTGATATCTCCCTTTTCTCATCGAATCACGCTTGCCCATTTTTCGGCTATGCGTTTCCTTCCGTTGCCCATCGAATCAAACTCTAGTATCGGCGGGCTGGTGTCTTTCTTTCCTTTCAGGCACCGGAAATGCATCCCTCCATGCCGCACTTGAGCCGCGAGAGGACCCTGAGTCGAGACCAAGCTTGCTCTGGATGGCGAATCTCGACTTACCGCCCACCTGCCCGATCCACTGCACGCCTCATAGTCTACGTAGACGACTTGTCCGTTTCCTCCTTACCCCGTCATCGAGCTTGCTGGTGCACGATTGATATGACTTCTCCCCAGGAAGCCGAAGTTCTCGTGGTCAATCTGACAGTAGTGGGACTACAGTCCAATGGCGAGGGGCTTCCCTGCTGAGAGAACACCAATCCATGCAGCTTGCTGGAACGGCGAGTCCGTTTGTAGCATTCCCGCGTCAATCTGTCCTGCAGAGTTCATCCTTTCATCCTGTGCATTCGTGCTCATTCACCCACCCCGGCTCCCTGGACCTGTCGTATCTCATTATCCACATAGCCACCCAAGTTGGCACTAGGGAGATCTTGGTCAAGAAAGCAAGAGAATCGCTCTGAATGCTCCCTCAGGTATCCTGGCGCACCCCCTCCAGCGCTCGTGGTCCCAAGGGTTGTACGACTCGATGACAGCGTCATCGTTATATACACCATATATGATCTTCGATTCATGCGTCGAAAAATGTTCCCAATTCTCTCTGAAAACTAGGGGGTTCGTTGTACTTGTGAAACATCTCTCGGCCTCGCCAACAACGTGATGATCGACATGTAGCGCTAACTCACTGAAATAACGTTACAGGTTCCTCACCTTCAGGCTATGCACAGAAGAAGCTCAATCGTGGCTAAGACGACATAGAGCAGAATGAATGCCCTTCGGTCAGGCCGTCTCGCTTCTCGCGCAATACAAAGCGACATCTTCACAAAGTCCGCCGTCCCTCTGCACAATCTCAAGCTCTGATTTCTCTCAGCGACTTCTCCACCGCCTAGACCAGATAATAATATTCTTGTCCTCCTGACGTGCGAGGGAGACTTCTCTGTGCGGCTCTCACATCAAGATGATTGCCATAGCCAGAAGCTCGGGCAATAGAAGGAACTAGCACTAACATAGACCAACAAAGTCTTACGAGACTCATCCATGTCTGTGGCTGTTCATGTCACCGGCCTGGGCAACATTCACACATCTACATACACAAATATCTGGGTCGTAGTCGGCTCAATGACGTGAGTGCGAACCGATGATATGTATGTCATTTAGCAGCACCTGCACAGATTAGTCCAGAGGATATTTCAACCAGATTGACTTGTGGCTGCTGATAAGCCCATGTAATTCATGTTTGACCCATCTCAAACTATGAAACTACCCTCTTGAAACGCCGATCGCTATGCAGTGATATCTTTACAGGAAACAGTCGCCTCTGTCATCTGGGCTCACCTCATTTCTCGTACTTGTCGAGCGCCCTCAGCAAGTTCTTTGCCTTGTATTTCAGCACCTTCACACTCTCCAAGAACAGCAGATCGCTGGGGAATTGGCCCGTGCTCTCCACATTGAAGATGAAGTGGTCCTGGACTCGTCCAAGTTTAACCTTGCCATTGAACTCTTCGTGCCGCAGACACTCTCGACTCACTGTGTCCTTCATTGGGTCCTTTACCACCGCTTTCTCATCACCTTCTCGGCCGTGATATGCAGGATCTTCACTGTGGACGTCCTGCGGCGTGACGCGCTCAATCTCGATGACCCCCTTCGGAAAGCATTTCTGAAATTTCCTCGCATCAGCACCCAGGATTGGTTTCACGATATCGATCTTCGGCAGTAATCTGTATGTTGCCGTGCCGACGGGACTGAACTTGGCATGATCGGCTCCCTTGCCCAGATGGGCGTGCATGACCACGTGGATCTCCTGGCCCGGCCGCAACTTGGCAATCAATATCCCTGGGTTAACCGCCTGCACAGGGCACCCCTTGAAGCGCTCTTCCTGTTGGCCAAGCGGTGTCCACACAATATCCCGCGCGAAGACGCTGCTGTGCTCGTATTTCTCCTCAGGTTCGCCGTCATCCTTCGGGTTCGGCTTCCACTCACACTTCACCTTGAGTTCGAGCACGACAGTGTTGTAGTCCGATGGACCCATCCCCTCAATGCCATTCTCGGGATCGGGCTTGATGTACCATTTCATGAAGCGGAGGCCCTCGAGGCTCCCCTTGAGAGGGATGAGACCCAGACGGTGCGCGAGAACTTCATCGGCAATGACGGAGGTGTTGTCGTTGAAATAGCATGTCTCGATGGCGAGGGTGGGGACTTCGGCGAGGAGGATGCGGCGGAAGGCGTTGGCAATGCTGGCATCTATGCCGACTAGAGAAAATATTGCGTTGTCGGGAGAGTTTTGGTGGAATTGGACGTTGAGGCCTTGTGCGAACTTCGACGTCGACCAGGCGGCGTCTTCACCGGGGTGGTGGCCAGGGAAGTCTGTTGAGGTGATGTTTGTGACTGTCTCGGGATTGACACCTACTGTCTTGCGTTTGTCGAGTTCTGCCCTGGAGGGCGCCATGGTGGTGATTGGGTGGTCGAGGCAGGTGCTGCGAATCGTGTCGCTCGCGACTGCCCGCATCGTATCTTCAAAAAAAAGTTGTTGCGACTGCCGTAGATTATCCGCCAAAGCTCGAGCTAGGCCCAAATCGGAACAACCCAGGTCATGTGCTCTTGAGCTCTGGTCGATATCATCATGGACCACTAGTGGACCTCAGATCGCATTGTGCCTTTGCCTCCCAGTTCACAAAGTCAGCACTACACGTCTCGACAGACACCAAACCTCTCCTCTCTCTCCCACTCTCGGGCAGCGCCCATCCTTCGACAATATGGCTGCATCCTTCGTGCGTCTCGCAGGTCGACAGACTGCCAAACGACTTTGTCTCCGACCTTCAGCTCCCAAGACATCCCTGCTCGCAAGGACGATATCAACAACACCAACCCGACGATATGCACAGCCTGAGCCGAATATGGAGAACCCGCAGGTGCCGGCATATGCACATCTCAGCAACACGGACAGCGCCGCCACGCGAGGCATGACGATTAACGAGGATGAACAGGCCATTAACAAGGCACCAGACACGAACTTGGGTGACGAGTATGAGACGAGAAAAGTTCGGCACTATACCGTCAACTTCGGCCCCCAGCACCCCGCCGCTCACGGTGTGTTGCGCTTGATCCTCGAACTCAATGGTGAGGAGATCGTGCGAGCAGATCCACACGTCGGTCTGCTGCACCGAGGAACAGAAAAGTTGATCGAGTACAAGACGTATCTACAGGCTCTGCCGTATTTCGACCGACTGGATTACGTCTCTATGATGACCAACGAGCAGTGTTTCTCGTTGGGTGTGGAAAAGCTGTTGAACATCGAAGTGCCGGAGAGGGCCAAGTGGATCAGAACACTGTTTGGGGAGATCACGCGGATACTGAACCACTTGATGTCAATTCTGTCGCACGCTATGGATGTTGGTGCTCTGACGCCTTTCTTGTGGGGGTTCGAGGAGCGAGAAAAGTTGATGGTGAGCCCAACCCAGTCCCTCTCGTCGACTATGTGCTAATGGTGGACAGGAATTCTACGAACGTGTTTCTGGAGCCCGACTGCACGCAGCATACGTTCGGCCAGGTGGTGTTTCACAGGATCTGCCATTAGGTCTGCTCGATGACATCCACGCTTGGGCCACGCAATTCGGTGATCGCATTGACGAGACCGAAGAACTTCTCACCGACAACCGAATTTGGATTGGCCGGACCAAAGGTGTCGGTGTCGTGTCAGCAGCCGACGCCCTCAACCTCTCTTTCTCGGGAGTCATGCTCCGAGGTTCGGGTGTGCCCTGGGATGTCCGAAAGTCGCAGCCATACGACGCATACGACAAGGTCGAGTTCGATGTTCCCGTCGGCTACAACGGAGACTGCTATGACCGATATCTCTGTCGAATGGAGGAGTTCAGGCAATCGCTGAGGATCATCCACCAGTGTCTGAACAAGATGCCACCTGGACCAGTCAAGGTCGAGGACTACAAGATCTCGCCGCCACCTCGAGCGGCGATGAAGGAGAACATGGAGGCGCTCATCCACCACTTCTTGCTGTTCACCAAGGGTTACACGGTGCCGCCCGGTGAGACGTATAGTGCCATCGAGGCGCCCAAGGGTGAAATGGGTGTTTTCATTGTCAGCGATGGAAGTGAGAGACCGTATCGATGCAAGATCCGAGCGCCTGGCTTTGCTCATCTAGGAGGCATGGACCATATCGCGAGGGGTCACATGTTGGCTGATGCTGTGGCCATCATCGGCACTATGGATTTGGTGTTCGGTGAGGTCGATCGGTAGTCCATTCCTCCCCACGGCGACTTTGACGCGAGCACAGCGATGCGTATATTGTACTAGCGACATTTTCTTTTCCATTACGTTTGCAGAATGTACAGCTTGCAACAATTTCCATGCTTTCTACGCTGGCTGATCGTGCAGAGTGCCTAGTATTCGTGTGTGATTATGGTACGACAAGCCTGTATCTCTGCCACCGAGAAGAACCCTGTGGAGCCGTAAGTGGTTTAGGTAGGCCCGCCGATAGCCACGCTCGGCCAGCTTCAAGTTGCTCACACGAAGCCACCTTACTCGTCCAAGCTGATCATACAGCTAATCTGAAACACAAGCGTGCGACCTCATTCACAAATGACAGTTGTTACGCGTCTCGACAAGATGTGACGTCCATAAAGAATTGGCTATTCCCACATTCCTATGACACTCAACAAGACATAGAGCATCTGTATAAGCATGTCCTACATCCTCTGTTTAGTATCGTCACCCGCATCCCCCACGTGCTATCGCTGACCGCCAGTCCCGCTTACTGCTGATCGCGCATAGGGTACACCTTCTTCCGTAGATGCGAATTGAGGGCTCCTTCACACAAAGATGTCGCACTCGGAACACACCAAGCGTCGAGCGCCACTCAGGGCCGGTGGTGGACAGTCGTCCGCCTTGCAAGACCAACAGGTTGTCAGACAGTTCACCCCGCTCGTCGCACGCTACATCGAGAGCATCTTCAATGATCTGGTGTCATCCAGTCGTCCCCAAAGTCCAGATAGCCCTCCTCTGACCTCATACGATCAATACATCGCCTGGTGGCAGTCGCCTGCTTCAGCAGCTCTTGCCCCGCCTGTGAACCACGATCTTTCCCTCCCTTTATGCAACTACTTCATTTCCTCCTCGCATAATACCTACCTTAGTGGTAACCAGCTATACGGGGCCTCAACCACTCAGTCATACACCGATGTGCTGTTGAGAGGGTGTAGGTGCTTAGAGATCGATGTCTGGAATGGCGAGGATGACGCCTCCAGTGTCAGCAGTTCGGACGTTGAAGATGTGGAACGTGAGAAGTCGTCTGCTTCTAGAAAGCATGGAGCCATGTCGAAGTTGAAGAGCCTCGGGGACAAAGCTCAGGACAAGCTGCGAAGAAGAAATTCCTCCAAATCACCTCCCAAGAGAGCACCAGACACACATAGACGACATGACCAGAGTGATGAGCTCGCAGAGGACCTGTCGGCTGTAGAAATAGCTGGACGAAGAGCAATGCTGATGACTGAGCCTCGTGTCTACCATGGCTACACCTTGACCAAGCAGATCCCATTTCGAGAAGTCTGCGAAGCAATTAAAGCTGCCGCGTTCAAGGCCTCGACATTACCCATCATTGTCTCCTTGGAGGTCCACTGCAACCTCGATCAGCAGCAGGTCATGGTCGATATCATGGAAGAGACATGGAAAGGGTACCTCGTTGACATGTCTGGCAAGTCTTACAGCGCCATCCACACGCTGCCCAGTCCAGACTCTCTTCGCAACAAGATTCTCATCAAAGTCAAATGGACATCAGCCACAAGTCCTGAACCAAATGATCCTCTTCAGATCTCGGAAACCGGCGACTCAGGCCAGACCGACGGCACAGCCTTGTCGCCGCAGTCCTCGCAGCAGCAGAAGGCAGTGAAAATCATAGAGTCATTGTCAAAGCTTGGAGTGTACACGAGAGCATACTCATTCAAGAACTTCCAACAACCGGAAGCCAAGATTCCTACACACGTTTTCAGTCTAGACGAAAACAAACTCGGTGATATACACTCCCACCCCGATCATGGTCCGGACATGTTCCAACACAACCGGGACTACCTTGTTCGGATCTATCCTTCCGCTCGGCGGCTGAACAGCAGCAATATTGATCCGGCCTTTAGCTGGCGACAGGGTGCGCAAATCGTGGCTCTAAATTGGCAAAGCCTTGATCGAGGTATGATGCTGAACGAAGGCATGTTCGCTGGCGAGCAGGGTTATGTTCTCAAGCCCGATGGTTTCCGCAGCGCTAGCACGTCGGAACGACCATACGCGATTCGGCGGCGTCTTGACCTGACCGTTAGGCTCATTGCGGGACAAAATCTGCCAATGCCAGCAGATAAAGGACCAAGCCATGCTGAACATCTGAAACCGAAGGTTGCGTTTCAGCTACACGTGGATACGCATGGTCCGCCTGGACAAGGGGATAGCGAGCAGTCCGATAAACACGACTGGAGATCCAAGTACACCCATGGAGAGAGCAAACAAAGTGCCGGGGAGGAAAAGGAAGAGGACGAACGAAAACTCAAGCGAAGCAGTCACACTGCCAGGTCTGCGAACCCAGACTGGGGCCAGAGTGAGAAGATCACTTGGACAGATGTGCCAGATGTCGTTGAAAAGCTTAGTTTCCTCCGCGTCAAGGTCAAGGACGACAAAATGATGGCGAGAGACGACCTTGTTGCTTGGGCTTGCATCAGACTCGATCGCTTGAACACAGGGTACAGGTTCTTACATCTTCTAGACACCGAGGGCGAACCTACTGAGGCTGTGCTGTTGGTTCAGATCGATAAGACGATTCATTGAATTGTTTCTCCACAATGCGACACTTATCTAGCTGTTCGTGGACGTCCTACAGACCAATTCTTTTTCTTTAGCAGCCAGTTGTCCAATTTATCAATAAGCAGGATGCAAGGGCTACGAAGGACATGTTCAGAACACCAGTGGGTTTCTTCGCACGTAGAGCAATACATACCCGATTTTCGGCAGCATACGAGTGTCTAGGCTTCGACCTGGATATCTTCTCTCCCAGCGATTGGTGCTAGGATCACAGGCGCTAACAAGCCGAAACGGCATCTTCCACGTGGCCAGGCCCACAAAAACTCCAGGTTCCCCATATCTTCGGCGTCCATCTGAGCTTTCGGTAGATTCGGTATGGGTCGGCTTCGGCTAGTCACAGCTGCGCTGGATTAGGTGCGAAGGTTTCCTAGCCACGACAGGCTAATCGTACATTGACGACCCGAAGTTATAGGTATTCGATGGAAGCATGGTCAGGACTGAGCAGCGACAATAGAAGCACCATGGCCCGCCAAACAGCAGGAGACGACCAATATGCGCTCAACTTTGCCTATATGGTACGTGGGCGATAGATCTTGTATAGTTTGTGATCACTGATGACGGATTGTGTAGTATGGGTATCCCTTGCTTGAATATGGCAAATACGTTGCCACTTTCCCGGGCGCCTCTGTCAACACGATCTACCATGACCGCCGGCTCACGACATCGAGCGATTTCAAGGTGATCCGGCCTAATGTTGACACCTTGTACTCAAGCATCTTCATCGATCTCTCCTCCCACGACCTAGTATTTACCGTTCCCGACATCCAGGACCGGTATTGGGTCTGGCCGTTCTACGACCCGTAAGCAGCCAGTTCCACGCTCCCTGTCCCGTTCTGAGCTGATCATACTCTAGCTGCGGCAACGTCATCGGCGAAATTGGTAGCCTCCAGGGCCACCGACCGGGGAAGTGGCTTGTTCGTATTGCTGACAAAGACTTTGGTCTTCATCAAGGCTCACCGCAAGGCACTAGCGATTATGTGGGATACATCAATTTCCCAACTGCTTATGGCCTCCTTCTCGGACGCATCGCTACAACACCCACTGCGTCGGACCAGAAGCTTGCAAACCAGCACCAAGACAGAGTTCGAGTCGAAACGGTCAAACGAAACACGGAACCCATCGCCCCATCCTTAGACCTCTCCATGTTCACACGCCCCGAGCACCGACCGTCAGACAAAGCCGCAATCCCACAAGCAGTCCTCCGTCTAACAGCCCTCCTCGCAGACAGCAACCAGTCCCCCGTCCTCGAAGACCGGGCCTGGATCGCCAAACTCCTCACGCAAAGCGGCATCCACAGCAAAACCTTCACATGCCCGCCCACCGCCGACCTCTCAGCCGCCCCCAACTACGCCAACACCCAAAGCCGCGCGGCCCTCAACGCCGACAAAACCGACCTCGGCAAGAACTGGTCGCTCAACTTCCCCAAGAGCCAGGGCGCCTTCGGCCCGCAATACGCCGCGCGCTACTACATCGCGCGCCGCGGCTACCTGGCGCTCACGCCGGCGCAAGCCGTCTACCCGTCGCTCAAGGGCCACCTGCAGATCGGCGCGACCGAGGCGATCCTGCTGCGGTTCGCGCACAAGCCCGCGCTGCTGCCCACGGGCTTCTGGAGCCTGACGGCGTACAACCGCCAGCAGTACCTCATCCCCAACGCGCTGGACCGGCACTGCATCGGCGACCGCGACGACATGGCGTTTCCGGACGGCGCGCCGCTCGCGACCCCGGACCGCGACGGCGCGTTCTGCGTGCTGCTGCAGCCCGCCGATGTCAGGCCGCCGCCGCGCTGGAGGAGGAACTGGCTGCCGCTGCCCGCTGGTGGCGGCGAGTTCTCCATCACCATGCGGTGGTATGGTGCCAAGGGGGAAATGTACCGCGAGTTGACGAACGAGTATGTGCCGAAGTTGGAGTGGGTTGGGGCCATCACGGAGGAGAGCAAGGCGAAATTGTAGCATGTCTGTCTGTCGGATCAGGACTTGTGGTTAGTGGGTGGGTGGGTGCACGACGAGCATGACGGGGGAGTTTGTCCGTGTACGACGGATGTTTCTTTTGCTCGGTTATCTGTCATCGTTGTCCTGATGGGCCTCGAGCTGCGGCTGGTCTGCCTGCCTGCCTGCATGCCTGCCTGCCATCACGAATACATAGCATAGTATACAGTTTGGCGTTTTCCAGGTCTAGCATCCTAGGGCAAATAAATAAATACAGTGTGGGGCTGAATGCTCGGTAACAATGCTCAACTTCCAGCAAGCCGTGCGGTCATGGGCGAATAACTGGTTCTTTATGATGTCTAGTAGTCTCTCCTCCGTCTCCCTACTTTCTCCCTTTCTCGCTCGTTCCACCCGATCTCTCTCGCCTATCGCGCAGCTTTGATACATGTCGACAATGCCGGCTGTCACGACCTGTTATGCGGCCAGGCGTAGACCTAGGTATATGACACGGCACACGACATGGCATACGACACGGCACAGGCTAGGGTATGCGCTAGGGCCTAAACCGAAATTAAGTTACGGGCTGAAACCAGAACGGTACTTAATGCTAATACTTCGAGATAAGGAAGGTTAGCCGAAGCCTTATATAAATACTAAGCTAGCCTAACTCTTAATCTT
>Ga0066648_10000656_pt1 | contig 22011 bp, 20 predicted proteins | sample CryGeyCG12114_NA_FD_59537 | JGI IMG/M metagenome (GOLD analysis project Ga0066648, IMG submission 59537) | Groundwater microbial communities from aquifer - Crystal Geyser CG19_WC_8/21/14_NA | ecosystem: Environmental > Aquatic > Deep subsurface > Groundwater | place: USA: Utah: Grand County... | reverse complement strand
ACCGATTTCTTTCGGTTTTGGCAAGCCGAAAGGTCAGTCTTCGTCCACATCCACATCCACGTTCACATCCACGTCCATACCTGGTTCTACAAAGACCTCAATCTCACTCCCCACCAAGGCAAAGGCACCCTTGCACAAATCCGCCCCGACCCATAAAATCAGACCATCAGCCCTGCACGGCGACGATGACGACGACCAAGACGACGAAGAGCCCAAACATGAAGAGCTTACAGGCTTCAGCAGCTCGGGCGCAATCCTGAGCAAGCCGGTTGAGCAGAAGAAGGAATTGGTCATTGAGAATGCGGGCAACCAGGACTGGAGGCGGAAGGCGCAGGCACGTCACGGGAAGGGTCAGAACCTGTTGTCAGCGGAGGTCCAAGCCCAGAAGCGCGGCGAGGATGTCGTTATGGTCGAGAAGAACGAAGTCTCGACGGCCTCTGGCTTGCAGTTCGTGCGCACGGCCGAGAAGAGCGCTGGGGTGTCTGTGCCTGCGCCAGTGAATCCCGAGCAGGACAGCACGCCTGCAACCAAGAACACACCCAAGACCGCAGACGAGGAAGCGCTACAAGCCCTTCTCGCCGACGACCCGAACGCACCCCGCGGCACCGCCATCATCGAAGCCCAAGACGACGCGCGCGACTACCATGCGCCAGGCGACCCCGAGGATTTCGCCTCTCTCGTCGCAACACACCCCGACTCCTCCACGCTCGACGAGTACGCCGCCATGCCCGTCGAGGAGTTCGGCCTGGCCATGCTCCGCGGCATGGGCAAGAAACGGCGCGCAAACGGCGAGGTCATCACCCTCGAGACGGCAGCCGAGCAGAAAGAGGTCAAGAAGCGGAAACAGGACGGCTATCTGGGCATCGGGGCCAAGACGGCGCCGGGCATGGAGGGCGTGGAGCTGGGCGCGTGGGGCAAGAGTGATATGCGGCGCAATCAGAAGGGCCAGGGCTTCTTCACGCCTGTCATGGTCCGCGATCGCGCGACCGGCGAGACCATCACCGAGGAGGAGTTGGAGAGGCGGAAGAAGGGCGCCAAGCACGAGGGCGAGGCGGATTGGCGCGAGAGGAGGGATAGGAATTTGGGAAAGGGGTCAGACGCGAAGAACGGGGGTGGCGCGTATAGAGACAAGATGAATGAGTTTTCGCGCAGGGCGCCGGATGACGATGGCGCGCGCGAGCTGACCAGGTCGAAGCGCCATCGCAGTCGGAGTCGCAGTCGTTCGAGGGAGAGGAGAAGGAGAGATGATGATGACAGGCATGATTCGAGGTCTTCTAGGGGTCACCGTGATCGTGATCGTGATCGTGATCGCGACGGACACAGGAGAGACAGAGACAGAGATAGAGAAAGGGACTACGATCGAGCAGGGCGACGACACAGAGACCGACGGTGATGTGTTCCAGTGAAATTGGCTATGTGGCTTGTTCTCCAATGTTCAGTTTATACCGGTCTTAGCAATGTACCCAACGACTTCTCAAGGCTCGAGTTGGAGACTTGGCCCCTTTATTGCTAGTACTCCTCGTCGGCTGTATACCTCTCCTTAGCACCTAGAACGTATACGGACTTCCTTTCTCCTCTCCTTTGTATCGTATCTGCGTCCTTAGCGACCTGCTCGGCTCGACTTCTATAAGACCACTTCGCCTACCTTAGTCCTCGTTTTCGGTCGTTTCCTCCTTAGCTGTCTCGGCCTTAACCGTAGTACTCTTTGCTCTAAGTGCTCTAGAGCCGAGCACCTTGATCTCATCGTGATTCTCTTCTCCTAGTTGTTCGGTACTCACGGTACCCTTAGACTCATCGTCGTCGTCGTCGTCGTCGTCGTCGCTGCTGCTGCTTTCTTGGAATCGTCGTTTCTTAGTGCTTGCTCTAGCACTAGCCTTCTTCTTCGCAGGAGTCTTTGGTTTGGCGGCAGCCTTCGTCTTGGCCGGCGACTTCCTCGGCGTGGCCCTTGGTAGAGGCGTACCCTCCTCGCCGTTGGACACGATTCTGTCCTCGACTAGGTCGAAGCCAGCGCTTACAGCGATTGCCTTGAATCTCTTTTGGCTAGAAAGGATGCACGTTAGTGGTGCTTAGCTGGACGAGGATCAGAAAAGGCGACTTACGCCGTGTACCTATCGCCCTTCTCTAAGTCGCCGGCGATAGACTGGTACTTGGGTTTCTCGAATTTGGTGGGTTTCAGGACGGTCAATACATAGTGAAGCTTCTCTGCGTCGCTGAGGGAGGCCATCCTGGCGAAGGGAGTGATGTAGGCTGGGTTAAATGATTAAGGTGGTAATATGCTAGGGGGCCAAGTGGTAGGGAGTCCTTTGATAGGAGAGGTATAGAGGGATAGAGAGGATATTCGAAGATAAGAAGGAGAAAGGATAGCTTTGAGTAAGCTAAGGAGAGAGATCGATAGCCAGGAGCTAAGCAAGAGTGAAGGACTAGGTAGGTCTACCTAAGCCTGAGTGCTGCTCCTTTCACTTTATGCTTAGCAAACCCTTCACTCTGCTTCGCGAGGACAAGACTTTAGGTTCTAAAGACCGTTATTAAGATGGACTCGTGTGTCTCCTGCTGAAGCTGATATATACTCTCTTATAAGCTGAGGAAAGAGATCGATAGGCTGTAGTGGTTAAGCAAGAGTGGAAGACTAGGTAGGCCTATCTAAGCCCAAGTGCTGCTTTCTGTCACTTCGTGCTTAGTAAGTCCTTCCCTTTACTTCGCGAGGATAAAGCTTTAGACTCTAGCGACCGTCACCGAAACAGGTTCACGTGTCTCTTCCTAAAGTTGACATATACTCTCCCCAACCTTCTCGTATGTTCAGTCACTAGACTTTGGTTGATGCGGCACTCTTGCTCTCCCTATACCATGCCATGATCATATCCTCACTCGTGCTAGTAGCTTCCACGCCGTTGCCGATGGCCGCGCTCCCTGCGATATCATCCATCTCCCTCAGGGTGTACTCAAGCAGATAGCTCTCATCGCTCAACTCCTCCATCCGCTTGTAATGTCTCTCCGTGTATGCCTCCATAGCCCTGAACAGGTCTTTCATCGCGTTTCCACCAGCGTTCTTGTTCCTGCTCGTACTCCTGGCCAGTCTGAGGATACTGCGATCCCTCGCCATATCAGTCCACATGCTCTGCGGATACTTCCTCAAAAGGCAGTTGAGCACTTTCTGCGCAACAGTCGCTGTTCTTGCGTTGGTGTTCCAGTCTCTTACTCGCTCGAGCAGCTTGTAAACCTGTTCTTGGTTCAAGCTGGCTAGGACGTCGTCGACTGCTTGCACGCCCATGTACGTGTTGGGTTCACGCTCCGAGTCGGGTAAATTGACGACCTCGTCGAAGACGCGAAGAAGTCGGCCTGGATGGTTGAGCGCTAGTGAGAGCGTGATGACCTCTTTGTAGTTTTTGGCTATGATGTGGTTCTGCAGGAGCTGGTCTTGTTCCACGCGCTCCGTCATGGCTTTCGAGGATTCAATTGCGGTTGTCGCTGTCGTGTCCGTCCAGAAGCTGATTTTGGCATCTGCTGCGCCGGAGATGAGGCTGTATGGCGGCTTGGAGTCTACGTTTGTCGGCTGGTGTCCCGGAGAGGAGGCGGAGAGAGGTGTAGCGAGAGACCATACTCTGTCGGTGTGACCATCGAGCGTGGCTAACAGATGATCGCTATCTGCTGCGGCGTATGGCGACCAGAGCTTGATCAGAGTGTCTGAGGAGGCTGACGCGATCATCGGTTTGTTCTTTTGTTGCTGACGGTCGTCATCTGTTTCCTTGGTCGATGGCGGAGGAAGCCAAATAACCTTCAACACAGAGTTCTGATGGCCTTCAAAAGTGAGAAGGCATGCATACGTGTTCAGCGACCAGACCTTGACTGTGTTGTCGCCGGAGCCGCTGACTAGCAGCCCTCTGTTGCCTGAGGAGCCACCTTCTGTTAGATTGAGTGCTGGGGTGCCTGCTGGCGAGAACCGGATAGACCAAACTCCTCGCTTGTGGCCTTTCAGAACTGCTGTCGTTGACCCATCTTCCGTCGACCAGATCTTGATCGAGCGATCTTGCGATGCAGATGCAAAAAGTGGTGCCAAGGGTGACGAATCAATGGCATTGATGTCCTTCTCGTGTGCAACCCTGGTGAAGACTGCTTTTGCGACCGCATGAGGTGTTGCTGGAGACGCCCCTGGTAGCTTGGACAGATCCCATTTCTTGACGGTTTTGTCCTCGGAGCCGGTAATGAGATATTGAGGCACCTGATCCTTGCCATGCGTCTTAGGCAAACCGATAGCTCCGATAGATGCTGTGTGGCCAGCCAAGGTAGCGAAACATCTGAACCTGGAGCTGTCCCGATCACGCTGCCATACACGTGCAGTGTTGTCCTTTGAGCCGGTGGCTAACCATCTGCCATGGGGGTCTGCATCCATACATATAACCACGTCGGTATGGCCTTCGAGTGCATCAACGTTGCTCCCAAACTTCAGCTTGGAGCTACCACTGTCCTGTGTGTCGGTGGATATCATCTTGACCGTTTCGGTGTTGTCTGCAATCGCTAAAAGGGAGCTACCGACACACGCCATGTCGATGATCTCATCATGATTACCTGAGAATATGCGTTCCGAGACCAACACATTCTCGCGATTTTGCAATCTCTGCTCCAGAGACTGATACGACATCAACTCCAGGACCTGGTTGCTTCGTACCGCAAGAAGTGCATACTGTCCAGGCACCGGGATGATCGATGTTATTGCTTCGGTCTCTAGGTCACGACCTTCAGGTGTTCGAAGCTCTTGGCCAGACGTCGTCGACCAGACTCGGACTCTACCTTGTTCTCCTGCGGCGTAAAGATATTGTCCATCTGAGATATACCCTGCTGCCTCGAGCTCTTCGGTAGCAGTCAAGGTTCGTACGGCGGACCATGTTTTAACATCCCATAACACAATGGTCCTATCTCTGCTTGCCGATAGGATCATGTTTTGCTCCGGAGAGAATTTGAGGGCGCGGATAACGCTGACATGGGACTCCAGAGTCGCGACTTGTTGGCGGTTGTTGAGATTGTGGACCTTGATTCGGCCGTCCTCGGCTGCTGATGCGAGAAGGAGCGCATTTCCCTGAGACAAGCCATTGGCTTGTGCTTGGCCAGATTTCCGCTTCTTTGAGCTGGACTTCGAGTCTGCGGATACATGTTTAGATTCGAACAATTCCAGAGCTGTGACTACGCCGCCATGGCTGTGAAAGGTGTGTGAACAGTATCCGCCTCGAATGTCCCAGACCTTAACAATGCCGTCTGCTCCGCCAGTCACGACCAACGACCCAGTCGCGTCTATCGTGGATGCCACAACAGGTGTTGCATGTGGTTTCAGCGTTCGTGTAAGCTCGGCGGTGACGGTCTCGTCTACGTGCGTGAGCTGAAATATCCTCATCGACAAAGACCGTGAACAGATGATGACATAATCGGCATTCGGTGTCAGAGCCAGACTCGTGATCGCTTCACCATCACCCTCGATCCTGCATACCGGGTCTGCGGTGCTCAAGTTGACGATCAAGCAATCCTCATCATCGACTGTAGATGCCAGGAAAGTGCCGGATGTGTTCGCAGTGATCTCGCCGCCAGTGTAGAATGGCTCGATAGCTCGGTATTCCTTGAAAGTAGTCTTGACAGACACTTTAGACGCCATGTCTGCTAAGCCGACCTCCTCCGCCTTTGAATTCAAGGTGAGAAATGATTACATGGGATGATGGCAATGCAGGACGATTCTCAGTACAAGAATAAAACTTTCGACAACAATTTTAGTGGAGCAGCTTTAGGCGTGCGTTAGCCCCGGCAGCACCCGCTCAACTGCAGATCTGCGCGAGAACGTGCTTTCTGGCGCCTGTCCGACGTCCGCTACCTTGCCTTTCAATGTCAGGTCGTGACTTATATTCCTCGCGGACGCTACGAGATCCATCGTCGGGTATCAAATCATCTTCCAACACAAAGATGCTGGTCAGACGTATGACCTGTTCACGACTCTCTGCAAATTTGTCTTCTGACGATGGGCCGTGAAGCTTACCTTTCCAGGGTTGTGTTGGTAATGCAGCTTCTTGTCAGGGCAAGTACGAAAGTTCTAACACAAATCAACAGGGACGCTCTGCCTTTGAGGATCCTCTGAGGGACGAAAATGGAGGTCTCGTGCTAGGGGCCCAAGCTCGTGCTTTTGACGACCAGAGTTATGTGCAACGATTCGATGATCGTGGACATCCGCAGAACCTCGAGTCCGATCATCGCTCAAAGAGATTTCGCAAAGCACAGAACGAGGTACTTGCCGCGTGTGGAGTTGTTGTTCGCCGTGACGGAAACAGAAAACGAACGCAAGACCGTACAGAAGTGCCCGAAGATGCCCAGCTCATGGTTTTGCAAGATGAGAATAAGATCGGCCTCATGTCCAAATGTATGGACAGATTGACTGGCGATGTGCTGACATGGTGGGTCAATTCGTTGAGACGAAGACTCACGGTAAGAAGCGTGTTCCACAACTGGAGGGGACACCGTGGCTAACCTCAAGCAGGTTTTTGGCCCCTCCCAACAGTCGTTGACTGACACAGTTAGTCGGGGCTTCTACGAGGCTCCGACAGCATTTTTGTTTGGAGGGTTCACTACGTGGGTCGCAGCAGAGATACCAAGGCTTATTCGCCGGACAGAAATCAGCGAGCCACTCGAGTGTATGAACTACCTTGATCACAGCCTAAGCCAGACAGCATCACCATGGCAGGAATATCTTTGGGAGTGGCTGGTATGGGGAGGTTGTCTGTCTCTCGAGCTGCCTTTCGAGTTCATGAGTAGCTTGCAGAGCCTCGGTTTCATGGTCCTTCCGGCATTATGGTCTTCTCTCAAGCGAGAAAACCTACAACAACTGACAACGGCTCGTTGGCCGTTCAAAAACCACCTCGCTCGTCGACTAGCCGCCACTACTAGTCTGTACCTGGCTCGAGATTACCTGCATCATCAAATCGGATGGCGGATCTATGGTCTAATCCGCCAGGTCCTTCCTAGGCCTCACCGTCCGAATAAGCTGTCAATTCGAGCAATCGACGACGATGACTCCGTTGACGACGTGTCAGTCGTGGGAATTGGCCGCAGATTGGGTACCGGTACGGAGCGGCGGTTCTACGGACCCCAGTCTTTCTGGGCGGCGCTCCCCGTTGCATTTCCATGGCTATCACTGATCATGAAAAACCAAGTGGACAAGGAAGAAATCGAGAAAGAGACAATAATGCGGTGCGCAACGATGGAGGACAGCGCAGGTATGTACGGGTCTTATCGCGGGACTCTTATGGAGCGCAGAGCTCAATACATCATCAGCAACCTTGAAAGCCTAGATGTGAATGTCGAAGAAGACTTCTACGTCGACATCGATCGATGGACGCTGCACATCGATTCCATGGAGCTGGAGGAAGAAGTGGAAGAGGTCGTCATGCCTATGCCAACGCTGCTAGGCTCGGAACCTATCACGAACAGGGAAGATTTCCTCATAGCTGCCGAGGAGTATCGGCAGTCCATCACCACAGAAGAAGAACATCAACAAGGCAATCGTGAGCAGATTTCGGAACACACCGACACACTATTCCGTGATGACAGTGCGGAGCACCAAGCGGCCCCCGAGCAAGAGCTCAACGAAGAAGCACGTACGCACGCGGAGAGCAACCCTCCACCCACACACCAGACAGAAGCACCAGCAACGCCAGAACCAGGCATCAGAAGAGCCACGTCCCTCTCAACGACGACACCTCGCCCCGTCCGTCGGCCCACAGAAACCAATGGTCCCGAGTTCGACAACGAGATAGAAGCGATGCTCGCCGAAGCGCGCCGGGAGCGAACACCAAGAAAGAAAGCGAAACCCAAGGACAACCGCGAGTACCGCATGACGCGGCTGACAACCCACGCAATCGACTCTCTAGCATGGCACTCTAGTGCCATCGTGACCAGCCTGGTGATGCTGCCGATCGATGCGATGTACTACCGCTCGCTGGCCGGTTGCTTCGTCTCCGCCACGGAATACGCTGGAGCTCTCCCGGTGCTTGCGGTTAGTGATTGGTCGGGAGGGGCCGGCCGTATGGGTCCCGACCGCTGGGGGTACTACCGCATGCTGCTGCTTAGTCTGGGCCTCGAGTGTCTGGTCCGAGGCGCCATATGGCAGGTCGGGTGCCATGTGGCGCTGTCCTATGGTCAGTGGTTCGGGTGGGGAAAGTTCTGATTCGCACAATGCAGTTGCTGCGTTCAAAGGGGCATGATGCGGCATACAGCGTTGCCGAGGCGAGGCGAGGCGAGGCTAGGCTCTTGTGTTTACCGTGAGCGTCTACATCGTTGGTCTGGCTTCTGACGAACGAGATGGGATGGGATACAATCAAATGCTGAGGATTTGTGCGAGCCAGACGCTGCGAGTCAAAGATAGAAGGACAACAGAAAGTGCGAGAAGAGCTAGAGGAGGGGAACAATCAATCACAAGGTGGTCTGTCGTGTAGAGGTAAATATGCCTGATTGAGTCGGGCCGTACTACCGCTGCGCCTGCTTGCCCTTGGCAGTCCCGTTCACTGCTCTACTCCTCCCCTTCCTCTCCCACACCATCAGATAGCTCTCTCGCGTGAACAGAGTCTCGGCCTCAGCACGCTCGACGAACAGATCTTGGATCTCCCTCCACTCGGGTAGATCCTTGAGCGCGCTTCCCGCAGCGGCTTTGTCCCTCAGCTGTACTTTCCATTGTACCTTCTCACCTTCGCCGCCAACGGCCCGGTTCGCGGCGTCGGCAGCGTTGCTGTCCTCTCCGCCCTTGGAGGTGCTGGCGTCGAGTATGACGTTCGCGACCATCTCGTAGACCAAGGGCTCGCCCGAGTACTGCGGATTCGGTTCGACGTATGGAGACATGTCCAGGCCGCGTGGACTGGGGAATGTGACGATTGTGGGGTTCCGCTCGCTGACGAATTTATTGGTGGAGAAGCGCTTGATGTGGAAGATGAGGTATGGGGGGAGGGGATGGAGGAGTCTGTGTCTGACCCTCTGACTTGCTTTCTCGCTTGCTTGGAGACCGTTGTATTTTTGGAGGAGTGTTGTGAGGGCCACTTGAGGGATGATGTTCTTGCTCTCTACGCTGTCTCTGAACAGCGGGACGGGCGGTAGGTCGAGCGTGAGTATGGTGTAGGGAGTGATCTTACTGTCGATCTGGGAGGATTCTTCGAAGCGTAGACGGTCTCCAGTTGCTTCTGAGCGAGCGGTGATGGCTTGTGTTTCGATGCGGAGTCTTCCTTGGAAGGTGCGCTGGATGATGCTCGACATGGGCTTTGTTTTGGAGCCGCCGAGAGCAAGGTGGAGGTTGTTCAGAAACCAGGAGAGGAAGTCGACCGGATCCGATTGGTGGGTTAGAGTGAACCTCTTGGAGGAACGTAGGGCTATCTCCTGAATCAGCTCGTGGGGTGAGACGTGGTTGCGAAAAGCGCGGGTGTTCCATATCTTCCTGACCAGTGTGCTGAGTCGGACGGGCAGCTGCGAGGTCGTCTGTGGGAAGTTGTGGAGGAGAAAGAAGTTGCGGATAGGAGCAACATGCGACAGGGTCTGGACCACGACGTTCAGGTAGTCGTTGGCTTTGATGTTGTTCATGCCGATGAAGCCGGGTCGGTACCTCTTGTTTGCCAGGTCAATCGACTCTGTAGGCACCTTGTCCAGCCTCTTCACGTCATCCTCGGAGAACTTGGGATCCACGACGTATTTGATGTCATCCAGGCTCTTGTTCTGCACCTCGTAACCCTCGGGTAGGACATAGACCTTCTTGGTCTCCATGTTGATGTAGACATGGTGGTCTTCTTCGAGCGCGTGGAAATAGGCGTGCGACCTCAGGCCTCGTCCTTGAAAGTATCGGCCGCAGACCAGACAGGCGTAGACATTGATGTTGGACAGGGTAATGGAGCAGAGCTTTTCGAAGTCGAAGTCCAGAATGGAGCGGTTGATGGTGTCGAGGTAGAGATCGCTGTACCCTTGCGTCGGCGCATGCTGTCGCAGAGACGCTGCGGCAGTGTCGTCGTCCTCCTCGTCGAATTCATCACTATCATGGTCCTCTGGCTCTGCCTCCGCTCCTGTGCCAACACCATCTGCATTGCCTTCATTCACCCCATTTTCCTGCACTGTTGCCAACGGCTTTCTTACCTCCTCCTCATCTTCGACCCTAGCACGTTTGCTTACAGGCGATTCAGTAAGAACGCTCTCCAAAGGCTCTGCGGACTTACGTTTCGACATTCTGTAGTTCAGCGGGTGCAGAGTCTTGCACGTATAGCTCGCCCGTCGCGAGGTAGGAAATAAAGTGCAAACACGGCAAATCATCGCTCTCACCACATCGACTTATCGATAGCCGCGTCCGGGTGTGAGCAGTTATTCGAGAGCTTCACAAGGAGACTACACTGCCAGCGTCTGATACCGGCCTTGAGCAACTACCCCCCCAAAGCATTTGTGTCAATCTCCTGAACACTGCTATCTTGGAACTTCTCATGGCAAAGTCGGAGGAGCCAACCTCTCAGGACGTCTCCACAGGAGTCGCCAACGACCACCAAGCTGCACCTGATGACGAGCAAGCTTCCGTCCAGGAGGCAGTCGCCCAAAGCACGCAGACTGCCGCCAGTGTAGGGCCTACCTACGCCGAAGTCGCTGCATCCGCACCAGAAAGTCGGCCAGAGTCCGAAGACACTGCTGCTCCTGATGCCGAGCAAGAATCTATTAGTGAAGCGGTCGAGCGAAGTCTTTAGAACGCGTCTTCACATCGTTCAGCTACGACAACCTTCTGCATCGAGGGCGGTCGAATAGCAACACAACATCAGCGTACCGTCAATTCGCGCTAGTTCGGATGTTATTCGTGTGAGGACGAGTGGCCTTGTGAGGGTGGTGTAGTGTTTTCCCTATCGAGGTCAAGGACTATCCTACTTTTCAGCTTATCACGCCATACTGAAGGACTCGTGTTTCAGGCCAGCTCTTTCACGTCTCAGGATCACCGATGTTATCACGGATGCCCTGTACACGATAAGTGACGCCCTCTTTCGTCTCAGCGTGCATAAGCTCCGTCAATGCTTTCTATTGCTTCTCCAAGCAGCGGTGATGTGCAATGAGTATGAGGTATAGCTTGTCTGGTTGTAATGCTTAGCATAGTTCTGTGATGTACGAAATGGTGCGGTTCTCGTTCATTGCGTACACTGTACAGATCGGTAGCGTGCGATGTGCTTTTGCCGAATTCTCCAGGTCCCTTGCCCCGTTGAAGAACCGTACTCTGGCGATGCGGAGGAGGCGAGCATGGTCAGAGAAAACCATCTGCTCTTCGAGCTCTGATCAGAGTAAGACAGATCAAAGTTGATAGGTTTGGATGCTCAATGGTCTTGCGTCTACTAGCTATTGCTGTAGGCCATCTGTCTGGCTTTGCTCGCACAAACTGGCATCCAGTGTGCCGTTCGTCTTGATCAAGGCTCTGTACACATTCCAGCGCCTCCTTGAGAGAACGGAACGCATAGGGTTGCAAGATGCCAGAAAGTATCACACCGTCGTGTTCTGGATCTCATGAGACTTCCATGCTCCTTGGTGAGGACGAAAAAAGTGATCCCAATTGTGCTACAAGGTTCAACAGACCACATCAAGTTACTGATCTACTTCCGCTCTAGCTCACACAGGACTCACGACGCTGCGGCGCAGAAATCAAAAGCAGTACATACCAAGAGCATCGAGCGGAAGGAAGCAGGAAGATCGGCATTACAACACTCTGATTAGCACATCGGTGGCCTGAAGGCCCCGGCATCCACCCTCAAGCCGCTTGCACAGCGATAGCAGGCTGTGAGCTCGTAGTATCGTGTATCGTTCATAGTTTCACGGGTCCTCAACACCCCCTCTCCGAAGCACCGCTCGAGCAGGCCGAACCCTCTAATCGCTGTTTCAGCGGCCGACTTGAGCTGGGCACACCACTCCACCTCACACTATTCACGATCGTGCATCTCGACCAGACTCATGGCCGAGCCGCCATCTACTCCTCGTCGTCACCACTGCCAGCGATGGCGGGAGGTGCAGGGGTTCGAGATGGTGGCTGAGGGGTGCACCCATCGACAGGGGGGTGTTCGTACCCTCCACAGAGCCAACCCCAGAGGGCATACTCGACACACCAACAAGAACAGCAATCAGTATCCTTCTGGCAATGCTCGAAGCCGATCTTGCAGGTTTCGACGGCTTCCTCACGAGCGAAGACTTTCGATGCAACTTCGATGAGTGTCTTAGTCTGGAAACCGGATTGCAGGTCAGTAGTTGTGGCCTCGATGGGCTTTGCGGAGGAGATGACTGTATTTACGGTCAGTGGGATTCTGCTGTATGTGGGAAGAGAAAGAGCAGCAAGTCGGGATGGCCTACCTGCGGAGAGGGTTGAGGCAATGAAGATAAGGTTATAGAACTTCATTGTGATTGATTTTTGTTAGACAGGCTGGACCTTCATCAGCTCGAGTCGACGTTGTGATTCGGGGACGACCCACGGCTTGTCTAGGAGGTCTGGTGTAGGGATCTTGTGTACTTCTTGGATCTGTGAGAAGAGTCGTATGCTTGCAAGGGAAAACAGGATGCCAAAGCATAGTCGAAAAGCAAAGATACTTATGGGAAGGGAAGAAACCTCTTTCGTTCGCATCAGCGGATCACGCCAGCTGCAGATGAGTACACCGGTACAGTCGACACGGTCACTTACCGTGTTTTGCTTCTCGGATAGACACACATATCTTGCTATGATGTCTTCGACGGTTCACCACGACCAAGAAAGAGGCTTAGCATTATGTCACTCGGTCAGCAGTCCAATGGAACTGGTCACTTGTTTCTCGAGTGAACGATATGCGACTGCCACTGCAGTGACCTTTGACAAGGGTAGAGCTCCCTTCACTATCGATGAAGAATCGTTTGACAGCAATCTCGCCATCAGTTGTCGAAGGGGTTTTTTGACGCTGGTCGACCAGGCTGAAGTCTTCCTTGCCTTTCCCGCTGGAGTGATACTACTTCTAGACCCAGCCCCTGTGCGTGGAATGAGATTGCGCCGCGCGGGGTGCCCGCTCCAAGTAAGAAAGTATCTCATGCGAGGAAACAGCACTTCGGGTCCTCGTTCACTGGAGGAACCCCAGCTAGAGCATAGGGTAGGTATTGATAGACCTAAGATGAAGTCGCCTATCATGTTGGAGTTGCCACCCATCTAGGGCATGACCCAGTATGTGGTTGGGGGTCGCCGCAAGGAGACACGATGCAGGCTATCGTAAAGGATCAACAGACATTATAGTCCTCAACCAGTATGCAGGAGAGCTTATCAGACCTTGCTTCAGTAGCGATAGGAACAAGCTGGAAGCTGCTGATGTGGTGCGTCGTGTGTACTAGGTGCTAAACCTTGGACGTCAAGGAGAACACATCCTCGTATTACTAGACCTTGACGCTAGGACTACGGTAGGGCGAAGGTCGATGCACTAATCTGCTTTCGCTCTAAGCTATGCTCGATGTAAACTCAAAATGTTGTGCATCATACGCCATTCATGGCAGTCTGAGGCTGAAGACGAAGCGGCAATTAGCGTCGCATGCGCTCCCGAAGCTCATCATGTACCTATGACACTTCAATCTCAGCAGTAATTGACCAAGCTGCCTGAGCATGTGCATTTCCCCGTCTTACGCTATCTAAACTTGTCAAAATGCCATCGACCGAGCGAGAGCGAGCTGAACAGTCCGGCACAGAGACTGTCTGGGACAAGAACAAAGAAGAGTTCAAGAAGTGCGAGTCCAACGCCACGGAATGGTGAACCAGATCGCGAACAGGGGCTGACGTCAGTTCTTTAACAGCAAGCGTGTTTCGAAATACTATGATCCGTGTCAAGAAGCAGCGAACAAGAGCATCAGGTGCATGAATAGGAACAACGGAGACAGAGACATGTGTCAGGACTTCTTCCAGTGAGTGTGAAAGAGGCATGAGCGTGTGGATTAGTGCGAAGAGCATGCGTGCTGACAATGTGGTCGTGCTAGAGCGTATAGAGACTGCAAGAAGGATTGGGTAAGTACCGCTGCAGTCCTGTGAGCTGGCCTGTGACTGACCAGTAATGAAGCAACAGCAGATGCGGGAAGCCAGATGGAAGTCGTGATATGACACAGCCTCCGAGTACGGTAATGAATCTCATCTCGACGTCCTGTAACAATAAACGGGTTGCGTTGCGCCTGTAACGCTCTTATGCATAGCAATAGGCGTTCCGGAAAGAGCGAATGAATGGCATCGGCATTTCAGCAGGGGCGACTGTCACAGGAATCACGTGTAGAATCACGACGTAGAACAATTTGTATCTCGAAGATGAGCGGGACAAGCAGCGAAGTCTGTTGTTTCTCTGGCGGGCACCAGCAACCAAAGCATCTTTTTTCTGGCTGTACCTGTGTAACTACAAATTCTGCCAGGCAATTTGTTGGGTTGCAGCAATGAGACATGTTTGTGCATTACTTTCGAATCCCCCATCGTGCTGTGCAGATACGTAGAGTGTTCCGACCACAGATGCTCTATTCTCATTAGCATCCGTAGACGCTAGACATCACCTCACAATGGCAGACACAGCCGTAACGGAGCGGCGTGTACGCCCAATACAGGATGCCGCAACCTCTGGCAACTGGAAACAGGCCTTGAAGGAATGCGAGAAGTGGCAGAAGAAGGGCGAGGCATCAGACAGATTCCTGGTCTGTGCACCGCCATCAAGCGAATTGAGAACCAGACTGATCGTCGTCACAGGCTCTCAAAGCAGCAGTGCTTCTGCACCAACCTGACAGCAAGAACCAGGAGAAGGGCACGAACGAGACGCTACAGCTGTGTCGACGGCAGCCGCCAGTCCTCAATGTCGAAGCCATACACCAGCTGCAAGAATCATTGTCACTCCTGAACCTCGAGGCCCAAGAAGGCTCTAAGCTGTGGGAACGAGCAGTCGCGGCACGCCCATCGGACCAAGATCTCATTACAACATGGCTGAGCAACTCGATCACAGCCAGCAATTGGCAGAGTGCTCAAAAGGTGTGAATATCGTGGTCAATTTACAAGAGCTGGGCTGACATGGGGTCCTTCCTCGACAGGCCACCATGGCTCTAAAGAAAGCCTTCCCCAAAGAGCGCATGTACGACTTCTGGAACATCCTAATGTGCTATCTGATACACGAGGACGCGAAGGCGTCGGAAAAGGATAGACAGCTATTCGGGACTCTCGCAAATCGAATGATCTCCAAAGCCGCTCAGTCCGGACCACCAGAGAAGGTAAGCACGAGCTCTTTCCGCTATCATCTCTGCACTGCTGACTTGGGATAGGTGATCTCGCATCCTGAGGAGCTGAGTCTACTGGCTGCCGTCCTGGTCAAGACAGGCAGTACTTCCGATCTAGTCGCACTGTTGCAGGGTGAGAGCTTGAAACCTGTTACCGAGCAGGACCGGCCACACGCAGACACGTTACTTCTACTAGCTATCGCGAACGATCCACCTTCTGCTGATAATGAGAAGATCGTCAGCAAGATGCTCGAAGGTGAGGCCGGCGCGTCGCAAGACGATCGAGTCTGGTCCCTACTCGTGAAGTTCGCCACAACAGCAGAATCTCGACAAGAGCGTATCGAGCAAATCGATGCTATTCTCTCCAGACAACCCCAACACCGACAAGCACTCTTAGCGAAGCTAGATTTGCTTGCCTCTGGTACAAAGACGGATCAGTCCTTGTTACCAAGACTGCTTGATGCTTGTCAGCAATACTACGAGCACTTCGGCTCGAAAACATTCTGTTTCGACGATCTGATTCAAAGACTGCGCATGGTGGGTGCGGGAGCAGTCGAGAGCTTCCAGGAAAGTATCAAGACCGAACCTCTCTCATCAAACGGACCCTCTGTACGAGACCTGTTCTTACTCAAGCTGGAGTATCACATCCTCTCAACATCGGAGCATCCCTCAGAGCACTTGTCTAACTTCGCTTCGAGGGCTCTGGAACTCTATTCCGTAGCTGAAGACAATGAGCCGATTGCCGCTGAAGCGGCTTTGCTCGCTGCTCTGGCACTGCTTCGTGTTGCTCACGTATCCAAGGACCCAGCATTCTCATTGCAAACCAGCATGGTCCTACGCACAGCATGCTCCAAATTCAAAGACTACTACCCGTTGCGGATCCTGTTGATGCAGCTCCAGATGGCCAGCGGACAGATACACCTTGCGATGCAGGACTTTGTGCACCTAAGCGTGAAGAACTTGCAGTGGGAGACAGTCGGCCATCTTTTGCTTACACGGATCTCGACTCTGCATCCACGTCAGCACGGTCGCGGTGAGGACTCTTTGAATCCGTCAGGGGCTCTCGACACCGCCCTCTACGTTTCTCGCAATTCACAAAAATCCATTGATCGAGCCATCTCGGATGGTCTCAAGCAAGGCAGCTATTCCAACATCATCGGTACTGCAGAACTCAAGAACAACCTCCAGCTTAGCTTGAACCGGCAGCTCTTCATGGTGGAGCAATGCAAGATCCAACGCACTCTTGGTCAAGCGGCCGTGTACCCACTTGATCCCATCGAAGGCGAGCTGAGCGACCTTCGAGACATGTCATTCATGCCGACGTATGGAGTAGAAGATCAAGTTTTCGCTCACATGCTACAATGTGGTCCGCAACCGTCGCAAGGGTGGCTCAACGCCATGGTCATGCACGAGGGCCTGCTGACCTACCTCATGTCCGAGCTCGGCACGGTGAATTCGGGCGCGCCTGACAGTGTGGTTGAAACGGCGCTGCAGAATCTCGACAAACGAGTCTCGCGAGTCTCGGTCGATGCAGCGGACATGACTGCGGACGAGAAGGAAGCGGCAGGCGTGTATCGCACCCTGGCAACGACCGTGCTGGATCTGGCGAAAAAGAAAGACGACAGTCTTCAGGGCGTCGACAAGGTTGCTGAGATTGTGGAGAAACCTGGCCGAGCTGTCAATGCTGTCAGTGTCAATGGTGTCGACTACCCTGATGCAAAGTGGTTACACCACCGATTCGTCCGGCTCGAGATGCTGCAGACTGTGGCACACTTTTCAGCTATCATGATGAAGAGGCTGGGAGGAGGCAGGGGCAAGAAAATGGATGCTACGGGTGAATTTACTAGGTCCTTGGAGGGGCTGCGGCACATGGTCGACAAGCAAGCCGAGGCTATCAATGCTGAAGCGCGGGCCCTGAAGCAGAGCTTGAACGCAGCTGGGGTGCTTGGCAAGATTGTCGATATTGTGTTTGGTCGTACGGAGGGAGCTCAAGAAGGGGAGGAGAAAGTTTCTGAACGGATTGCAGCCCTTCAAGGCGAGGCAGCGGTGGAGGAATATAGTGGTGCGATGAGAGAAAGCTGGGAAGATGCCCTTGACGGTGTGCTGGCGGTCAAGATCAAGACCATATAGAGGTTATCCCGACGGTTGCCCGTCTACAGCCAAAAAGTGTTCATGGTCAAAGTGCCTTGTAAGGCCTTCTTCGATCGCCAGGGATCATACCTGCCCGCCCACCCGCTCCTGCGCCAGACGCCAGACCGTGCCTGCCATGCAAGAATATATGATGATCCGCTTTCTAATCTTGTCGTCCCTTGAGTAACCTCTTGGTTACCTTGTCCTTCTCGACAATGTAAACGTGAGCGCCCCAACCGGAGAGGGCATCTCGGTCGACGGCATTCAGCAGAGCTTGCGAAATGGTCTCGAACAACTCGTCCGGTCCCTTTGAGTAAGTCAGCATGTTGTCCCCGACACACCGCCTGTAGGATGCTGTCTACTTACCAGGTCAGGCTCCCACAGCCCCTCACAAGTACCGAACAGCTGATCACTTGCCGTGCCCGCCACAATAAAGTCCTTGGCAAAATCGATGCAGCCGATGCTGTCAAATCCACAGATGTATGGCTTCCCCGTCGTACTGTTGATGCCAGCCAACACCGGGCTCACAAACCACGGGCCGAACCTCCTCTCGTACAGACTACTCGAGACCAGATTCGCCAGCGTCTGTGGGGAGATGTTGCGCTCTTCTCGCAGCCGGTACATGTTCACTTTGTAGCGGAAGGTGTCGGAGACGGTCTGGACGTCTGTGGCCAGGCCGGCGAGACCGAGGAAGACGGACGGGGCGTAGTTGAAGATTTTGGGGAAGTTGTTGGATACGGTTAGGGATTGCAGGCCGAGGCGGAGGTCGCAGGCTATGGCGACGCAGTCTTTACCGACCATCGCTACGCAGGCGCCGCCATTGATGTCGAAGGGCGAGGACTGAGGGGATCATTAGTACTGAGCGCAAGCACCGCGGTGCCTTGGAATGGACATGAAGAGCTCACCATGATGATAGAGGTTGGATGGTGCTGTGGTAGTGTGGCGTCGATGGAGAGTTCGCCAGATAGAAGTCAACAACTGGCGATGTGGAGGGCGAGGAAGGTGCGATGGGTGACGGTTCGGGCACTATGCTTGTTGACTTGGTAGGTCCTACCTTCCTCAATGACACGCAAGTTGCACCTGCGCAAGGCTGCAGACACCAAACGCGTACCTTCCTTCTTCGCCGCAAACTGCGCTAGTGGGCCGGTGAGCTTGCCCTAGGTCGGTACTAGGTCGGTATGGGTATTGCCTGATTATGACATCGGGGTATTCGCCTGCCTTGCCCGCGCTTGACTTTCGAGACCGTTCGATGTCGGTTGGCAGTTCATATACGCAAGACATCCAGCACAAGTTACAGCCATTTCCATACCAACACATCGTAGTACAGGAGTCTATTGTTCAAATCTACCCACGCAACCCTTCAGATAGCCTTCGGCGCGACAATCTTGCAGCATGGCCACAAACGTGGTGGTGATAGACTCGACGGCGAGGCGGGCAGTCGTGAAGACTACGCCGGGAACGTACCTCAGCGATGTCCTGTCAGAAGCGTGCTCCAAGCTCGGCGCGACTGCTAGCCAGTATGGCCTAAAGTGAGTGCGTTCCCACCAAAACTCCTCGCTCTGCGCTGGTACTAACGAGCCATAGACACAACAACAAAGCAGTCGACTTGTCAAGGACGATACGTTTGTCGGGTCTCTCCTCTGGCGCCAAACTCGAACTTGTTCAGCTGTCAAAGTCCGCCGGTGTCGTTAATGTAGCTCTGCAGTTACCTCCATCCGAAGCAGCGTCTCCTGCACAAGCACGATTGACGGACAAGTTCCCAAGCACAACGACACTATGGCTACTGCTGAGAAAGTTCGAATCTGGCGTTGCTGGTCCCGCCACGAAGCGGAATCTCACTGCAAGAGGTGTACCATCTACCGGCGCAGGCGCAGGAAGACTGTACTATGAACAACCGGTTCTGGATATCATGGGAAGACAATTGTCCACCTTCACCGATTTGCAGAAGACACTGTCGCAGCTTGGCTTCAACAGTGGCAGTGCATTGGTCAAGTTGACTTTCAAGACCACCGAGACCCCATTAGAAGAGGCCATGAACCAGATACAACATTATTTCGACGAAGCCGACCCGCCGCCTCCATCCACCGATCCTGCTGCGTCGGCTTCCGTGGCAGCAGAGCCCCCGAAGGAATTGGTGAAGCCAGAATGGCTTGAAGACGAGGAGATGCAAGATGTGCAGTCCACGTTACACGCCGACACGACACAAACCCCAACCACAGAAGCCCAGCCTCAGCCTCAGCCCACTGACACAGAACAAACCCCCTCTGAAGAGCCCACGACCACAGTCTCCGACCGCCCGGTCTCCGTTTATCGCCCACCGACATCCTCCGGCCCTCCAGCTATCAAGCACAATGACTCAGATTACACACCCACTGTCGAGCACGCCCAAATTCACCAAAAGCTGTTGCAGCAGGAGTCAAGAAACAAACGATTGCCTACCGACGCAGAGTTGGCGGTAAAACAGAAAGAACAGAAAGAAGAACTTAGCAGAATTGAGAGTGTGGAGATCAAGATCCGCTTCCCGGACCAGAGTGCTGTGAGCTCCAAGTTTGGACAGACCGACACAAGTAGCACATTATACGCTTTCGTCAGAGAATGCCTGGATCAGCCATTCAAGTCGGAGACATTCGTACTGCGCAACCCCGGGGTACGGGACAAAGAGGGTGGAGTGATCGTCGAAGGCAATAAACGACTCATCCTGGACCTGCAACTCAGAGGTCGGGTGTTGGTGGTGTTTGGCTGGGACGACAAGGCTAGCGCGTCGGCCAAGGGTAAAAAAGAAGTACTCAGAGCGGACTTGCGACAACAGGCAAGGGAATACATTGCGCCCGAGGTACTAGGAGCGGCGGATGGACAGGAAGAGAAGGGAGTCAAGGTTGACTTGGGCTCCAAGACGGAGAGCGGCGAAGGCGGTGGCTCAAAGGGCAAGATGCCGAAGTGGTTGAAGGGGCTGGGAAAGAAGTGATCGGACGTTCAGTTGTCATTATCACCTTTTCTAGGAGTTTAGCAGGCTGAGGAGCATCATAGCGGGCGTGCAGCGCTGTTGCCTTGGGAATCAAACAAAGCAAGACGAACAACCAAGAGAACCTGAGCATGCGTGCTCACACGTCAGAATCTCGAACTTCGTATCATTTCAGCTGTAATTCAGGCGCACCCTTGAAAACGATGCATTCATGCTATGTCTAGACTGCGCAATGGTGCAAGGCACAATCACTCCATCACGCTTGCAGGTCTTGTTGCAACCCACTACAACTCGGATGGATGGTCAACTGCACATGCCACCCGTCCCCTTCCACGAGCTTGCGCCGATCTTGAGTCATGTATGCACGTCTCCCATTCATCTAGCTCGCCTCATGACTGTAGTTCTACCGTGGTCGAACGTCGTGATACATAGTCGTTCGGGTCTTGGCACAGTGCATTGCGTTTAATGAGTTGGTTGACCGGTAGTTCTCGACTTGGCGATGACGTCCTGCAGGTCGTCGACCTTCCTCTTGGCTCGGCCGAGGGTACCAAGCTGTAGAGTGTTTGTTAGCTTCATATTCAACGAGGGATTGTCGACGCCGGTGCTCGTGCTGTGTCTGTGAGCGCGGCGTGCTCTGTTCTGTTCTGTTTGTGGTGACTAGACCTTCGAACATGGGGTTGGGGAAAGTCGGGCGGTTGCAGACTTACTCTTCTCTTCGCCAGCTTTCGGGCTCTCTTGTCCTGGCTGTTCCTCAACAGTTCGATCACTCGTCGCTCGTATGGGGCGAGACCGGCGACTTCCTTGACAATGTCGCGGACGAAAGCGGTTCGCTTAGAAAGGTGGCCCTTCGAGCGGGAGATTCGGACTCGGGGAGCGAGGGGGGTGACTTTCTAGGGGTGTGTTAGTGGTTTGGGTCTTGGTGAATTGGAATAGATGTGTGGATGTGATGGTGGTTGGTGCGTAGTCGGTGGGTTGAGAGCAGAGAGTTAGGAGTGAGAGCAAGAAGATGTCGCATGTAGATCGATGTGTATCGCCTGTAGAGGGTGGTGTCGTGAGAACATGGACGATCTGACAGCCTCGACCAGGTCGCTGTAACGCTCAAGATGCCGCCGCTGCTGCTGATGCTGCTTTGCTTTGTTTCTTCTCGTGTTCGACCTCATGCTTCATCTTCGTGCCGTCCATACCCTCTCATTGCAGTGCTCGTGTGTTTGTGCTCGTGCTCGGATTCTGCGACTTACGTGACCAGCATTCGGTCCTCGAATGTATCCAGACTTCTGAGGCTTGGCCTCTTTCTGTGTGGGAGCCATTTCGTCGGTGTTGTCTGTGCTGCGAAATAGCGACAACGAGGGATCAAGAACGAATGTCGTAAAACTGCGCTGCGTGCGAGGCCCACCTGCTTCGAAAATTGCCCAGACTTCTGCTCAGCCTTGTGCGTCGCAAGCTTGGCGGTGGTACGCAGCCTTGCAAACGGTCAGATCCCCTCTTCCAAGCTGCAGCCTACAATTGCCCAGATACAGTTAGCACAATCACGTGGTAGCCTATCGCTTGGCACAATATTCGTGCTTAAAGTTGTTTGTTTCGCACCTTCTTTAATCTTTTCCTTTTTCTTCTTCATACTTACCTTGGTAAAACATCTGCGCTCAAGAAGGCAGTATGTTGTGAAGCAG
>Ga0066648_10000652_pt1 | contig 22066 bp, 14 predicted proteins | sample CryGeyCG12114_NA_FD_59537 | JGI IMG/M metagenome (GOLD analysis project Ga0066648, IMG submission 59537) | Groundwater microbial communities from aquifer - Crystal Geyser CG19_WC_8/21/14_NA | ecosystem: Environmental > Aquatic > Deep subsurface > Groundwater | place: USA: Utah: Grand County... | reverse complement strand
GTAAGTAGGTAAGTAGGTAAGTAGGTAAGTAGGTAAGTAGGTAAGTAGGTAAGTAGGTAAATAGGTAAGTAAGTAGGTGTGTAAGTAGTAGGCAGTTGCATCAACATTGAGAATTAGACGTCATATGGTCTTGGGCTGGTTCATCGCTGGGTGGGATAGCAGAGCAGGGTCGGACAGCGCGTAGCAGGGGGTTAGGTGCGCAAGACAAGACAAGACAAGGTGTTTTACAGCAGGAAGAGGGAGGAGGCGTGTTGGGTTCATTCACAGCATAAGTATTAATGGTGCCGAGTACTTCTCGCAACACAAACTGCTTGTACGTATGTATGTTATTTATCTCTGTGCACTTCAGATTTCGCCCGTTGGAGCGTCGTTGTGCTCTCGTGCCCGCGCGGCTTTCTTCTTCTAGCCCGGGGCGGGTGTGAGGCGCATACGAGGCGCTGGTGTAGAGCGTGAAAGGGCAGAGAATGGATATGAACCAGACCGAAGCGGGGTCTTCCTGCGCTTTATGCCAGCTCGTGCGCAATCGACTGCTCTGCCGAGTGAGGTAGACAGGACCCGTGAATGGCATTCGAGCCTGTAGGTTGTGCAGGCCGATTCCAATGTCAACGTCTGCGGATTGCCTTGAGGTCCTGCTTCTAGCACAACCCCTGTGCCTGCGCAGAGTCGACACTCTCTCAGCAGGAAACACTGGCGCGCCTAGCACGATAAACACGGACCCATGCTCTTGCTTGTGCGAGAAATGGATGTTGAGCGCCGCCTCTTAGTAGAAACTCTCGACGATACTCTCCTTGTTGCCCCTCATCCTCTGGTCCAAGCCATCGACACCCGGCGGCGCACCCTCACCCAGCCTGAAGACACTCTCGACGACACTCAACTCAGTGGCCGTGGTGTCCATACCGGTGACGGCCATCCAGTCGTTCACGACCATGCCGGCGCCCACAACACTCGACCCACGGTTCACACTTCCGGCGACGAGCGGGACCTGTAGCAAGGAGCTCAGCTCGTCCTGGTCTTGTATCGAGGTCTTGGGGTGGACGAGACCGCCCTGGTTGGACAGAGACATGTAACTGCCGGTCAAGACGTTGCTGGCGATGGTCTGTCTGAAAACCTCGACGCCGAGGGTATCCGCGACAATCTCCTCCGTCTCGCGCTCGAGGTCGGGATGGACCAAAGCGACGTGATCGTTGGCGCAGATGACGTTGCCCAGGGCACTCAGGCGCTCTTCTATGCGCTGAATCTTGACGCTGTCGGGCAAGGTATTGCGCAGGTGCTGCAGTTCTTGGTCGGTGGTAGAGGTGGGAACTAGGAGACCTTTACGGTTTCCAGCAGTGAGGCGGCCGACGATGCGAGTGCCGGCTATGGTGCATTGGGCTATGGGGATGAGGTCGGCGAGTTCGGACTCGAAGATGCTGTAAAAGGTCTGCGAGGCGCCGAGGGCGAGAAGGCAGTAGCTGTTGGTGAGGGTGCTGAAGACGCCGATCTCTTGGCTGTTTTCAAAGGTTGCGCGGACAGCCATGATTGTGGTGGTGGTGGTGGTGGTGGTGGTGGTGGTGGTAGTAATGGTTTAGAGGAGGAGAAAGTGGTGGTTGTGATGTTGCGTGGTCTGTGGGAAGTAGGAGGAGGAGGAGGAGGAGGCAAATCAGCTTTTCTATACCACTTGCAAGTACAGCAGAAAGCGGTGCGCTAAGGCAGATTGGGGATATTGGTCTTGTACAAGACTGTGAACTTTGGGTTTGTGCTTGTGGCGGCCTTGAAGAGTCACGACACAAGGATGAATCAGCGAAATTCTGCGTCGCGCCTGTCGCAGCCCACTGGCGCCCGAGCCCACCATGCGTCATGCGACATGCGTCATTCGCAGGCACGCTGCCAAGACTTGGGCCCATTGACTGGTCTACGAACGGGCATTCTTGATCAAGGGCATGAGTCATGTACTAATAATGAGCACTCACGATAGGTGTGAAGTTGGCGTCTTCTGAGAGGGTGTGAGAAGGGCTGAAAGAGTCTGAGCGCCTGGTCTTCCTACCCATAGACTGTAGATGCGAGTCTCCCTACGAGATGTGACTGCCAGGCTTCTGCTGCTTCCTCATACCACGCTTCCTCTGCCTCTGCCTCTGCCTCTCCGCGACATCCATAGTGTCTATCGCTTCCCCCGATAGCTACGCTGGTACGGCCGCTGTCGTGCCATTTGTGCCTGCCCCGTCAGCCCCACTTGTCCCATTAGCTGCTCCGTCCTGCTCTGGCTGCTCTTGAGCCGCCGGCTGGTAAGGAGCAAACCCGGCAAACCCTTCGACCAATTTCTCGACTAGTGCTGGGTGCGTGATGTCTCGTCGGAATTGCTCGTTCTGCAGCAGTTCCAGGTTGCGAATGGTAGCAGCGGGGTGGGTGAGGTACTGAGAGTACTCGGGGGTGCGCCAGTAGTCGAGGAGGTACTGGAGGTAACGAGCGAAACAGGCCGCGTCTGAGTTGTCCTCGTCCTTGGTCGACTTGGATGGGATCGTGTTGGTGTTGGTGGATGGGTTGAATAGATGTGGCATGGTCACGCCCAGATGCTGGAGATATTGTGGATTGGCCAGGGCCAGGACAAACTCGAGTTCGATCTTGAAGCGGGGTGTCGCTGCCACGGGCGGTTGGGACGGGGCCGCTGCAGCAGATGCCATGGCTAAGGCTGTAATATCAAGAGCAGTGGCTAGCACTTGGGGAGCAGATGAGAGGAGTGGGAGCAGATCAATAAGACCGGTCGCATGTTTCCTTCGATGGGCCAACTTTGAGACGCATTGGATTGCACACGAGCTTATCTAAGGTGGCTTTCCATCACTCACTCACACGATGTGATGTGTTGGTCGAGGCTGACTACAGCGGGATCGTGATACTTGGTAGATCGGGTCGGGACGACTGACGGGGTACGGGAATGTTAGCAATGGTCACGTGAATCGGCGTTGTGATTTTCCAGGTCCGTGTCGGCGAGTCTCAGCAGCAAGGAGCAGTTCGTAGCCTGGTGGAAGCATGATCACGGCCTTCAGTCTCGAACACCACGGTCACTCACATCCATCCTCCAAGCCATTCGTCGTGACACCATCAGTCTCAGTGGTGTGCTCGTGAAGATGTCCCACGCTCTGCGACCAGTGCTTCGACCGTCGGCGCTCCCCAGTCTGCCATCGTCGCAGTCTTCCACTACATACATCTGCCAGGCATGTCGGCATGCGCGTCTGCTGAAGCGACCCAAGAGGCCCTACACCTTCACCCAGCTAGTGACGCTATCGGATGGGTCAGCGTACACCATGCGCACCACATCGCCCCGACCGGTGTACCGATCGTCGCGAGACACGCGCAACGCACCCTTGTGGAACCCGAGCAGTAAGGAGTTGCTCAACGTGGAAGAAGACGAGGCAGGGCGACTGGCTGGCTTCCGAGCGCGGTTCGGGCGCAGCTTCGACGCCGGCAAAGATACGGGCGCTGGAGAGGACACGACGGTGCATACCACGCAGGAACCCGACAACCCGGCCACGGACAAGAAGGCCCGGGCGCAGAAGAGCAAGGAGCCGACGGATGACGACCTCGACGCCATGTTCGCCGAGGAGGATGATGCGCAGATGTTGGAGATGATCAGCAATTTTGGGAAGGTGGACAAGGGCAGTTCGGCCCAGATTGCGCGGAAGAAGATCTAGACTAGATGGATGCGATGGATTCCGTCGAGCGATGGCCATGTAGGGCTGTGCTATCTGGGGCTGGGGCGGCATGGTTCTCATCAGGCAACACGTGCACCCAACGATGCCGGTCTCCCTCACAGCAGCAGCAGCCCCGTCGTGTACGACTACACCAGCCAGGAGGTCCAAAGGGACCGGTGGTGAATCATGGTGGATTGTGTCACTATGTACCTGTACAGTAATCTAGACGATGTTCAGCCGACCCTGCATCAGTCTGTGCCCGAACAAATAGCACAAATAGCAGACGACGGGGCGGTGTGTTAGTGCCTATCGTGCCCATAAGACATGACCTGTTGGCGCCGTGTCCCGGGCTGTGGTACGGTCAGGCAAAAGTACCAGACGCGCAGTGGTCCCTGCTACTTCCGCACCACCGCACCACCGTACCAGTGCATCACCGCAGCCCCAGTCGGCGGCAGATGACAGGCACAAGTCACGGGCTGTGGGAGAATCACGAGTGACTCCCAGTCTTTGCATGATCCAACATGGACGACCATCCTTGGGACGGTGTGTGCTCCCCGCCGGGGTGTCGAAGGTGCAAGGGTGCTGACTAGCTACGGGCAGATGTTCCCTCCAAGGCCGACTCTGGCAGCAAGGAAGACGACGACGCGCCATGTGAGTGCCACAGTGGCTGAATGGAATGACCAGCTGAACAGTAGCGACAGCCAGGGACGAACCCCCCGCGACCTCGACCCCAGCATCCTCATCGACGCCCAACACCACCACCAACACGACCTCCAGCACCACCAACCGACCACCAGGCGGCAGAAAAGCCCCAGCCAAGAAGGTGCTGGCCCAGTCGACCGTCCTGCAGTCTGTTGACGATGCCGCTGATCCTCTCGGTCCCTTGGGCGCCGCCGAGCCTGCCCCATCATCAGGACCAGCCCCTGCGCAAGCCGACCAGGCGCCCATCCCCCCCAGGAAAGAGACCAAAGACACGGGCCCACGACAAGTCAGCGGCGCACCACCACCATTACCACCCTCAGCTGGCCCCGACGACATAGACAGCCTTTCCATCAGGTCGAGGGGCCCCCCACAGATCCAGCCTCCCCGCCAAGGCCCTCCGAGCATGAGCCTGGAGCAAGCGGCCAAGCCCACCTTTGACATCTTGGTCGGCGACCCTCACAAGGTCGGCGATCTGACCAGTAGCCACATCGTCTACCAGGTCAGGACCAAGGTAAGACCGATGCCTCACTTCTGCTCCCCTGCTCCCCTGCTCCCCACCTCGCTGACTGCAAGCAGACCTCGTCCAAAGCATATAAACAGCCCGAGTTCGCCGTCTCCCGCAGGTACCGAGACTTCCTCTGGCTCTACACCTCCATGCACACCAACAACCCCGGCGTCGTCATCCCCCCGCCCCCCGAGAAGCAAGCCGTCGGCCGCTTCGACTCCGAGTTCGTCGAGTCGAGGAGACAGGCCCTCGAGCGCATGCTGAACAAGATCGCCGCCCACCCCATCCTCCACCACGACGCCGACCTCAAGATCTTCCTCGAGAGCGAAGCCTTCAACGTCGACGTCAAGAACAAAGAGAACCGGGATCCTCTGCTCGACCAGTCCAACAAGGGCATGCTGAGCGCCATTGGCATCAACGTCGGCAGCTCCACCGGCAAGTTCGTCGAGCACGACGACTGGTTCCACGACCGCAAGATCTACCTCGATGCCCTCGAGAACCAGCTCAAAGCCCTGATGAAGGCTCTCGACACCGTCGTCATCCAGAGGAAAGGCCTGGCCGAAGCTGCCGGCGACTTCGCCACCTCCCTCGGCCAGCTCGCCCAGGTCGAGCTGAGCCCCACCTTCTCCGGTCCCCTACACGCTCTCTCCGACGTCCAGGTCAGAATCAAAGAGCTCTACCAGCGTCAAGCCCAACAAGACGTCCTCACCCTCGGCATCACCATCGATGAATACATCCGCCTCATAGGCAGTGTCAAGACCGCTTTCGGCCAGCGCCAGAAAGCATACCACAGTTGGCACGCCGCCGAGTCAGAACTGCAGAAGAAGAGGAATACTCACGACAAACTGCTGAGGCAGGGCAGGAGCCAGCAGGATAAACTGAACGAAGTCTCGGCCAGCGTGAGTGACGCCGAGAAGAAGGCCCATCAGGCCAGGTTGCTGTTCGAGGACATGGGTCGCTTGATGAGAAACGAGCTCGAGCGCTTCGAGCGCGAGAAGGTCGAGGACTTCAAGTCGGGCGTCGAGACCTTCTTGGAGGGTGCCGTCGAGGCCCAGAAAGAGGTATGTAGAAAGTCGACCCCTGACCAAACCCACGCTGACCCACTCTCTAGCTCATTGAACTGTGGGAGACCTTCCTGCTGCAGATGGATGCAGACGAAGACGAATTGCTCGGCAGGCCGTCTGCCCCGCCTGACCAATCCACCACAGCTACGACTAATCCAAGCCAAGACCAAACCGATTCACATCCAACGGAAGAGAGTGAGCAGGATCCAACCCCAGAAGGGCCTGTGGCCACGGCTGCTGATCTGGCACTGGAGCAAGACGCTTAGGAGCCTCTGCAGCATGTTGCTTGCCAGGACAGGTGCAGCCACCGAATCATCATCATTGGAAGCATGACATAGCGATCGATACCCTTCTCACCATCTGTCCCGACTGCTAAACTGTTGGTCATCAACATGACAGTCAATCTTGACATCGACTGCAAACCGCTCTTGATGGTCATCGAACGATGCCTCTGCCATATATTTCCCTCCATTCGTGCTGACAATGTCATAGCTGACTGCGAAAGACAGACAACATCTACGCCAGCAAGTAGAATACACCGACATGCTATTGAAGAAAGTCAGGTACTTACCATTGGCTTCTTACAACTGTTCATCGTCATGGCTTGGACGTTCCCACCAGGTGGCACTGACTGCATCACCATTAACGGCCCCTGCCAACATCCATGTCCTCAATACATCCATTGCCATCATCCTACATCTCCAGACCTAGCTTTCTACCCCTCTGACCGCCTAGTCTTTCTACTTCCTCCCCCAAGCACAATTCCTCCTGCTCACGAACTCGCTCCCGTCCGCCAACCTGTGCATCATGCACCTCATGCACACCATGCACCGGCAGCGGTTCATCCTACTTCAGCCTCTGATTGTCCGGCTCCACCACCATTCTTCTCGTCACGTTCTTTCACTTGCAACCCAGTGGTCCTAGTCAACAAGACGCAAATCGACCTCTTCGGAGACTGGTGTGTACTACAACTGTTCCTGCTCGTCTGCGCAGCAAGCCTTGTTGGATGGCAAGTTCTGAAGTGGCGCGCGACAGACTCTCCGTCCGCACCGATTGGTCGCCCTGACACTGCGGTCCCGTGGTGCAAAGGTCTTCCCGAGGAGGGGAACGATAGCACTGGACGTTCCTCAAGACCTGGGAGCGACAAAGCAAGAGACGATTGCAGTGCTGCCTCCCGCGCCGAATCTGCTTCTGAGTATAGCTCAGATCCGGACTCGGATCCGACTTCGAACCGTTCAACGGGTCAGCCGGCGCTGAGACGCAGATCTAGGACGAGTTCACTTCGATCACAGTTTGTTCATGGTCAGACGCTTGAAGACCTCCATGATCAAGATCAGAGGATGCTCAGTCATGTCATCGCCCACCTACGAGACCTACGACGCCGTCACCATAGGTTAGCGCACCGATTCACTCCGGACACGACGGATGAAGCCCAGGTTGTGGTACCACTAGAGTCGCATGCAGAATCGGAACGTGGGCTCGAGGCCTACGAGGATTTCGCGACGGGCCCTGTCGACGGTCTTGGTGGAGGCCACATCGAGTCACAAGAAGTAGAGGACGTGAACGGATACCTGACGGGGGACGAAAGAGAAGATCAACCTCGACCGGCTGGACGCCACCGTCAATCAAACCGGCCAGACCATGAGAACGTGTCCGTCTACCGTTTCTTGGAGGTGCCCTTTGTGCTTCCACACTCTGTGAAGTCTTTCTATCCAGATGATTTGGACGACGAGGTCGACGGATATGCTCCACGCGATAATCGTACTGGACAGGCGATGCGCCGTAAATTACCAGCTTCGCTTTCCCACCACTCTCTCGGACAGCAGTTGGCACCAGACGTGAAGTGTAATACATGCTGCTCGCCCCAATCAGACATCTCGCCCAGAGACATTCAGCCGTCAACGTCACCTAACATCCATGTCGTCTCAGCAGAATGCAGAGCCCCCGAGACCACGTATACCTGCATATGCATGCACGATGCACCGCAAGATCCACGACTCGTCGGTGCTTCTATATCTCAACACCAGCAAACTTCCAGCTCCGCAGACGGTGAAACACAGACACGTCCTAGACAGCGCTTAGCTCGCAGCACTCTGCATGACTGCGACTTTCGTGATTCCGATGGCGAGCGACGGCCGGATCCACGTTCACATGCACGTCTGCGACCTACTGTAGCCGGCTCACGTCCATCTGGAGAGCCTTTGGTCACTACAGACCCTCCCCTCTCACATCCGTCTCGAGGCGCGGTCTCGGCAGAGAGCATTGCGCCAGAGCCCAACATCAGTACCCACTACACATCCGAGTGCTTCTTCGACATCCCAGCTCCGTACTACCGCGAAGCCGGGCGCGTGCCACAACAGCCCACACGCCATCGAAGTGTCAGGCCTCCTCAGTGCACCACGTGTCACGAAGTAGGTCGACCGCTCTGCCTGTTCTGCGGACCGACTGAAGAGCGCCATTTGACGGAGCACCTCGACAGTCCCGACGACACTTTCCACATAGGCAGCAGGCACTTGACGAGGCGCGAGCTCCTCGATGAGATCGAACGGCTCAGACGTGCTGTTCTTTTCTGTAGGGTTGGGGAGAGAAGGCTGCGAGGTGGTGGGGGTGCGGCCAGCGTGGATGGCGGGTGTGCGAAGTACATCACGCGGCGGGAGATGCAGCGGTCGTTGCGTGGGATGCCTGAGTCGAGACATGCGGGTGTTGTGGTTGATGGGTCGGGGGGGAGAGTATGCGGCTGTAGTGCTGCGGGGCGTGGGCTGCTGCGAGGAAGTGGCAGTGAAGAAGACGGAGAGGAAGAGGAGCAGCTACAAGGAGATTGGTCGACTGCGGCTTACGGAGACGTGGACACCTCAGAGTCGAACGGAGACGTGCAACGCTCTGGATCAAGAGGCGGTGGGCTATCACAGTCGCCTGACCAAGCCTCTAGTAATGTCGGTAGTGACGGGAGACTATCGAGTGGCATACGGCAGACTGACGATGGAATGAAGGCTGCACCGAGGCTGCACAGTTTCCCTAAGGCCCAACGGCTCGACAGACAGCAAGACGAAGAAACGAACGCTGCAAGCCTCGCGAGCAAGTTATGCAAACAACAGCATACGAGCGCAGGATCCTATGGGTCAGAGTCGCGAAGACAAAATTGCCGTCACCTAGACAGTGATCACAATCACCAATCCCAGAATATCCGACATGGCCAAGATCGAACCACAACCACTACTGGACCGGCAGGGGCCAGGTCGCATCGATCTCGAAGCTCGCCCGCTCAAGCTCATTCCACCACGGAACGACTCGTCTCGGACCTATCTCGTGACCCGAAAAACCCCACACGAACAACACATACTGCAGGCCAAAACTACACACTCGCGGCCGTACTTGAACGAATCCCACAGTCTGGTCTGCGAGCTGAGCCTCCCGCGTCACCGCCGACCCTCAAGCCAAGCCGAAGGGGGCGAGATGAGCTCGGGAAATCTACCACTGTACGGTCCACGCTCTACGATGACTCATCGAACGTCGCTGTCTATGAGTCCCCGGTCTCTGGCGCCACAAACACCAGGCGCGAGAAGTATCCGTGTGATCTGTGCGGAAGTTTAGAGACTCTGCTATCTGTCAGGGTGAGAGAGGAGACGTGGGACGAGTCCGCGCCACACGCTGCACGATCTGGTCCTCGTGATCCAGACGAATGTTGGCATGTCGTGGTCCGTCAATCATCGATCGCGGATACTACAGATCGTGGCCATGCTAGACATTCCAACGTCGTTCGACTTGGTAAGCTGAGGGACGCGGTGACGGAGAGCTCGGCCGGCAAGTCAGGTAGCCACGACGTTCATGTGCCTCATGTCATTGACAATCACGCGCCAGATCCGTCAAGCTATGATCGATCAGAGTACTGGGCCCGCCCGCGGGCAAGATCACGAAGTCTGACGCCAGAGGATTGGAAGAGGGAAGCGGGAAGACTGAGGTCTTTGGCGGACGTCGCTGCTAGCACACAGGTGGAGTCAAGACCTGGCGGACATCGTCATTCGGCACAGTCACTACTAGTATTGCTCGGTGCAGTCAGCGACGACCAGTTCTGTGTACGGTCTTTCAGAGCTACAGCCGCTCAGAGACGGGGACGATCGCAATCTGGTCTGTTTCCTGTACCGTTGCCGGCTGTAAATAAGGCCAGCATTAGCAGCCCACGTAGATCGTCTGTATCCGTGGCGCGGAGCAGGGGCAATCACCGCGATATAAGCAGGTTCTTGAGACATCAAGGACTTCAGTGCTCTGGGCGCCACGATGTCCATCAACGGACTGAATATTTGGTGAACACGGCAGACTACGGAGGTCGTGGCGTGTCAGTACCAGCGACGCAACGTGGAATTGAAACTGGGTCGAAGGCCGCAGCGAAGGACTCGAACAGGACGTTCTCAGAGCAACGGCCGTATCTGCTCGCAAGCCATGACCCTTGGCGCACGGAAGAGCTGACTATTGCTGGTGCTGAAAGGAAGGGCAAAAACAAGCAGTCTCATACCCCTTCATCCCCTGTTAAGCCTTCCGAACCAACGCGAGACGAGAAGGAAACGCCACGACAGAACAGAGCCGATAGGTCCCCCTCCTCTTCACGGTACTGTGAGTCTATCGAGGGACACCGTGCCACACAGTACCGCACGAGTTGGTCCCTTCGTGGTGGGGCTGGCGACGATGGTTACCAAAACCGCAGGAGCCACACTTCGTATCAACAGCCTTCTGTGCATGATACTGGCGAGGAAGGCGACGATGGCGATGAATGGGAAACGACGTCGGAAGTCTCTTCTGTTGGCCGAGCAGCTACGAAGGTAGGTGATGCCGTGGGGACAGCTCGGGCTGAAACAGGAAATGGTCTTTCAGGTGGTAAAGCTACAGGATACATCATGGAAGACGGTGACAGAACGTCGATTGAAGAGGCAACGATAGGCCGGCCTCCTGCACGCCAGATCAATCACGGTGCACGAACAGATCACAGCACTGCGCAAGATGATGACGGCGATCCTAGTCAGGGCTCACCGGGCTCTACAGAGGGCATTACCCAGCAACCGCCGAATGTGACAGCACGTCTGATAAGGCAGCGTGCCTCAGACTCCACCACCCAGGTCAATATTAACCCGACACCCAACGCTCTAGTATCAGACGTCAGATCTCTCAGGATCCGTGAGGACGCCATCCCAGATCTGCGGCCGAACACTCCGGTCTCTAATGCATTACACCACCAAGAAGACCTCTTCTCGCCTCCGCGTATGTTAGGTGGGCAATCATCGCTCACTTCCCCACCACCGAATACCATCTTTGAAGACTCAAGCCTAGACCCGCGTCCCAGTTCGATTCCTGGATATGACAGCGAGCAAGAGCCAGAAGAGCACGCCCACATCCCCCACCAGTCTCATCCCCAACAAGACGAGTCGTCGACTGGTGATAATGATTTCGAGCCATACCAACGTCTGACTCGCGGTGGCTCGAGACCGGGACCTGTGCAAAGACCCACGCGCGGAGAGCTACATCCGGCTCCGAGTCGTGCGCAGTCAAGCCTCGAGACGGAGACAGAAGCAGAAGCAGAAGCAGGGTCAGGGGAGCATGGCGCGTCAATTCACAGCTACGAATATCCCGATCTTAATCCTCGCCGCTTTCCGCTCGACCGGCTTCCGTCCAGGTCACTACAGCGAGGCGGGGTCAGCGATTGTGATGCTACAGACCCAGTTCTACCCGCAGGACCACGTCTGCCACATCGGGATGACAAGGAACTCGAGGGCCGTCCGTGCACAGGATCTCGCAATCACCATCTCGCTGGCCTTGGGGAACCTGGCGTTGATCGGGACGGTGAGGACCAGAAGGGGAGTGGAGATGGGAACGGCCCGGACTTTGGCACTGGCTCTGGCATTGGCATCACGTGGTCCTCAGAAGACGGAAATCTGGATCTGGACCTCGACAGTTTTGAGCGCGATGGGCCGCTTGTGGCATTGACAGATGCGTATGCACATGCATGCGGCGGACATGAGTGCGAGAAGCAAGCAGAAGCAGAGACAGAGGTAGAGATACGTGGGGCAAGAAATCTAGACTGGAAATGAACCGGCGACGGGATAGAGGCGGACCTGAACAGCGAGCGCGCACGCGACATTAGAAGGTCATGGACAGAGCACAATCAGTTCCCAGCTCAAGCGGAGGGTGGGGTTGGAGCTGACAACCTCGCTCCCTTCGCGCGAAGTGAGAGTGCAGAGGGAAGAGCAGACCAGCCTTTTCCAACTTCCACTGCTTACGTCCCAGCGAACCCGCGCGTCGTCGAGCAGACGCCATCACTCGCGACGCGGCACAGCTACGGCCGCACCCGCATCTCCGCGGCGGCGTGGGCAGTCCAATGCCAGGCGACCGCGAAGACTCGGTCTAGCACTGGCGCGAAGAGGTGCGAGTGCAACAACGACGACGTCGTCCATCGAATAGTTTTGCCGAGCCCTTACACGGACCACAGCCTATTACACAGTACAACGCCGCCCCGAGCGCATCCGCATCCGCACCCACGGCCTTTGATCCCCCAGCCACAGTCGAATATCTGACCATGACAACGAAGGACCTCGACGCCTACCTCACATGGGAAGCCGTCATGGAACAAACGCAACCGGAAGGGTCTGGCGGCAACCCGATCTCGATTTCCTCTGGCAGCAGCGACAGCGACCTTGTTCGTATGCATAGTCACACGCAGCAGTAATCTCCGCTACTAGTACAACCGGGGGCATCCGACATGTATCCGCGACCGGCAGCAGCAGCAGCGAGGATCAGCACCACCTCTAAATCCGTCCAAACACCCTGCCTTATCTGCGCTAACGCCGTTCTCGAATGTACGTGTGTGTGCTACCAGACGCCAGGCCTTGCGCTACGGACGAGGGCAAAGCCGCAGTCGCATGCTGCCGAGCGTGACGCAGCGCGGGTCCAGTCATGTCCTACGGCTCAGCTGGTCTAAGGGGCGGTGGACCTGGGTTTGGGTTGGTATCGGTGTTGGTTGGTGGGGATAAGCACGGAGACAGATACGGATATAGCGACAGCGCCGGCGACGGCTCTGTTGGTGCTATCGCGCGCGGACGGCGACGACGACCACGGCAGACTGACGGCATAGTCGATCGTGAGCGGAACTGTGGAAGTGGTAGTAACGGTGAAGGTAACGGTAACAGTAATGGTAATAGTGATGGTGCGGAAGGAAAAGCAGAAAGATAGGCGAAAGGAGATATCAGCGGCGACTCAGATGGCACCAGGACATCCACATCCACATCCACAGCTAGCAGTCAGGAACCCTGGCCTTGAAGACCTAATCCCGAGCCGAGCGCGCATGTCCACCTTGAGCAGCGAAGGCCGGCCATTCAACCAGCAGCAACAATGGCAGATCATCCTCAAGACAAGGAACACAACGCACGACCGTCAGCGTCGCCGCAGAAGATGTGTGACAACACCAGCCTTCGGCCGTTGGCTTCCAGCACGTGATTTTCGATCCCGATGGACCTTCAGAGCCGACTCGGAGACCACAAACACGGTCCTCGTCGCCGAATCTGCTGCGTTGCGTCTGGTCAGCGATGCGCCAGGTCCACTCAGAGGGACATGAGGATCCGACCCAGCGGCGGACAGATCATCTCGTCGGGCGCCATCGACCTGTTGAGACAGATTCACGCGTAGAAGCAGGAGCAGGAGCAGAAGTAGAAGCAGAAGCACACATGACGCGCTTGGTCATCGGCGACCGACAACCGGGGAGTCATGTCGTAGCGCCAGCGGCAGCTGCACCACGAACGACGAACTGGACAGCGTCGTGACCAAACCATCACGTCGAAGTCGTCTGGCGTTGGCCTTATTCTACTAATGCTACGAACCACGGCCACGACCAGAAGCAGGTCTGCGGTCGCGGACCCCGCAGGAGCAGCCGGTCGTTACAGTTGCGGTCCCTGTGTCAATCTCGATCGCTCGTCTGGCGCGGCCGGCTCCTGCTGGGCCTGCGCCAGCTGCAGCCCCGAGGAGTCCGCAGGTTGAGGACGAGCAGGGTTCGACGTCCACGTCTGATTATCAGGCTCGCTCGAGGTCAACGCGATGAGGAAGGTCCGAGCGATGGCATGATAGAGAAGTCTGCCCGGTCTACAGTATTTTCGGGATGAGATGAAGTGGAGCGAGGTGAATATCCGTCGATAAAGTTCGAGCTTAAGTAGGTATGGCTTCGGCCAGCAAGATGCATGCACTTTGCTGATCCCTACAGCGTTATTCGGCGAGCCAAGGACGACGGTTCATATACGCGCGTGGGCATGGGATGAGAGAAGAAAGGCCACCAGGTTAAAGATCCTCACAGGATACGAAGTAGTGGTGAGCAGTCAAGGCACTGTGTTGCAGCTGGGGGGTTGGTTGACAAGGCGGGTTCCGGCCGGAAACTCGAAACAATCGCTTCGGTACGTCCATGCTACCTGGACAACCGTGTTAGAGTGGTCAAGCTGAGTTTCTCACCGGAAGCAGGATACGAGAGACCAAAACACTCTATGAGGTCTTGAATGGATGATGGTGGATCGTGACATGTCATGGCGGATGTCCTAGACATTCGCACTGCCTCATGAGCTCCCTTACAGCTCTTGCGCCAGCCCAGGTTCGGCACTCAGTCACATGATCGCTTAGCCACTGAGTTGTTGCCGTCAATAGCTTGCACAATATTGGTGGCGACAGCATGGAAGGGGTATCAGGTCCACTTGTTCATGGCCCCGGATGAGGAGGGAGAGACATGACGTTATGTTGTTGGCGAGGTTGTCTAGCTCAGGGAATAGTGTCAATTAGTGACATAGGTGCTAAAGTAACGAGACTGACGACGAGAATCCTTCACCGTGTAGCGCGCGCATAATTTGTCTTTGAAGTGCTCCCATCGATTGCGGAGAAGACCACATGAGCCTTTCAAGCACGAACTTTGGCCTGTCCTTTGTGTGCATTTGCGACGCGGCATCATTCTTCCGCCACCATCAGCTACAGAAGCAAAGTAGAGTTCCGCGGCTAATGGCACGCCACCATGTTCCTAGGCTGGGCTTCCAATTCGACCCCATGTTATCCCTTGGCATTCTTGGCTGACGATGAGGGCTCTTGGCATAAGCGGAGCCACGCCATGTGGTCGCATGGATTTGAAAGCCATTGATGCCTTGTTCCTGCGTCTTCGACCAGCACGTGTCGATAGCGCGGGAATCAAAGTATTCGCAGCTCTCAGAATAGTTGCAATAGACTCTTGGTTCCTGTTAGTGCTTCCGTGTTGGTACTGCTTTAGTACGTTTCCAGTAAACTTCGCTCCCAGCCTGCTCTTTTGCCTGGTTTTCGGTCATGAATATGGCAAACAGTGCCCCGTAAGAGCCAATCACTGAAGTCATGACCTTGAGTCTCTTAGCTATCGTTCGAGACATGCAGCTTGGCAGCAGATGCGGGGTTCCGGGTTTTGTGGAAGCATGGGGGTACCGAGGGTAGGCCAGGTCAAATATATAAGTTGGATGTAGCCTTAGAGATTTGTTAGTCCCTCTCACATCTGTATCTGTTCCAAAGTCTGCACTCGTTTATCAAACAACACCCTCGAACCACTTTATCAGCATGAAGTTCGTCACAACACTCGCCACTTTCGCCTTGGCCGCGACAGCGCTGGCCGCACCAGGAAATGGCAACTGGAAGAACTGGAAGGATTGCAAGGCCGCAAACGATGACTGCGTCAGTCGCGACCACGTCGAGCAGACCATTGAGAAGGCGATTGTCTTCCTCCAACATCTGTCCGGCACGGAGGAGGCTTCACGAGCGGCTGCAGAGGCAATCTTCGATCCAAAGGTTGTCGAGTACGGTGACTCTATTAACTCGCTCAGAGGAGACGCTGTACGTTCTTGACTCCGACCATAGTCTTGAAAGCATAGTACTAATCGTGAATGCAGCCCGGCACTGTCATCTATGAAGACCGCGCGACATATCTGAACAACACCCTTTCTTCTCCACCCATCCCAAAGATCGAGACTATCAACCTCGTGGTTGACTGTAACACCTTCGTGTGGCAGTGGCGTTTCTATGGCGTTGGTGGACCAACTGCCCCAGACCCATACGTCTCGGGCTTCACCCTCGGAAAGTTCAACGAAGAAGGATTAATCGACTACCAGTACGTGGAGTTTAACTCATTGGTAAGTCAATCTCTTGTGTGGTTGGATGAGTTTTCGTAGCTAACGTTTCATAGGCTTGGGCGACGAATGCTGGCTTCACAGTTGAATATCCATCGGATGGTCCTCTGGCAACGGAAGATTAAACAGTCGTTTGTCCAACATCCGGGGCGGTATGCAGTCGTAATAGATAATTCAAGAATTCTCCTTCGTGCTCTCGTCTTTGACGGCGTCATTACATTCTTCGCAATCCTGAGATCTGGAATGTTGTGCTTTGTGTGTCTTGTCGATAGTATGGTCTGAGGATTTCTTGGCTGTACCTTTGCTCGCATCTGATTCATCCTGCTGGGAACCGGTTGCATTAGCAGTTCCCATGCCTTTCTTTAGAGCACGATCAACATGACCCATATCCTTCTCTGGGTCGACCACATTGCGAACACGATTTTTGAGGTCTTTGGTCTCGGGAAAACCACCATCTCGCTTGCGATCCCAAATCAAGGTCTCCTTGACAGAAGATTGCGCTTCCTCAGATGTAGGAGCCTTGGTATACAGCGTGATGGTGAACATGCCGCCCGTGACAGGAATCAAAGAGATCTCGCCAATCGTACTCGAGAATGTTTGAAGAAGTTCTTGGGCGTAGTAGGCGGCCCGAAGGTTCCATTTGCATTGAACACAGAAGCGAATTGCTACCTTGGGGAACTGGACTGCCGTTGTCGAGTCCATTGTATAAGCTGGATCGAGTTGGATTGAAGACAGATGAGTCAGGTCAGAAACAATGTAGCGGTGCTCAGGAAGTGGTTGGTGGGTCAAAACATGTAACTACAAGATTATGAGGTAGAGCGTGATAAAACAAGGTCGATAATGAGGATTATGATGATGACGGTGAAAACTGAAACTGACCGTGAGGACCCTGCACGGTACTGGGGAGCGGTTATCGTGATTTCACTGTATTTATTCACCAGCTAATCACCCCGAGGAAGTCGCGATTATGCATGGTACACTGTGTGCAAACAGCGCTGAATGAGCTGAAAGTGGTTGCTGATAAATTGCCTACCAGTAAGCATATAGTGTAGAGAGCTCGTCAGATGCATTAGTGCTCAACTCCATCAGCGTTGCTGGGATAGCTTAAATCTACAGCAAAATGTGTCGTCGTGGGGGAAAGCACGGGCAGTCGGGCAAGAGCACGGCAACTCACGTCAGTGGGGGGCTGGCATCCTGCAAGTTGGAGGAACTCTCAGCAGAAGTCAAAGTGGCAGCTGTCTGTTGGGACCCAAAACGATCTACGCTGCAGCATGGAGAGAGTGACAGAGGTGGTCCGAAACACAGATGCTCGATCTAACAGGAGCCACCAGGGTTTTTGGTAGACGATGGTGGGCACCTGCGCCTGGTCGGTGCGCTCCAATTGTTACACATTGTGAGACGCTACAGGTGACAGTGTCCCGGATCCGAGACTGGGATTTGACCTGCGCGAGAACAAGGATGGGCTGGTCGGCAGGATCATTTGGGCAAGATGGCGCACTGCTCACTGCAGGCCGAGCAGAGGTGGATTGTGGGCCAGCATTGTTAGGAACATTGGACGTAGCATGAACGTAGCATGAGTGTCTACATGGAAGTACGAGCGGCTTGTATCATGTGAAGAAATTAGCTGTAGTTCCAGATCTATGTCAAAGGTTGTAAACCGAACTGCTGTTTGGTGTCAGTCGAGCTCGACCGAGCCTGTCCTTGTGCAGAGCTCCTCCCTTCGCTACTACGCAGATCTGAAGCTTTGTGGGATTGGACACGCTCTCCGATCACCTCCTCCTGGATCCAATGGCGGGCTGTATGAAGGAAAGGTCGTCGCTGGTCGTGTCGTGGCCAGTCCGTAGCATATGCTGAGGTCCAGACTCGTGGGTCGACCTTCAATCGGCTCAGTATTTGGACCATTGCTGCCGCAGAGATGCGAAGGTGCAGAAGTCGCCAGGCTTGCTGGAACAGCTTGTGGTAAATATGTTTAGGCATTCAACATGAAAAACTGAATATTCTTGAGCAGGCAAATGCTCGTCCACCCCGAAGTGATAACAAGTACAACGTCGTAGGAACTCCGTGCGCCGTGGGCGGTGTCGGCCGTTAAATTACATTACAATGCAGCACCCTTCGCTGCCGCCTGAGGATTGTGGGTTGTACGGGTCTTCTTTCTTGTCGACTTGTCCCCAGACCGAGGGTACCATGTAGTCTCGCGTTTGGTTGCAATATGTTATTAAGCTGGACAGATGTTAGCGGCGCCGTGCTGCGAATCGTGGGTAGTGCGTACCTCGTCGAAGCTTCTGCCACCTTGACTCTTGGCCTCTCCAGATCTTCCTTCAGCCTGGTGTTGAGTTCTTGTAACCTCCGAAGTTTCAAATCTGCCATTGACTGTTTTTTGCTCCTGGCATCCCCCCCATCTTTCGCAGCGTATGCCGAAGGCATGACGTGTATGTATCGATAGAGATAAAGAGATTGGGCGAGGGTGATCTATGTACAGTCCGACGGCGAGAGATGGATGGCGACTTGATGGGCTGCCAAAGACGATGGAACAAGATGGAAATCGCGCAGTATTGGTAGAATTATCCTTTGGGTTCGCGATGCCGAGGTCGGAGGCGTGAGAGGAGATGTGGCGACGCGCTGGTCGTGCAGTTGCTGCTCGACTTGCGAGTGCTTCAGTGACAGTCGATGCAGATGAACGAGTGAACAAAAGGGAGGCCACGAGGAGTTGAGGCAGCGTCGTGCTCTCGGAGTCGGGGAGTCTAGTACCACTCCTACATCTAATCCACAAGTACGGAGCACGGGCACTGTTTGATTGCTCTAGGCCCCATGTCTAAGCGAGCCAATACCCACAGCTATTGACCGATAGTGCCCGCGGATCGACACTTCTTCCAGCCGAAAGTGAGGTTGCTCTTTTGGGAAGATTCACGTCACGTGTGCTGATGCCGGCGGCAGTCATCACGTGCCAGTCATAGTCATGTGATATTACGGCATCAGGCATCAAGCGCCAAGACGTCTAGTGAAATCACTGTGTGGACTGCACCACTTTGCACGACAATCATCTCTAGGACAGCCTGACGTACGGGTCTCGAGAGATATATCGCCCTCCATCTTGTTGCCGTCTCTCAATTCATTTGACAGACAGTCGCCCAAGATGCCACCTCCACCGCATATAAAGCCGGAGAACGTGCTCAAGGTGCGTTCAACCCCCCATCACCCGCTGACCCTTGATGGGCCATCCCATCGCCTACAGAAGATGATACTAACAACATTCATTAGCGATCGCAAGAGCTCATCGCCGTCGGACAACCACAGGCCGCCCTGAACGTGCTCCACGAACATGTCACCTCCAAGCGATCAAGGAGCAGCCCTATCGCCTCGTTAGAGCCCGTCTTGCTCCAATTTGTCGAACTATGCGTCGACCTCAAAAAAGGCAAGTCCGCCAAGGACGGGCTCTATCAGTACAAGAACATCGCCCAAAACACCAACGTTGGAACGATCGAAGTATGTATTGGCGTTGGTCCCCATGCTGGCACACACTGACGCGTCTCGCAGCTTGTGCTCAAAAGATTCATCGAACTCGCCGAGAAAAAAGTCACTGAAGCGCAGGAAAAGGCCGAGCAGGTTCAGACCACCCTGGACACTGCTCAGGTCCAGCAAGCGACAAACATCGAGGATCTCGAAGCCCTCGAAACCCCAGAGACTCTTCTCCTCGCCACCGTCTCCGGTGAACAATCCAAGGACCGAACCGATCGCGCCATCGTCACACCATGGCTCAAGTTCTTGTGGGAGACGTACCGCACCGTCCTCGAGATCCTGAAGAACAACTCCCGTCTCGAGATCATGTATCAGAGCACCGCTCATCAAGCCTTCGACTTCTGCCTGCGATACACGAGGAAGACTGAGTTCCGACGACTCTGCGAACTCCTCCGCAATCACGTCCAGAACGCTCACAAATACAGCTCCCAGATGCACGCCATCAATCTCAATGAGCCCGAGACCTTGCAACGACATCTCGAGACCAGGTTTCGACAGCTGAACGTCGCAGACGAGCTGGAGTTGTGGCAGGAGGCTTTCCGAAGTGTCGAGGATATTCACATGCTCATGACTTTGTCCAAGAGACCTGCAAAGAATGTCATGATGGCCAACTACTACGAGAAATTGACCAAGATCTTCCTCGTCAGCGACAACTTCCTCTTCCACGCTGCTGCCTACAACAGATACTACAACCTGCTACGACAATCCCAGGTGATAATGGCATCTGGCCAAGCGGTCAAGCGAGATAACCCACAAACCAGCGAAGAGGCTCTCACCAAGTACGCCTCGTTTGTCGTCCTGTCTGCCCTTGCCATCCCAGTCATCAGCACTTCCCGATCAAGAGGTGCATTGGTCGACATGGACGAGGCCCGAAAGAACAAGAATACTCGATTGACAAACTTGCTGAGCATGCCCGTCGCTCCCTCGAGAGCTAATCTCCTCAAGGACATTCTAGCCAAGGGTTTGCTGAACCGAGTCCGCCCAGAGATTCGGGACCTTTACAACATCCTCGAAGTCGACTTCCACCCACTGTCAATCTGTAAGAAGATATCTCCAATTCTTGCTAAGATTGGTCAGGACTCGGAGATGGAGAGATATGTTGGGCCGCTGCAGCAAGTCATCCTTACCCGACTCTTCCAGCAATTGTCTCAAGTTTACGAATCAGTCGACTTGAAATTCGTCACCAACCTGGCACAATTCCCCGAGCCGTTCCAGGTCACTCCTGCCATGATCGAGAAGTTCATCATGAACGGCTGCAAGAAGGGCGATCTGGCCATTCGACTTGACCATGTTTCTGGTATTCTCACCTTCGACAATGATGTATTCTCGAACAAGGCTCTCCATGCTGGTAGCGCGGCTGGTTCCGCGGAGAACGAATCAGTTCAGCGACTACAGAACACACCCGCTGAAATTGCTCGATCCCAGCTCACTCGACTTGCCAAGACTCTTCACATCACCTGTATGTATGTCGATCCTTCTTACAACCAGGCAAGGCTTGCTGCGAGAGATGCCGCTTTGGCTCGCGCCGAAGCCGGCGCCGAGGCCGAGCACGAAGCCAACCTTGCCCGCCGCACCATCATTGAGAAGAGGAAGGAGGCCGCCTCCGATGCCATGGCCAAGAAGCAGCGAGAAGAGGAGGCTGCACGTCGGGTCCGACAGCAACAGCAGGTTGAGGCCGAGGCACGCCGCCTTCGAGATGAGACAAGACAACGTGAGCTCAAGCGGGTCCGGGATGAACAACAGCGGATCAAGCGCCAAGAAGTCGAGAAGCAGCTCAATGAACTGAAAGGCGGCATGAAGCTAGACCTTGAAGGCATTGAGATTGACGATCTCGACACAAACGCTATCCGTATGCTGAAGCTCACCCAACTCGAAAAGGATAAGGAGAAGAAGGACCGTGTCATCGCCACCACAGCCAAGCGTGTTGACCATCTAGAAAGAGCCTTCCGACGAGAAGAGCTCAAACATCTGGACGAGGACTACGAGCGACAACGTGAGCAAGACAAGAAAGAGTACGAGACTCGCAAGCAAATCACTCTTGAGGACGCTCAAACCAAATACAAGGAGAGCATTGCACTCAAGCGCCGTCTCGGAAGATTGGTCGACAACTACGACAGCTTCAAGTCATCCATCTCCCAACGCCGCCACAAAGAATTCGAGAAGCTGCGACAGAAGGCAGATCGCGAATTTGAAGCCGAGAAACAGAAACGTATCACTCAAGTCAAGGCCCAGCGGGAAGCCGAGAAGCGCGAACGTGAAGAGGCGGAGCGACGAGAACGTGAGGAGGAAGAGCGCGTTGCGCGTGAAGCAGCCGACAAAGCCGCAGCAGAAGAGGAGAGGAAGAGAAAGCTTGAAGAACGCAGACAGGAAGCCGAGAAGAAGCGGGCAGAAGCCGATGCTGTCGCTGCTAAGCAGATGCAACGAGAGGCAGAAGCCGAGGCTCGTCGCCTGGCAAGAAAG
>Ga0066648_10000650_pt1 | contig 22149 bp, 13 predicted proteins | sample CryGeyCG12114_NA_FD_59537 | JGI IMG/M metagenome (GOLD analysis project Ga0066648, IMG submission 59537) | Groundwater microbial communities from aquifer - Crystal Geyser CG19_WC_8/21/14_NA | ecosystem: Environmental > Aquatic > Deep subsurface > Groundwater | place: USA: Utah: Grand County... | reverse complement strand
CCGCATCATAGTCAATGTCCAAGACCAGTTCTGCTGTGCAGTCACCATGAACTTGAGCACCGAACGAGCCACATCGAGCTCACTGCTCTTTCTTGCTGAATCAATCTTGGACAGCAGGTCGATAGCTCTGTCAGCGAAGAGCTTGCCTCGATACGCGCCCCGGTGGCTCTCCGGAGCATTGCCTTGTTTGTCGGGTATTGATCCAGTAAGGATCACGATAGAAAGCCATTGTTGATCCTTGCTGATGAGCAAATTGAGGACGTTCCATGCATTGACGGCCGTACCTGTATTGGCAGATGATGCTGCCATACCAAGGACGTCGAGGAAATCAATGCTCGATGTCGAGCCAAGATGACCTAGCAGGGAGACTGGTTTCTGCACTACTGCCACATTGAGCAGTGATTGGAGGAGCTCATAAGTTATGTTTCTATCTGCGTGATGGCTTATGTAAAGGTTCCGAACGAACACAGGCGAAAGATCGAGTAGCGTCGGTTCGAGACCAGAACCAGGCAGTTCTGCCGCGTTTGCAGCATCGACGATGACGTTCGAGAGGTGTAACAGTGATGTACGACAAGCATCCCGTTCTGTCGTGGAAGAAAATGACGGGATGAGACTGACAGAGTCCAGGAGATGTGTCGCAATAGGGCCAGATCTCGCATCATCAGCGCTTGCTGGCCTCAGTCGTTCTATGATGAGGTTGGCAGCGGGACCGAAACACGCAGTTAGTTTGGATAGTGGAGAACCTATGCCATGTCTGTACTGCAAGATCTGCGCGAAGCTAGCGCTCAGGCTGGCGATAATGCGAGGCTCCTGTCCTAAGGGTAGTGTCTTCCACTGACCTACCGATTCGAATATCTCTAGCATATTCTGAGTCATACCTCTTAGTACCCCATCGTAGGTCTTCTCGGTGTTATTCAAGAGGCTTGTGCTGTACTTTGATCTCCACTGTTGGGTTTCATTTGAGCTTGACAGTCGGCGCAGCGCAGAGACAGGCATTTCCTGGTAGAGTTGGCATAAGACTTCTGTAAGAGGAGCGTAGCCAGACAGTGATTCGACACCAGATATGACCGTATAGAGCAGTCCGCTACCTCCATGAAGGTCGACCATGCTGGTCTTAGCTATGAGCTGCCAAAACTGTGCTGGCTTGGCCTTAAGAACTGCTCTGGCGAAAATAATGGTAGCGCAAAGTACGTCGGTGTCGAAGGTGTTTGCCGGCCGGCGACGATATGATTGCAGTTCTTGCTCAAGGATATCAAAGACCAACCCGATGACATCGGTCCTGGAGATGAGACTTGCGCTGACTTCTCTGATAATGGCATCCACTTCGCTACTTCGCTTGTCCGCCTCATTAGTAGAAGACATCGTGGTTGTCATCAAGTTCGCGAGTAGCAGTATGATTTCTGTGACCACGTCCGATGTGGATTCGTGGGGCGAAGTGACCTCGTAGAGCTTACCATTGCGATGCCGTTCTAGCCAGTCGCCAATCAAATGCAACCCAGAATAGTCGAATTGCCAACGGACGATAGGAGGGTTCTGCTCCGATACGACCTCGCCTTGGGTGTCTGCAGGGATCACCAATGCGGTCTGGTTAACTTGCCCCTGTGTCAACAAACGGTTTGTCTCTGTTGGAAAAGCGAAGATGTTTTGATCGAGGGCAACCAGGTTGAGATTCTCATCTTCACGGATTGTGTGATAGGACTCGAACGCACCCGTCGCGTTGTGGGTGAAAGATCTGAGAGTTTGCAGGCGGTAGGTGATGTATTGGGTGCCATTATTGAAGATCTCGGCTTGTGCAAGCTCTCGGCACAGGCGCAAGAATGGAATTGCTTCAAAAGGAAAGCGGGATGCAGCCACGTCTAGGATGTCTTGTAGCAGGGCGTCGGTATTGAGGAAAGCTGTACAAGTATTGAGAACTTCGTTGCGAGCACTTGGCGTTGGATTGGCAGGCTCGAGTAGGGCAAACTGGGGCGTCAGGACAGCAGAACCGTAGGTTTCGGAAGCTGGAAGGTAAGTTGTGCCGGTTACGATGACTTCCTGCAGTAACTTTTGCCTCTCCAGTCTAGTGACCGGCAGAAGATCGAAACCCGAGAATGTAGCCATGTCAGCAAGCAGATCAGCAACGTGCAGTGCTTCTATGGTATGCTTGAGAACGACACCAATAGGATCCGTCAGAGGTGAGGCAGAGACGACGGCGTCTGTAATGTCTTCGAAGAGGCTGTGTTGGACAGAGGCGGGGATGGAAGCCCGTCTACCTGTGGCGGTATCATAGGTATCGATAGCTCTTTGGACAACGGGACTATCTCTTCGGTCCCTAGCTTCTGTTACATCATTGCGGACTTTTGACAGAAGTAGAGCCCAGGCATAGGCAGCGGGAGTAGCTTGCATGCATTCGGCGTCGACGGCATTGGAGAGATTCTGGTGAACGTCTGAGACAAGGTTGGTGTCTTGCATCCAGTGGTGTTGTGGGTCATTGTCGAGCTGGTGAATGGTGCTAGCAGGGTCGACAAAAGTCAGAGTAGTGAGAGCGACGAGATGGTGGAGCTGGGCCAAGTGATCAGGAGTCAACAGTGGACTGGGCTCGAGGGTACTCAGGTAGACCAGATCGCCCATGACTTGGAACCACTGCCTGAGAGGTTCCCGCGGCGCAGTGGGCATGGCACGGACCTGTGCAATGACGATCTGCATCAAGCTCTGAGCGTAAAAGAGGTGACCGGTCTGCCAGAGATAATCCGAGTCTTGGTCTATGACATCCCACTGCGGACCCTGGCCATACTCGTCCAGCTGTTTGACCAGTAGATCCATGCACTGGTCTATGCAAGAGGCAATGTTAGGGAAGGGAGAGGCAGACTCTGGCGTGGTGGCAAGACTAAGCTGGTTCGCGAGTTCTGCATCCTGTAGAACCAACCATGTCCTTGACAGACCGATGCATTCTTGGAAATGGATGAATATCTGCCTCCTCCTTCTTGCTGAGTCGGTCTTGAATTCGTCTTCGTCTCTCAATACGAAGGTGGTTGATTCGAAGTCGGCATCAAAGGCCACCTGCGAGGCATAGACATCTCTCAGACTAGCAAGCTCTGCTTCTGAGTAGCCAGCTTGTAGGTGCAACAGAGGACGATTCTGCCACTCCAACAGAACCACTCTCAGGGCCTGGACCTGGTCCAACTTCAGCTCGGTACTCAGGAATGAGGCGTCGCACTTGATTTGGGAGATGTCATAATACTGGTCGGAGGAAGGGGGAACATTGATTGCTGCTGTGGCAGCCTCGAGTTGCTTCTGACTGGCTGGACTGGCTGGCTCAAACGACGGACTGGGTCGGTGGATCTGGCTGCGCACTCGTTCGTTGCTGAAGATGTCCCTCCACCGTGCTGAGTCTTTGGCGTCTACTGTTGAGACGTCCCATGCATGGACAGGAACATCATGCCATGACCTGCTACTAGTCAGTCCTTCTGCCCAGGCGCAACAGCAGTTCCAGACTTACAAGATGTGCTCTTCTCCTGCAAATAGCTTGGGCAGATCTGGCAGGTACAGGCTGCCATTAGGCGCCATTGCGCATTGAGAAGGAAGCCGGAGCAATCAGCAGAGCGACGATATGTTGCTACTAACCGTCTGCCTATGGTCCTACGCTTCCCTCAAAACAGAAAGTCCGCAGAGACGCGCCTTCCGCACACAAACGCGTCAAACATGATCGGCGCAAAAGGGCGCTAATGGATAAAGTTGTACTAGTGGTGAAATGGAGACGGCGGTGGGTGAGTCCCTGAGGCCTGAGGCGATGAGGGAGCCCGCCGCGGCCTTGGGGAGTGTTCCTGCAGAAAGTGACTCCAACGTTCAAGCTGTGTCCATGCACGCATTCTGGTCACTGTACCACATTCCAACACCATGCCTGCACCAGATCTGATCGACCATTCACGCTTCGACACTCCTCCTGCTCCCAAACTCGACAGTGCCACCAACCTCGTCCTCATTGACAACTACGACTCCTTCACCTGGAACGTCTACCAGTACCTAATCTTGGAAGGGGCGACGGTGACGGTCTATCGCAATGACAAGATCACCTTGCAGGAGCTCATCGCAAAGAAGCCCACTCAGCTGGTCGTCTCGCCTGGTCCTGGCCACCCTGACAGTGACTCTGGCGTGAGTAAAGCTGCCATCAACCACTTCGCTGGCAAAATCCCCGTCTTTGGCGTGTGCATGGGCCAGCAGTGCATGATTTCGGCCTTTGGAGGAAAGGTCGATGTCACTGGCGAGATTCTACATGGCAAGACCTCCCCTTTGCGACACGATGGCAAAGGAGCCTACGCTTCGATACCGCAGGACGTGCCAGTCACCAGATACCACTCTCTCGCCGGCACACACCCCACCCTACCTGAGTGCCTGGAGGTCTCGAGCTGGATCGCTGCCGGTCCAGATGGCGGCAAAGGCGTTATCATGGGCGTGCGTCACAAAGAATATGTTATGGAGGGCGTCCAATTCCACCCAGAGAGCATCCTGACCGAACATGGCCGTACCATGCTGAAGAACTTCCTGAAAATGACCGGTGGCACATGGGAGGCCGAGAACAAGTCGAAGCACGTCAATGGTGCTGCAAATGGCACTGAGAAGAAAACAAACATCCTCGAGAAGATCTTTGACCGCAGGCGAGAATTGGTGGATACTCAGAAACAGATCCCGTCCCAAAGGCCACAAGACCTACAAGCAGCATACGACCTCGGTCTAGCCCCTCCGCAGATCTCCTTCCCAGACCGACTTAGACAATCCGAATATCCTGTCTCGCTTCTGGCCGAGATCAAGCGTGCTTCTCCCTCCAAAGGCGACATACAACTCAACGCGTGCGCTCCAGCACAAGCAAGGAAGTATGCCCAGGCAGGCGCCTCTGTCATCTCCGTTCTCACCGAGCCAGACTGGTTCAAGGGAAGTCTGGCAGATCTGGCTTTTGTACGCAAAGCACTTGATTGCATGCCGAATCGACCTGCCATCCTACGCAAAGAGTTCATCTTCGACGAGTACCAGATACTGGAAGCACGACTAGCCGGTGCTGACACTGTGCTGCTTATTGTCAAGATGTTGGATGTGGACACTCTCACAAGGTTGTACAAGTACTCACAGAGCCTGGGCATGGAGCCTTTGGTTGAGGTCAATACTGCTGAAGAGATGAAGGTTGCGGTCGAGCTCGGCTCACAGGTCATCGGTGTCAACAACAGGGATCTGACCAATTTCGAGGTTGACCTGGGCACGACCAGCAGACTGATGGACATCGTGCCAAGGTCAACCATTGTCTGCGCCTTGAGCGGCATTTCGGGTCCGAAAGACGTACAAGCATACAAGAAGGAAGGTGTCAAGGGTGTGCTTGTTGGAGAAGCCCTGATGCGACCCGCCGATACGGTGGCTTTCATCGCTGATCTACTGGGTGAGCCAACGGTGCCAAAGACAAATGTCAAGCAGCCCCTTGCAGTCAAGATCTGCGGCACGAGGTCGGCAGAAGCAGCCAAGGCGGCCATCGAAGCTGGTGCTGACTTCATTGGCGTCATCCGTGTCACTGGTCGGTCGCGATTTGTGCAGGACGAAGTAGTAGAGCAGATCGTCAACACCGTGAGAACTACCAAGAGGAAGCGTAAAACTCAGTCATCCGCCGCCCATGTTGGCACGGAGGACTACTTCGATCACAGAGCAAGGTCTCTTGTCAGTCCTGTCCGGGCACAAGTTGTGGGCGTCTACCTAAATCAGCCGCTTGAGAGCATTGTGGAGGAAGTGCATAGGTTTGACTTCGACATGGTACAGCTGCATGGATCAGAGCCACTCGAATGGGCCAGAAGTATACCAGTACCTGTCGTCCGCCGTTTTGCACCAGGAGAGATCGGCTTCAGTGTGAGAGGGCATCAAGCAATATCGCTTCTTGATGCCGGTGCAGGAGGCACAGGCAAGATGTTGGATGGCAAAGATGTTCGAGCGGTCTTCGAGCAGGATCCCAGCGTCAAAGCTATGCTTGCCGGTGGCTTGAATGCGGGCAATGTGGCCGCTGTGCTTGAGCAGCTTGGGCCCTACAGGGATAATATTATCGCTGTCGATACAAGCAGTGGTGTCGAGACCGACGGTAAGCAGGATCTGAAGAAGATTGCTGCATTTGTGGCGGCGGCGAAGAGCTAAGATAGCTGGTCGAGGACTCTACCAGTGCAACAATCTGTGTTGGTATCGAGCCAACCAAACCCCCAGCAGCTCGTCTTAACATAGGCCGCAGAGCTTTCGGAACACCGTGGAAGAGCGCGTGGCGTTGGCAGCATGCTTACACGTCCGAGTCGCGCCTTCCCCTGGGCAGTTCTGCAACTACGGCAGCCTTGGCATTGACCTCCTGCAGTCATGCTCCTCCACCAGCTCACTTCAATCTTCAACCGCTCTGATTGCTGCACGCCATAGTCAGCTTTGATCAGTAACGTTGTCGCTGACAGCATGGCGACACACAATCATGATATACATTGCCTCTCTGTTTCCTCTTCCTTATTCCTCGCTTCTGTGTCTCGCTTTTGCCTTGTCCTCTACTACTGATCTTCTTTACAGGTGTACTTTGGGGAGCCAGCTATCGCGTGTCTCTCTATCGATCTCTCATTTAGTCGAAGGCTCTACCATCAGGATGCCGCCAAAGGTTGGCACATTCAGGAAGGCTATGATAGCCTATACCGAGGGCTTTGACCCAAAGAAAGCAGACAAGATCAAAGGCTGGATTGAACACAATGGCGCCAAACACTCCGAGGAGATCACAGACGATGTCACTCATCTCATCGTCTCCGCCAAAGCATGGAACAATTACAAGAAGCAGCCTATGGGTAAGTCACCAAGCGGCATCAACACATCTCAGCCCACTTACACAGCTGCAGTCATCGAAGCCCGTCGCAAACGAACGATCTACCTGATGAGGCTCTCATGGCTGGAAGACAGCTTGAACTTTAACAAGCGAAAACCCCTCGACGAAGTCAATAAGAAGTATACCTGGGAAGTCGAGCATGCTGGCAAAGTACTCAAGAAGCGCAAAGAGAAGCAACTTGCAGCGAGGAAAGAAAAGGCTCGTGCTCTCCGAGCTGAGGCGAAAGAAGCAGCTCGCTCTACTGGAGGAGGTGACCAAGAGCACTCTAGTAGCGAAGACACGAGCAATGTTGGCAAGATGCAGCAGGTTGTTGCTTGTGGTAAGCTCAGATATTTCTCTATGATCGCATCGTGTACAAGAAACTGTTTGTGCTGCAAGGAACGCCACATTGACATGATCGCTCTCTTCAGGCATCAAATTCGACAAGTCACTCCTCGAATTCGAGAGAGACATGGCGCTGAGTGAGTACTGCTAGTGCTCAGCATATCACACGCGTACTGACATTGCGCTAGGTGGGTATCGGCCATATGCCGACAAGGATAAGCTCGTGCACCTGATCACGCTCGTCAGGAATGACATTTTGGATGAAGTGCAAGAGCACTACCAGATCAAGGTAAGCACATTCAATCTCCGACATGTTTTTCGTCGTGGGTGTATTATGCTAGTGTGCTCCTGGCCTGCAATCGCGTGCTGAGACGAACCAATCCAGTCATTCTACAACCAGGCCTCATTACAGGTACAAAGCAACCAACAAAGCTTCGCCGTCATTCAAGATGGTGACATGGCCTCCCCAATGGGGTCGGTCAATACTAACACAACAAGCACTCGTTGTACTGCAGATGCCTACTTCACCGTCAACAACGACACGGATGCTCACTACCTCGAGGACGAGACCTGCTGCACTGGGAGAAAGACTATGCGAAGGTCCAGCGAGGACCTTCACGATGGTCAATCCTCGCCGACCGATGCACAAGACCATGACAGCGTGGTCTCCAACCTCACTACCCGTTTGCAGGCCTTGAAATTGGGTTCTGGCTTGCTCACGTCCTCCATCAGTCACTGGCCCCAGCATATCCCCTTCTCCACCTACCCGATAGCTTCATATGCACCTGACATAGGCCCGGTCGGCACATGGATTAACGAACCTCTTTTACCACCACGGGTCGACGTTCCGCAGCCATTTGCTTACTCATTGCAGCTCTACGAAACCTTCGAACGGCCAGATCCACCCCTCCAAGACACAATGCCTACGCCAGAGAGCATATCAGAGTCGACTTCCAATCCCTCTAGCTCTCGTACTGACGCTTGCACTCTGTCAATCATTACTGGGGCTCCGTCTGCTCCTTTCAAAGCTTGTTCATCAGCGTCTCTGCCCTCATCATCAACACAAGCCCATCCATCGCAACAGAAGAGGTACGCGCTCTACCTACACTATACAAAGAAAGCCGCAGGAGCAAATCCCAAGCTGAAAGTCAAAGAAACAACAGAGCTTGCGCCGAAGGGCAGCACGTGGGAGTTTGCATATGACATGTTCAAGAAGTTCTTCAGGAAGAAGACTGGTCTCAGCTGGGAAGATGCAAGTTGCGGTTTGAATGGAGGTGATCATTGTGTGGAGACCGATGCAAGACGAGACAGCGGCGTTGGCCTGAGTTTAGAAGATGTCGACACGGTAGCGATATTCAGCAAACCATTTGCATACGTCCCCACAAGCACGCAAGACCTCGCCGATGTGGAAAAGAAGTACACCAATCGCTACGGTGAGGGCTGGTTGCCGCAACCTCAAGCCATTATGGCAAGTTCACAGGATGGGAAGATTGAGAGCGAGGAGGGTCTGATGAGTGGGGGTTTGGCTGACGAGCAGGATGAGTCTGGTGTGGCAGAGATGATGGACGGTGTCGAGGACGAGAGAGCGCGGGGAGACGAGGAGATGGAGTGAGACGAGGAGATGGAGTGACACGAGGCCAAGGACGAGTTCATAGGGGAGATGGAAAGATTAGCTGAGGCTGAATAGATGCACTTTCTGTAATTGGAATGCACTTTATGCCATTGAATCTATCCCATTGGGAGCACTAGCTCATGATATCCGCGTCTATACCTTGACGACTTTTTCAAAACCATGTCATTCATGACAATATCCGCCATGTACCATCGACAATCTAACCCTAGAACACCGAAAGAGCGCTGTGTAAAGGACTGACCGAGAGCGTTACAGCGAGAACGGGTTGAAAGGGTCGTTCTGCGGTGGCGCAAAGGCGCCGTTGAAGAAATCGACTTCTCCCGTAAAGTCGTTGAAACCGTTGTTATTGAAGCCAGTGTCCAGGTCTGGCATGTTCTGGTACATGGGCAGCGGGGCACCAGCGGTGGAGAAATTGGCGACTTGGGCCGCGGCGAAATCAAAGTCGACTGGGTACGCGGACCAGAATTCGCCGTTGGCGGGCGGCAGTTGTGTCGACACGCCGAAGTGCTGCTGCGACATGCACGAGCTGGAGAGGTCGGTCTGCGGCGTGAAGGAGACGACGTCCTGCGAGACGTCCTCGAGCTGGCCGGCGATGAACAGCTGGCACAGCATCTCGTGGGCCGACGCCCTGGTGACGCCGGTGTTGGGGTGTTGAGGGCAGAAGGTGCAGGAACAGCGTGGGCCGCAGTTGCAGCCTCGTCGGATGGCGCCGGCTGCTGGTGTCGATAGCATTGCTGATGGGGTCGCTGATGGTGTTGCTGATAGTTGCTGGGCGACGACATCGTGCTGCGTGTTGTTGACTGGCTGAGGGCGAGGAGCTTGCTGGTTTGCCCGCGCGACCGCAGTCTGGTGGCCGCAGCCGCCGCCGCCACCGCCACAGCCTGTCGTCTGCTTGTCTCTTTTCTGGTTGTCTGTCGTCTGATTGTCTGTCGTCTCCTTGTCTGTCTTCTGGTTGATGGCGTCCGGGTCGACTCCGTGCTTCCGAAGGTGGTCTTCGGGCCATTCCTCGCCATCGGCGTTGCCGAAGTAACGTTTCGTGATGCGATACAAGTCCTTTTTCTCCTTTGACTTGCCGTCGACGTCAGCTCCGTCGTCCGACTGGTCCTCGGCAGTGCCGTGGTAGACGATAAGATATATCCGCTTGATGCAGACGCACGGCTTTTCCTTGCACCCGCAGGTACAGGGGCTGGTGCCAGGCACGCAGGTGCATTTCCTGCACTTGCAGGCCGTGATCGTCTCACCCCTGGTGGCTGTCTCGCCGTTCTTCGGCCGGCCTGGCTTTCCACACTCCACGAACGGCCTGTCTGTGTGTCTGCAATAGCCCACGCGGTGACCCGCCACGCACGTCACGCAGGCCATTAGCTTTGATTCTATCTCGAGCTTCTGCAGGGACTTCTTTTGTCCTTTAGTCTTTGTGCTGGGCGAGCTCTGGTCGACGCCACCTGGGACGATATCGCTGAAGTTGGCGTGAGCCGACAAGACAGGTGGTTGGTGTTTGGATCTCTTTTGGATCCCGCCACTCAGAGTGCTTCTCCGTGGTGAGCTCCTGCGGGAGGAGCGGCTTGGCGATGGGCTCCTTGATGGTGCCATGATGCCTGTCCCAGAATGTCAGACCCCACTGATATCACTATGTATGGATGTCACTCACAGAGAGAGAGTTCAATTCGTTATTGTTGTTCTGAAGAGGCTGGTTCCTCGATGCCGTTGGCTGTCTATACAGACGGTTAGCCACACTAATGATTACCAATATCGTCTGATATTACTTACCGAGGAGGCGTTCTGAACCGTGCTGGTCCAGAAAAGCTTGGGTACTTGATGCTGTTGGCGAGTCTATGCAAGTGTGAGTCCACATATGTTATCCCCAGGGTTTACTACATACTACTTGGAGTCTGACGAGAGAAAACTGTTCGCTGTCGTTGGTTTATCTTCTGGCTAGTCGGCTTTGTAGTGCAGATCCGACATTCAGTTCAGAATGCAGGGAAGACGGAGGCTTTATGAAGGGCAATCCGCGCAGTCCGCACACACGGACCCATACGATGCAAAACTCATGGGCGAATGAGCAGCGGCGACCAAAAGTTGCAGTTATCGAGTCGTGGTTGGCAGGACCTGCTGCTTACCTGATGAGGACCTGGTGAGGACCTGATGAGGACCTGAGGGGCTCACCGGCGTGTACCAATATTTGTACATTTTTAGCACGCCGGAAAGTTCATGGTGGGCATGATCGGTGCTTGATTAGGCTTAAGTCGCGGCACTCTGCAGCCGGCTAGGCGAGGAACAGCTGGCTGACTAAGAGTTAGGTAAGAGTTAGGGGCTTCAGTGGAGCACTTGCGGCGCTCGAGAACTTTTTGGTCGCGACGTCCTCTTACATATCTCAGAGCATGCGCCCCATCCCTGGGACCATCAAAGGTCGGACTATGACTGCTACTGGTCTCTCGACAGATCAAAATGAGCAAGTACCCTCAATAACAGTCACACGAATGAGACAGCCTGCATCATGGTTCAGCCTGCCCACGCCTATTCGAGCACTATTCGATACCTTTCCTCTGGTCACCTACGATGAGAACTCCTTACCACAGCGAGTCTCTAGCTCTCGCAACCAGACCACCCTCCACATCTTCACCCTAGCAGCCTCCAGCGACAATGCCAACCTATCGCCGAATCCTGCGTGTCTCAAATGGCAAGCATACCTGTTGGCCAAGCGCATCCCTTTCCAGACCGTGTCTGCCACCAACCATGCCTCTCCAAGCGGTGCATTGCCATTTGTACTGCCAGCTGCGCGATCTCGAAAAGAGCCACAACCACAAGCTATCAGCTCTTCCAAGATTCAGAGATGGACTGAGAATCAAGGTGCACCAGAAGAGAAGGAGGACCTGCGACTGGAGGCATACACGTCTTTAATAGACCAGAACATCCGCAATGCTTGGCTCTACCATCTCTACCTCCAGCCCCGCAACTTTGAGTCAGTAGCAAGAAGACTCTACGTGGAGACTGCCTCCTCCAATCCTCTCGTACAGGCGACACTAGCACATCAATTACAGACCGCAGCAAGAGAACAGCTGCTACGAACAAGGTCATTCATCGATGACAAAGACATCTATCAATCAGCAGACGCGGCTTTCAACAGTCTAGCCACTATGCTTGCAGGACAGGAGTTCTTCAGTGGATCTGATTCGCCGGGCTTGTTCGACGTGGGTCTGTTTGCCTACACCCACCTTCTTCTAAATCTGGCGAAGCGCGAGAGGAATACACCGGTGTGGACCGATGAGGCTTTGCTGGAGATTCTCTTGCGACACGAGAGTTTAGTCCAGCACCGGCAGCGGGTGTTAGACTACTGTGTAGGAACATGAGCAGGAATCAGAACAGCATCTGTCTACCTTGGCCGCATCCGGCCAAACAGCAGACATTGAGTGGTCCACTGTGGAGAGACGTGCGCTCAGATTAACAGGTCCTCAGGTCATCAAAGACGAAAGCGGACGACTGCTAGCGTGTCAAGTCTAAAAACTGCCGGGCAGAGTGTGCTGGACGGCTGCATGTGTGCCTGAGCAAGATTTACGACATGACAAACGAATGGTTAATACTCAGGACCTGTCATCTTGCTCTGGCGGAAGTTTGTTTTGCTTACAAGATACTTGGCCTTATTGAAACTTCCACCCGAGGAAACTCCTACGTCCTGAGAAGAGCATCAGCCAAGCACACGGCAGCATGTGCACACTTGGCCAAGGAATGATCTCCCTCGCATGCCACCATGTGGTGCAGGTCGCACTCGCGACGCTACCGAAGTGCTGTACTTACCTGCGCCTGCCTCCGCCCGTGACAACATCACAGACATTTACAGTGGTATACGTTTGTCTTAGGTGGTCATCATTGAAACACATTGGCTGTGGTCAACTTGTGCGCCAGGCCGGTGTGTACTCCTCCTCTCCCTTATATAGCATCTCGAATGTATACTATTGTACCATCACAAGTCATGCTCGTGGTTTGCGCTCAGTACCTGTGAAGTATCTGCCTGAACTACATTAAAAGAGTTGCTTTCTGTTTGAGAACACTGATGTTGTCTTCACGCTCCTACAGCTCTGATGTTCATCCTTGTTGACCCACACTAAGACGAAAACAAAGCAATTGGGTTGTCCCTTCCGAGATACTGACAAGACCAGGAAACACGTCACGTGGCCAGCATTACCACGCGACGGTTGTTCCTCTCTACACGTCCACCAGACTCATTTTCACAGCATCTCCCCTACTAAACCCACCTCACTCAACGCTCCTCTTCCTCCAGACTCCCCCAAACCAAACCTTCACCCCCACCCACTTCTTCCCTCTCACCCCAAGCCTACCCGCCAACTCCTCATCAACACCCACCTCCCTCACGCTCCCCACGACCTCCAACCCCGCGTCCTCCGCCGCCGCAAGAACATCGGCAATACCGTACACATAACTCAGCGGCCGGACCTTCTCGCCCGTTTCCGGATCCACGAAGCCCGCTTGACTGACCCGGCCCATGTCAGCGTGCATGTTCGTCAGCAGGAGGATCCCGCCCGGACGCAGCAGCGATGAGGCCGTGCTGAAGAACGTGCGCAGCGGGATGTGCTCGAGGACGAGCGTGCTGAGGACCAGGTCTGCGTTGAGCGCGAGGCCCGGCGGCGATTGCTCGAGCATGTTGAAGGGCGAGAAGTGCACCACCGTCTGGGCCGGGGTGCTGTGCTGTGGTTGTCGTTGTTGTTGTGAATCTGCGCGCTGAGACCGCAACTCGTCGAGACGTGTCTCGCAGCGTGAGCGGGCGATTTCCATCATTTTCGGGGAGAGTTCGAGGCCGACGATGCTGCTGACGGACGCGGTGTCGAGGAGTTGGAGCGTGTTCCGTCCTGTCCCGCAGCCGAGGTCGACTGCTTTGATGCCTGTGTCGGACTGGCTTCTTGGCTCGGCGCCGTTGGATTGAGAGCGCGGCTGGAGTAAGGACATAGCGCGGGGCAGCAGGGCTTGCATCTCGATGCTGTCGAGAGCTTGCAGGAAGTTGCCGTCTGTGTCGTAGACGGAGGACCAGAGGTCGTATGCGGTGGCCGTGTCGAGGTAGCGGACCTGGGGTTTACTCATGTTGTTGGTGCCGGTTTGTTCCTTGGGGAGTAGGTTCTGCTGCTGGTGTGGCTGTGGCTGTGTCTGTGCTGATGAGAGGGTTGAGGGAATGGTCGAGAGGGTGCCGGCGGCGTGTTGGATCTGCTGTTGGGGATTCTGGTCTGTCATGCTGTGGTTGTGCGTCAAAGTCACAGACTGTCAAGGTCGGGCAGAAGCACAGTATGTACTTATTCGCAGAGACAGCAAAATTGTCTTAGGCCGTGAGTCATGCTATCAAACCTTGTACAAGGATACGTATCCATCACGCCCTCCAGATGTGCTCGACTAGCATCATTCGTGTTTACATCTTTGAATCTGACGATACAGGTCGTGTACATGAATACATCATTCTTTGATATCGACAACGTTCTGCATTGCATGCCTGACTCACGAAGGGCATTGAAGGACAATTGCGGTGGAGGCTGGCGGGAGTAGTGCACGGTGGATAAAAACACACCAAGAACCCCACCAGTCGGCGCTCTATCTCAATGAGTGTGATTGCTGGCAACCTGTCACCACGTGAGTAGCGCAGGGACAGTCAGCTCCAGTACAAGAAGTGCTCGACCTGGTATGTCTTAATCTACGATGTGGAAGTTTCGTGTATGATGTTCTGCACCCACGACTCATCCGGGTCTCGTAGCGACAGTCAACGATCGTTGCTCTCGGCTCAGGTCACTTGTCCATCGGCCCCCATATGTGTACATGCAAGACCAACTCGTCAAAAGATCTGGCTAGTCAGGTAGTCCATGACCACCTGTCCGCATAGAGGAATCTCGCCGAAGCTCGACAATGCAACTTGAAGCGGCTCTCCCAACAAGTGTTTGTTCGTGGTACTGGCTGTTGACCGGCGCGCACCTCCTGGTTTCTACGTATGGAGAAGACCGACATGGGACAAGGTAGACTGTCTGATGGAGTCAAGTAAACAATTCATTCTTGCACACACCTACTCGTGTGGTCACACTGTACCTCCAACGGAACGCTTGGACGGGTGTCGCATCATCTTGATTCTCCAGACAAACATTACGGACTCCCTTGAACCGAGCTCGGCCGTCCAAGATGGTCAATGCGAAGACATCCGGCCCCTTCTGCAAACAGACAAGTGGTCTTGTCCTCTAGCTCCAGCACACTCACGCAGGCCGTCCTCGTGTTGCGTCAATTGAGCTGCACTCATCAAGTATCATTATACACCATCAATCAATTTCCCAGCCAGCCACCACGCCAACCGTACTCGATGACTTGGTCCCAAACAAAGGACTCATCGACTTGCCTCGACAGATCAAGTCCACAAACACTCGCACAACTCGGTAAGGTAGCCATCCTCCGTGGGCGCCATCCATTACAAATCCTGAACCGAAGGCCTCGTAATCCTATTCCACTACGTCGTCACTGCTTCTTATGCTGGCTTATTAGTTCCTCGCTCGGCTTCTCAATATCCATTTTGTCCAAAATTCCTCTCAGGGCGGCCGCTCTGCCGCTGCCTCCATCCAGCTCCTCGAGACACTTGTTTGCCTTTCCTCTCAGGTCCCGTACGACCTTCTTTGTATATTCAAAACTGCCCGTGCTCTCCATATACTTGACTGCATATCGTTTCACTTCATCGTCTTTCGTCTTCTGCTTCAGGATGTTAATCAACTGCAAATTCCCCGGATTGGCGCGGATGCTGTGTATGACGGGGAAGGAAAATTTTCCTTCTGTAAGATCCTCACACAGGCCCTTGTTGGTAGTGTAGATGCTGCTGCTGAGGTTGAGGTAGTCGTCACAGATTTGAAAGACAAGGCCCATAAGATTGACGAGGGGGACGCAGTCAATATTCCCCCGTTCAGGAGATTCACATTGCATTAGTTTTACGGCGAGGCGGAACAGGCCGCCTGTTTTGTTGTTTACCATCTGGAGGTAGTCGTCTTCGGTGGGACAGGTAAGGGTATCGCGCCAGTAAAGGTCCATTCCTTGACCACGGTGGAGATTGAGGAGTTCGGAGATGAAGATGTGGGTGGCCTCGTCCTTGTGCTCCAGATTTTGCAGTTCTGCCATGGCAAGGAAGTAGACGTAGTTTGCGCTGTTGATGGTCTGTGCTGTACCAAAGATGTTGTGGGCCACGGGGATACCCCTTCTTAGTATCGAGTCGTCTTGCACATCATCGATGAGGAGGCTCGAAGTGTGCAGCATGCCGACAACCTTGGTGATGACCTTGAGTGAAAGTGGGGGAACTCGCAGAAAGACATCGAATGCTTTTATCAGAGCTGACCTGATGTCTTTGCCAGGATGAGCAAACAGATAGTCATAAGGACCGAGTATAATCTTCTCCTTTTCTTGTGTCCACTCAGCAGGTTGACGGCGGCCGTTTGTGGTGTTCTCAGACACCGAGTGCTGTTTGCTATGTCTCCGTGGTGGGATGCCATTCCCATTGATGTATGGATTCGAGGAGAAAGAGGCCTCGGGGAATGCGCCTGTCAATGGAGGACTCGACGGGGAGCTGATGGGTTGGTTCGACATCCATGATTCTTCTGGGAGAGGTACGAGCACTGGTTTGGAGGGATGGTGGTGGACGCCGTTGACATGGCCTGCTGAGGATGACCGTACAGGGATCGCATTGGGTGAGGCTGGGTTCTCTGTTAACGTGGTCGAGGGAGACATGGCGGTAGTGGACGAAGCCGTGCAGCTTCAGTCGGTCGCGTATAAGCCGAGTGCGATGGTGCTCCAGCAGAGATCAATGATGCGCAAGGAGTGCAATGCGACGACGAGCAGATCTTGGCAGCAGTACAGCGCGTCTTGTGGCTGACTTTGGTAGTGAAGGCTAGGAGGTCTTCGCTGCTAATCGTCGAAGCCAAAGTCGCACGTTGAACGTCTGGGGTCTCTGGGATTGGGAGCAAATGCGACACCGTGTTTATGATCCCATGGAGTGCGACATCCTACCTTAGCCACTGCTACCTGCATGACCTGCTGAGCACGCATCACACGCATCCCCCATATCACATGCTTTGACTTTCTGTCGCAAAATGAAAAAAAAGGCTTGCGTCATGATTCTGGTCTGCAGCGGCACAGCAGCGGCAGTCATGCAGTGAGCGGGGAACTCAATAGCCCGACCCCGAGACGTCCGGGCAACCAGCCGCCGAAGCTTAGCCGGTGTTGACTCGGTCCACGAAAGGAAGGTGCTCGCCGATCTCAGATATGCTTTCGAGGCTCGGACAGACACTAGACTCACATCTGTACAGCATTCTTACAAGAGCACACCGTATCACCAGTCACCAGTCGAGCCAAAGAAGCCATCGCGCTCACTACAGCCAAGATCAAGATGGAGACCCTTCTCTCCCACAGCTTCGACTATCTCTCTTCCACATCACCACAGAAGATCCGCAAGGGACTGCGACAGGTCGAAGGACTACTGGCACAGATATGCATGTCCAAGGCCACCAATCCTGCCAACAAGCGGCACTCGATGCTGGCACTGGGCTCGACCTCCCCGCCCTCATCGCCTAAGAAGCTGACAGATTTGCACCAAGACCCTGCGTATCGAGAGTTCTTTAAGCTACAGCAGTCTTTCCAGTGGAATGTTTGCATGCGCCTGATCTCATGTCTGGAAAGACTACTCGGCAAGGAGAGCAATGGCACCAACGATGTACTTGTCATTCAGACCTTGGAGCTGATACAAGGTGTCTTGCTGCTGCACTCGCCGAGTAGGGATTTGTTTGCCAGGGAGGTATACATGAATGTATGCAAACCTTCTCTCGGTCCAACACGTTCACACTAACATCTACCCCAGCTCTTTCTCGATCTTCTTGACCCGCAGAACTGTCCCGCCATCCAGTCAGCTACCCTTCTCACCCTGGTCACATCCCTTCTCGATCACCCTGTCAACACCCGCACATTCGAGACCCTTGATGGTCTCTTAGTAGTAACGTCCCTCTTCAAGTCCCGAGCAACCTCTCGCGAGGTCAAGATGAAGCTCGTCGAGTTCCTCTACTTCTATCTCATGCCTGAGACTGCGCCCGCACCGAAACTCACAACTAGCGCCACCAACACAGCCATTCTGGGAGGACGTGGGAAAGAACTGGCAGCTGCCTTTGCCGACCATAGAAGGAGAGAGACGATAAACGCCCAAACAAGTGGCGAGCAGGATGGCAAGACGAGGAGTACCGAAGACAAGCAGAACATGTTGAGCAAGTACCTGAACAACGTGCAAGATCTGGTCGAAGACCTGAAAGAGGGTGGTGGACCTTTCGGTGCCGGTTCATGACCGCTGGCAAGAGCTATGTGAAAGCTTCATACTATACGAGAAACAGTCCCAGCAGCTCACGTCGTGTCTGATTGCACAGAGCTCTCGCGTGGGTGCTCTGTAGATAGCACATCGCTCATCCACGCTCAGATGAGAATAGTGCCCGAGCACATGAAGCGGGATGCAGGTGATGAAAGAAGAACTTCCACAGCAGCCGACGAAACTTTGGCGTATTCTGGGATCATGCGGAACCGTGGGCTTGTATACAACTGTTTGAGCAAGGAGTTTCGAGCGCGCCATGTACAATAGTGCTTCGACCTTTTGGTTGAGGGTTGGTTGTAGGCTTAGGTAGACTTGTTTAGACCGCGACAAAGGGTTCGTGGATGGATAGCGTCGTGCATTGAATGGAGTTTTGGATAAGCAACTCAAGCATGATGACGTTCTTGTCGAACAAGCATACGCCATTGTGATATGCTGAGGATTTGATGAGTAATGCACCTTTTTTCTCGTACAGGGAACCTCGATACAACAGTTCGCTCCCACTGCCCATGCTCGTACACTGACTTCGAGTATGCCGCATTACTTCGCCGTCGTATAGGTAGATCAACCAGAGCAGTTTCAGCACACAGTATGCCCAGCCTGCGGGATGGTTGACCGGACGACGTTGCCGGCTGGTGTTGAGTTCGATGTCACCGTGTGCGTTGTAGTGGAGGACGAACACAGAGGTGAGGTTGTGCGGAAGGATATACAAGTCTTCTTGGTGGTTGATCGAGATTCGCTCGTGACGGTTTTGGTGCTGGTGTTTTCGACGTGGGTGTTGGTGCTCAACTTCGGATTGCCTTTGGTGGGGTAGAGATTGTGGTCGTCGAAGTCATTGACATCGTTGTTCTCTTCGTGAACGTTATTGACGTTATCGTCTTTATCGGCGACTTGCGAATCGCGGTTGGGTCCAGTATCGGCGCCGCCGACCTGGTGGGCGACCGTTCCACCGATCCCGTCGTCACTAGTCCGGCCAGCGGCTGATGTGAGGACATGGTTGAGGGTATGCTTTGATGCTCGGCCGGCAAGAGGTATGCTGTTCGGAATGAGGTCGGTTGTGGCGAATATCTCTGTTAGCAGCTCAACATCATTTTGCTGCTCACTCGGTGCGTCATTCGCATCATTTAGCTGTGACATTGATCAAGAGAGTGCCATCGTGGGAGATAGGTTGCAATGGGCGCTGGGAAGAGGTTGACAAAGAGGTGACCATGATGACTGCGATCAATGGAGGAGGGCTGAGCAAATGTATCGTTGGTTGACCGAATGGTAATTCCAATACCAGGCAGCGTTTCAGCAGTTCGACCAGAGCTACCTAGCATCCCAACTTCCTTGAGGCAGCCTGCATTGCGAGTCGGTCGCAGGCATGCCGTTTGGTAGTGTTACAGAACACAGCGGCTGTTGTGCCTCTTTGCATCTTTTCTTTCTCGTGAACAGTCACTACCTCTTCGTCTTCGAGTCGGGCTCAGACGCAGGCGCTTGCAGAACTGTCCTTGCCTGCAGATTGAAGACAACTTGCTCCATCTGCTTCAATGAATCGCTGCTCATCGGGACATGTTCTAGGCCTTGGTACCGCGACTGCCTTGTCATTGTACGTCTCTGCTGAGTGGTCAATAGCCATATGAATCATCTTACTTTCTAAGGTGCTTTCCGCCTCGTTTTCCTTGTCGTACTTGAGTGCAAAGCCTGAGCTTGGTTTGCTACCCAGGAAGACTGTTCAATTTTGTGCTGGAGGCAGTCTTGCGAAGCAGAAGGCGTTGTGCCAGTCAAGGTCAGCGTGGCTGCTGGTCTCAAAATTAGTTGCAAGTGATTTCATTAAAGCAGCTACCAGTGCAGTCGAACTCGACGCACAAGGAGTCCATGTTAGTCGATGATGAGGTGCTCAGTGACCTGGTCAAATTCGGATCTTCGGCTGACCGCATAACACGATAGGCAGACCAGCGACTGTGTCTCGTTCTTTGAGTTGACATGAAATAGTACACGAACGGTCGCGGCGGGATACCTGCAGCTAACACCACCCCCTGATCTCCCAGCAAATGCCTACACAGTTCAAGGAGCAAATCACTCGAGCAGGTCCATGATCTGGCACTGGCAAGCACTTGCGGGGTCATGGCTAAGGACTGCATTTCTGCCCGAAAACCTACCATGAACCAACGGCCATGGTTATAGCGTGTAAGTCATCCGCCAAGGCGGACGCACCGAGAATGAGGTGGAGAGTGTCTTTCGCGCATATCGTCAGAAAACAGCAGGCGTAGGCACATAGTATCGATGACCGCCTCATCGACTTGTGTGCTGCTGAGTTTTCTGAAACCTCGGTATATCAATTGGTATCTGATTCAGTACTGGTCTGATTGTCAGGGTGCCAAGCACGGCGAGGTCGACAGTACTCAAGGATCGCATTGGCAAGTATAGGTAATGATGTTTGGTGTCCGGGGCCCCAGCAAATCACCAGATACACGGCACCTCTCCGTTGGGCCCAGCCATTCTAGATTAAGACTCCTCATTAGTGGTTGATCGGTGCATTTTCCCAGCTGGGACACGAGAAGTGGCAAGCAACGACTGGGCGAAGGCTTGCTATCGCTTCGGTATCTTGTGGTAGAGCTTCAAAGACAGGGGCAAGCTCATTTCCAAGAAATACCAAGGAATCAACTCCAGATCTCGTCAAGGCTAGCGTGCTTGGCAGGTAGTCAACGCTTCGTCCGATGACAGCTGTCGCATCCTTTTCCTTGTCTCGTCTGCAGCGGCTGGCGTTTGCTATCGAATAGAACCGATCGAGCTTCATCCTTCGCACGGAACGTGCTGCATACCATGACTTATGCAAAGGAGCCTCATCTCGTCCGTCCCGCTTCCTCGTATCACGCTCGCAATTCATCGGAACGGACCAGGTCCGAGCTGCTGTGCAGGATTGCTATTGGACTCGCAACATCACGACATGCACGCCTATTGGAATCAAATTTGTCGGCAATTGATGCAAGTGCCGTATTGGGCTCAACCTCAACAACACAGTCGCACTGAGATGGGTTCGAACGATTGGAGTACCTGTACATGTGAGTTTCTGCCATAGCGCCTCCCAAATCACCGCCGTAGCATCATGACTACAAATTGTTCAAACTCGTCTGCGACGGCAACACATGGCAGATTGCTTATGGTATCGTAACGCAGTGACTATCGAAAGCGCAATTATCCCAGATAGGTCAACCATTGCACACTGCGATCATCATGTGTTTGGACACGAGTTTCGCCGGGACAATTCGTGGCTTGAGCCCAGACTCTGCCAAGTGAATAAGCAGCTACCATCGCTCCTTGGCGTGTCTTGATCATCCCGTCCTGTTGAGCTCCAGATCTCTTTCGGCCCACGAATGGCATTCGTTGGAAACATGAACCGTTCACCCCGCCTCGGTCGAACCCCAGACCAGCGGCTCCTCATTCGTCATTCCACAGATCCGGGGTTGCTATCAAGCTCGAACTAAGCTCACTCCCATGTGTATGATCAGAAGTATGGTCTGCACAATCCCGCCATCGCCACACTAACGAAGCGAGGCCATGATCTCGACTTTCGAAATGTGGTTCTCGAGATGCAGGTTGTCGGATATGGCTTGATCTGGGGTAGGGGCATTTGGGAGAAACATGTATATCAACTCGCGTCCCTGCCGATGTGCTTCTAACCTGCAAGCCGCATCCTCAACCTCATAGGAGCGAAACTCATTTGCCCTCTGACACCTTCACCCCATCTCAAAGCCAACCACAACCTCAGCCACAATGGCTTCATACGACGAGAAGAACCTCGAGATCGGGCAGGTCGAGCAAGTCTCCAGCGACGGCGGCTCTGACCGTGCCAACAATGCTGCCATCGGAGAGTTCACTCCAGAGGAGCAGAGAAAGATTGTTCGAAAAATCGACTACCGTCTTGTCCCAACACTTGGTTTCATGTACTGTGTATCTTTGATGGACAGAACCAACACCGGTATCGCTGTCGTCGCC